>TARA_R110001632_G_scaffold184572_2_pt1 | contig 11598 bp, 9 predicted proteins | sample TARA_R110001632 | Tara Oceans TARA_R110001632 (sample SAMEA4398266) | marine metagenome | biome: Polar Biome; feature: [SRF] surface water layer (ENVO:00010504); material: water (ENVO:00002006), including particulate matter (ENVO:01000060) such as... | depth 5 m
TATTTTCAATAACTAGAAGTAAATTTAAAAGAAAGGGTAATAAACTGCCCTTTCTTTTTATTATAAATTAAATTAAAATTAAAATCAAATGCCAATAAAAGTAAAAGCTGCAACTGTAGCTACAAAAAAGAAATTAATTTTTGTAAATAAAACTTACAAACTAACAAAGGAACAAGCTCCTTTAAGTTATTCAATACCATCAAGAAACACTAAAAGAAAACCTCTATTGCATTTTGATGAGCAAACAGGTATAAATAAAGTGCTACGATATTCTCCTAATCAAAAAAGCATATTTGAAGACGAACAAGATAATAATGTAATATTAGAGCCTATTGTATTTGAGGATGGATTATTGTTTGTTCCAAAAGAAAACCAAATGTTACAAAAGTTTTTGTCTTTTCATCCAGGACTTGGAAATATGTTTGTAGAAGTAGACAAAGAAAAAGACGCAAGTTCTGATGTAGATTATTTAGATTTAGCATTAGATTCTCAGATTGCTGCAAAAGATTTAGATATTGAAATGCTTGAAACTATTGCTAGAGTTGTAATAGGATTAAAAATTGATAATTTAACTTCATCTGAATTAAAAAGAGATGTTAGGTTATTTGCAAAAAGATATCCAAATGAATTTATGGAGGCTTTAAATGACCCATTATTAAGACTTCAAAATAAGTGTGCAAAGTTTTTTAGTGAAGGAATTTTAATACTTAAAAACAAAAAGGATGTTTATTACAACATCAAAGGAAATAAAAATAAATTACTAACTGTTCCTTATGGGGAAGATCCTTTATTTATATTGGCATCATTTCTTCAAAGTGACGAAGGGTTAGAGGTTTTAAGAATACTTGAAACTAAAATAGATTAATTATTTAAAATTTATCTTAATTTTTATTTATTTATTGTACATTTGTATGATTAATGACTTAAATTAGGGGGTAAGTTGTTGTTTTTATTGTTCAAAAGGCTTCAAATTTTGGAGCCTTTTTTTTTGTATATTTGTGGTATTATTAACCCATTAATACTTTTTACAAATGGAAAAATTTTTAAATATTAAAGGAACTGCAGTAGCAGCTTATGCAGGTACTCAGTTAGTGTCTTGCAATGGCATTAAAACGATTAGAACAGCTACAGCGACAGGTTCAGTTACTAATATCCATTATATGGATGGTACATCTACTACGTTTACAACAGCAGCAAGTGTTGCTTTTGATGTTCAGATAGCATTACAAGATGCAGTATCTAAAGCATTAACAACATCTTGGACAAATACTGTTTATGATGTTCAATTACCAAAAGGAGTTGTGAGTATTGTCAATGCATAATATTTACTATAAACTATTTACAATAAGGGGCTTGAATATTCAAGCCTCTTTTTTTTTGTATATTTGTGAAAAGGTTTTAAATGGCATCTATTATAAATACAGTAAGAGCAACTGTTCTTTCTATTGCAAACAAAAATAATTACGGATATATAACTCCTAGTGATTTTAATCTTTACGCAAAACAAGCTCAATTAGATATATTTGAAGATTATTTTTATCAATATAATTCTTGGATTGTAAAACAAAACGCAAGAGTTTCAGGAAGCGAGTATGCTGATGTTATAAAAAGTCTTGTAGAGGTTATTGATAGTTTTTCAGTTACATCGCCTATTGTTTTTAACTCTGGTTTATATCCTTTACCTGACGATTATTATTTAGTAAATAAAATATTTCAAGGAAATACAGAGGTAGAAAGAGTTAGTCAAAGTAAAATACTTTTATTAAACAGTTCTCATTTAACAGCACCATCTACAATGTTTCCTGCATACACTGCGGAAGCTGATAAAATTACTATATATCCTGTTTTAACAGGAACTGTAAACTGTCAATACATTAGATACCCTAAAGACCCTAAATGGACGTATATAAATTTAACACAAGGAGAGCCTTTATTTGATGAGTCCCCTGCTGATTATCAAGACTTTGAGTTACCATTATCTGACCAAGTTAATTTAATTAACAAAATTCTTCAGTATGCAGGAATGTCAATAAGAGAAATACCTTTGGTGCAATTTGCTCAAGGAGAAGAACAAGTAGAAAATACACAACAAGGATAAAACATGGCATATTTAACACAATATCAGTATTACGAAAATGAAGGAAATAATCCTGAAAATGATAATTGGGGTTCGTATCAATATGTATCATTAAAAGAAATTGTAACTAATTTCATGTTGATGTACGTTGGAAATGATAAGTTAATAAACAACGTAGAGAGGTATAACATTTTATTTCATGCTAAAAGAGCAATACAAGAATTAAATTACGATTCTTTAAAAGAAATTAAAATATTAGAAATGCCTGTTAATGATGAGTTAAGATTTATTTTACCAGATGATTATGTTAATTGGGTTAGAATTTCAATGTATAAAAATGGAGTTTTATTTCCTTTAACAGAAAATATTCAAACTAATTGGAGTAGTGCTTATTTACAAGATAATAATAATAAAATATTATTTGATGAAGAGGGTAGTGTTTTAAAACCTGAGTTTTCAACGGTAGATATTGATAGAATAAAAGGAAGTAGAAAGACTATATATTTAAATGAGCAAAGTTCATATGATGGGCAAGAGGGGTATTTTTACAATGGAATATGGTATTTTGAATATCCAATAGGTGGTAGATATGGTTTAAATACTGAGACAGCAAATGCTAATCCTACGTTTAAGATAAATAAAAAATCAGGAGTAATTAATTTTAGTTCTGATATGTCAGGAGAGTTAGTTGTTTTGGAGTATGTTTCTGACGGAATGGAAGGTGGTGTAAATGCAGATATTAGTGTAAATAAGTTATTTGAAGAATTTGTTTATGCATACATAAAGTTTTCTGTGTTATCTAGTAAGTATGGTGTCCAAGAGTATATTATAAACAGGTCTAGAAAAGAGAAATCAGCCCTTCTAAGGAACGCAAAGATAAGATTAAGCAACATACATCCAGGTAGGTTATTAATGAATCTAAGAGGACAAAACAAGTGGATAAAATAATATGGCTAAGATTCAAAAAAACTTTATAAAAGGTAGGATGAATAAATCCGTTGATGAACGATTAGTTCCTCAAGGAGAATATATTGACGCTTTAAATGTAAGGCTAGGATCTACGGAAGGAACTGAAATAGGTGCTGTAGAAAACTCAAAAGGAAATGAGTTATTAGTTGAGTTAAAGTTTAATGACCAACCGTTAAGTGTAAATGCTAAATGTATAGGAGCTTATGAGGATGGTGCTACCGAAACTATTTATTGGTTTATAAATGATTCTACAAATTTATATTCTTCTGTAACAGGGAAGGTGGACATGATTGTGTCTTATAATACCAGAACGTTTATATTGTTTTACCATGTTATATCTACATCTGTATTAAATTTCAACAAAGAGTTATTAATTAATGGAATAAATCTTATTGATGATTTATTGTTTTTTACAGATAACTTAAATCCTCCAAGAAAAATAAACATAAATAAAACATATTTAGAACCTGTTGTTGGCGTTGACCAAGTTACAGAGCAAGATATTGGAGTTATAGTAGCTCCACCTTTAAAAGCCCCTGTTATCGACCAATTTCAAATTGGTGGAGAGGAAAACTATATGGAGGATTTGTTTTTAAGTTTTGCATACAGATGGCAATACGAAGATGGTGAATATTCTGCATTTTCACCTTTCTCTCCTGTAGCATTTACTCCTGGGCCTTTTGATTTAAATTACGATACCTACGATAACGATGGTATGAAAAACATTTTTAATAGCGTAAATGTTTCATTTGAAACAGGAGGCAGAAATGTAAAAGATGTTGATGTTTTATTTAAATTTTCAACAAGCCAAACTGCTAATGTAATTGAACGATACAATAAAGTTGACCAAGGATGGTTAGATAATGAAACTCAAAATATTGTCTTTACAAATAAAAAAATATATACAACTCTTCCAGAAGAACAATTGTTAAGGCTTTATGATAATGTTCCTAAGATTGCTCAGGCTCAGACGATTATGGGTAACAGATTAATGTATGGAAATTATGTTGATGGATATGATGTTGTAAGTGAAAGTGGTCAACCAATATATTTAGATTATGACTTATCTTTAATTACAGAAAATTTAAATAATGACGAAATAGAAGGTACTAAGAGTGATTTTAATTATACTATAGATGGTATTGAGTTAGTTCCAAATTCTGAAATAAGTATTAATTTTGGAGGATTAGATTTAATTGCAGGATCTCAAATAGGTATTGATTTTAATTATTCAAACAGTCAGTTTGGTGGAGATGCATCATATGTTACAGGAGGAACTCAACCTTTAAATAAATTTAATTATGCATTTCTATTTAATATTCAGCAAAACTATAATAGTGTTCATGATTTAGTAACTAGTCCTGAATTTGTATCTGCAGTTTCAGAATTTCAAGTTGATTGTAATACAGGAACATCTGTAACAGATATCTTTAATTGTGGTATAGTTGCTAGAAATGAATGGCAATATGATGGTTTTGGTATATCAAGTACCGACCAAGGATTTTCAATAGAAAGCACATTAGGTAGTGACATAGTTAGTATAGTAGTTCCGGGATTAAAATTTCAAAAATACGACCAAACTCAAAACCCTCCGACTCCATTAGGAGTATTTGCTTATGAGTATTTACAAGCAATTGAAGTGACTGGTTTATACTCTTTAGATTCTTCAAAAGAAAGTCTTCATAGTAATAGAGATTATGAGATTGCAATTGTTTATATGGACGATTACGGAAGAAGCACAACTGCATTAGTGGATACAAATAACACAGTATATGTTCCTTGCGAAAACTCAATAACAAAAAACAATATTAGAATTCAGTTAAATAACTATCCTCCTTTTTGGGCAAAAAAATATAAGTTTGTAATTAAAGAATCAAAAACAGGCTATAGGACTATTTATTCAAACATATTCTTTCGAGAAGAAGAAACTGGATTTGTATGGTATAAGTTAGATGGAGACAATAGGGATAAAGTAAAAGACAATTCAAATTTATTTGTAAAGTCTGATAGTAATGGCCCTGTTCTTACATGCACTAAGACAAAGGTGTTAGATTTTAAAAGTCAAATAGAAGATTTTTTATGTAAAAAAGATGCAGATGGTAATGTTACATCAGGAACTTGTGGTCAGCCTACAGGAACTTATATGCAATTAAAACCTTCTAATTTTGCAGCAAACGCACCTGCAAATGCATTTATAGATAGGACTAGTGTAGGTGGGTTACCTAGTACAGGTTCTGGTTATAGTTATGCAAGAGTTTCATGTGCTTTTGAAGATGAGTCAACTCCACCGACAAATCCACCGACTTATACTCCTTTTGACATTCCTGCAGGAAGTATAATAGAGTTTAGGCTTAACACTAACAGAAACAAGAGAGGTAGTTTGTGTGGGAGTAGAACTTATGATTTTAATCAAACTTTTACTGCTGGTAGGAATTATACTAATTTACATGATTTTGTTCAATCGCAAAATATTGATCTTACAAATGGGGTGTCAGGAGGTACTGATAATATTATAAATGTTGTAAATCAAATAGACACAATACAGCCTTATTTTACTGATTATATAAATCCAGGGACAACAACTATTAGTTTTCAGGAGGAAACTAATGGAAATCTTTGGTTAGTAATACAGACAGGTACAGGTAAGTGTGGGGGAATTGACGGAAGAGGTTCATATGAAACAGTTCAGATAGTAGTAAATAGAGCTACTACATTAAATGTTTTTGAAACAGAACCAATACAAGCAAATGATGAATTGTATTATGAAAATAACCAAGTATTTGACATTGTTGGTGGATTTCATTTATCAGGAAACTCTACTGTAGACCAAAATCAGACTGCAACCGTTCCGGCTATTATTGATTTAACTTTTTACAATTGCTATACGTTTGGAAATGGAGCTGAATCAGACAGGGTTTTTGATGCTTTAACTACTCCTGTATTATCATTAGGTGATAAGGTCACTTCTGTTTCTGAAGAAGATTATAAGGAAATTCATAGATTTGCTGACATTACCTATAGTGGTGTTTTTAATCAAGAGAGTAATTTAAATAAACTCAATCAATTTAATTTAGCTTTAGCTAATTTTAAAACTCTTGAAAACTCATATGGGCCACTAAGAAAAATGCATGCAAGACAAACAGATATTCTTACACTTCAAGAAGATAGAATATCTTACGTTTTAACTGGAAAAAATTTACTTTCAGACGCAGCAGCAGGTGGAGCTATAACTTCTGTTCCTGAAGTTTTAGGAACTCAACTAGCTAGGTTAGAAGAATATGGAATAAGTAATAACCCTGAAAGCTTTGCGTCATATGGATTTGATGTTTACTTTACAGATTCAAAAAGAAGCTCTGTAATAAACTTAAAAGGTGGTTCTAAAGGTGGAGTGTCAGATAAGCTTTCTGTTATATCTCAAGTAGGTATGAGAAGTTGGTTTAGAGATTTATTTATAGATTCTTTCCCTACTCAAAAGCTTGGAGGATTTGATCCATATATGAATGAATATGTTTTAAGTTCTAATGCAGATTTAAGTAATGTTCCTCCTGTTGAAAGAGATTGTGGATATACTTTAATTCAGCAATCTAGTACTGATGTGATTTCTTTTAATTTAAACTTAACTAATATAATAGGAACTGTAGATATAGATTATAGCGCACCATTAGGAACAGTAAGAGTTCAGGTAAAATATAATGGAATATTTGTTATAGATACTATTGTGCAGTTTATTGGAACATTGAGCTTTAGTAAAATAGTAAACAATCCTACTTTTGCAAATGTAATAATTACTCCTCAAGTTGCTTCAACATATCAATTAGATTTTAAATGTCCTGTGGCAAATACATTGAGAGTAAAACAATTTGTAGTAAACACTCCAGGAGAAGTAAATCAAACGGTAAAGGTAAGATACAATTGGACTTTAGTAAACCATATTAGTCCATGGAACTCAAACCTTGTAGTGTTGCAACAAGATGGTGTTTCATTGTCTCAACAGCAAGAGGGACTTGAATCTTTTGGAACAATTCCTGCTGATGGCTCTGTTGTTAAGTTGGAGGTTAAAAATCAACAAGGTAGTTTTGCTTTTGACCCATTATCTGACAAGCTTCAATACTTGGTGTCTAATCAAAAATATGATGAAGTTGATATAAATGTTTTAATTCCTTTGTTAAATGATGCTACTCCAATACAAGGAAATACAAATTCGTATTTTGCTGAGTTCACATATAATAATCCAAGTAATTTAGAATATCTATATTTGGTATGGAATTTAAGAGAATCTAATGCACAAACATTTTGTTATGATGCAACTAGTGCTAATGATGCTTGTTGTAATTGTCCAGAACCTTAAAATATAATAAATGGCTTCATATGTAAATAGATATACAGATAATTCAGACTTTTTATTGGCTTCGGCTGTATATGATAATCCTGAATTGACTACTCCTTCAGCTGATGGTTTTTATCAGAAAAACGGAATTTATAGGCAACAACAAGGAGGGGTATTAATAAACGGTTCTTCAACTTGCCCATCGTGTGCAGGTAACTTTGAGGTATTAAAAGTTAATTCTATTTCTGCAAATGAATTATGTTGCGTGAGTAGTAGTAGTTTTACTGCTCATTTTAATACTGGGGATTCTTTTTCAAATCCATCGACTACATTAATGTATACAGATGCGGCTTTGTCAAGTCTTTCTCCTGATGGTTGGTATAAAACAAAAATATCTAATCAATATAGACAACAGTCTTCAGGTACTTTAGGTGTCTTAACATCGTGTCCAACTTGTTCTTCAGGTACTTTTTATATATCTACAAAAAGAACTGTTTGTAGTGATTTTTGCACAGGAAATTATGCAATTACATCATCAAAAAACATGAATAGTGGAAACGGTTATAGTAGTATAACTATAAATGACGTTGTTCAAGGTACTTTACTAAGCAATGGATGGTATGCCTATGCTGAAAATTATAACACGCAAACTCCTTCAGGAACATTTAAATTAATGAATCTATTAAACAATGTAGTTACTAGTATAGCTCAATGCTCTGCAGGTAGTTGCGTAATTCAATAAATATGCCTCAACAAGATTATACGTTAACATATAGTGAATCTGTAAATGGATGGCCATCATTTTACAGCTATGTACCTGATTTTATTCTAGGAATGAATCAATATTTATATACTTTTAAAAAAGGAAACTTATATAGACATAATACTAACGATAGAAGAAATAGTTATTATGGTGTTGACTATAATTCTACTATAACAGGTGTTTTTAACCAAGAGCCAACAAGTACTAAGGTTTTTAAAACCATTGAGCTTGAAAGCGATGATGCTTGGGATTGTGAGTTGATTTCTGATTTAGGAACAGGATCTATGCCTGCTTCTTATTTTGTATTAAAAGAGGGTGCTTACTTTGCATTTATAAGAAGAGTCGCAGGCTCTGAAAACTTAGCGTTAAGGTCAGCACAAGGTATAGGTACTTTTGCATCCACTACAGGTTCAGGGCCAGCAGCAATTACATTGACTTTTAGTTTTGTGATTGGTTCTATACTTAGTATTGGAGATACTGCTTACTATAACAACGCAGGAGTTATTGTAGAAATAGGAGAGATAACATCTGTTAGTACTGATAATAAAACCATTACAATATTGAATCCTGTAATTACCGGAGCAGTTCCTTCTAGTTTTATTTTGTTTGTAAAAAACAGCGTTGCAGAGTCTTATGGTACTCTAGGTTATTTCCTTCAGTTCAAATTAACAAATTCAAACACTCAATCCGTAGAGCTTTTTACAGTTGACTCGGACGTATTTAAAAGTAATCCTTAGTTTTTTGTATCTTTGTTTCAATGAAATTTGAAGTAAGAAAATTAAATTCAACAGATTACGATTCTATATTAACAAAATGGTGGAAAAATTGGAGATGGACATCACCTCCAAAAGATTTTTTACCAGAGAATGGTGAAGGTGGTTTTATTGTTTATGAAGAAGATATTCCTGTTTGCGCAGGATACATATACATAACAAATTCAAAGGTCGGTTGGTGTGATTGGATTATATCTAATTTTGAATATAAGGATAAGATAAAAAGAGAGCAAGCATTAATATACTTAATTAGTGTTTTAACTAACACATTAAAATTATCAGGATGCAAATATTCATATGCTCTTTTAAAATCAAAATCACTAACTCAACATTATGAGAAGAATGGTTATATTGAATCTGGTACATACAATACAGAAATGATTAAAATATTATAATATGGCAGCATTTACAACGATAGCAGCAGCAACAGTTTCAATAGGTGGATCGATAGCAAAAGGGGTTATAGCAGGAGACGCAGCAAAAGTTGCAGCAAGAGAATCAGGCAGGTTAAGATTGGAGCAAGAAAGATTAGAAAAAGAATCAGTCGCTAGGTTAGAGCAAAACTTTTACAGTGCTGTTAGGGCTACTACAGATGTTTATGACAGACAACTTAGAGGTGGAAATGCATTTGCTGCTCAATTATTAGAATCTGTTCAAGAAGGTGACCAAAGAGGTGTTGCTGCAGGAGCAGGTAAAATAAAACAAGCTCAAGATGCTACATTAGGAGCTACGGCTGATAAGTTTGCAGAACAAAAGTTAAAAATAGATTTTGCTGAGGCACAGGCAGGTGAATTGTCCGCTTCAGAAATAGCATCATTTCAAGATGATAGAGCGTCATCAGCAGGGCTAAAAGCAGATGCTTTAACTGCACAGGCAGGCAAATTAAAAGGACAAGCAACAGGAGCATTTATTGACGCAGGAGTAAGTGCTTTACAAGCAGGAGTTTCTGCAGCAGAAGGAATGGAAGGAAAATCTACAAATAAAGCAATAGAAACGTTAGGAGAAGATAAAGTCTCAAAAATGACCTTTAAAGAAATTAGAAATTACAATAAACTTGTTAAGGAATTTGGGCCAAATATTGATTTTAACCAACCTTTTAAAACTGAGGAAATTACAAATCCTTTTATTGATTTTAATTTAGATACATTTATGAATTCAGTTGGAGGATCAAAAACAACATTGACGTAATGGGAAATAAATTAGATGCTACTAGAATTTCATTAGAAAAAGGTTTCACAGGTGTAAGCGACCCTACATCTACGTTGTCAGCTATAACTAAAGGCGTAAACGACATTAAAACTTGGCAGCAAGAAAGAGAAGCGGCTGCTAATAAATTAAAGACTGATACAGCAAATTCTGTTAGAGAGTCTACTATAGAAGCTAATAAGAAATTAACAGGAAACAAAAGTGTAGATACAGTTATTTTAAAAGCGTTAGAAAGCACTAAAAATAAGTTATACACTAATGAAAAGTTAGTTCAGAAAAACGCTAAGAGTCCTACTGATAATCTTATCTTTAGACAAAACGCCAAGCAAAGTTATGAGATACTTTCTCAAAATTTAAATGATTACGATAAAAACTTTCAAGAGTCTTTAAAAAGAGCTAAAGGTTATGTTGGTGAAGATGGAAATAAAATAGGAGGAGGAGCTTTTGAAGCTGGTATACAAAGAGTTCAAACAACTTTAGGTAATCCTAATTTATATGAAATTGTTAGCAATGATGATGGAACTATGGATATTTCTTTTTACAAAACAAAAATAAACACTACTTTAAACACTAGGGAGTTGGTTTTAGATAAAGAAGGAAATCCAATTGTAGACCCTACTATGTCTGGTATGGCTGCTACTACTTTCATGAAAGGTAAAAATCAACAATCTGATAGACTATATTTAAGTGATGAAATAACTAAGGCTTTAGCAAAAGGTAGTGCCTTAGATACTGCTTATGAATCAATAATAACTCAAGAGGGATACACAGGTGTTGTTTTAGACGATATGAGGAATAGTCCCGGGATAAAAAAGTTATTATATGACTATGCTAAAAATGCCACTGCGACATCTGAAAGAAGATTAAGTATTTTAGCTGATAATATGCCTGTTGGTAAAGAACAGAAAGTTTTAATGCCTAATGATGTAGAAAACTTTAAGGGAGATATTAAGGAAACAGTTAGTTATGAATATTTTGATATAGATACAGGTCTTGTAGATACAGGGATTTATAATAAATATGTTATAGCTAAGTTAGATCCTATGAGTGGTTTATTTATAAATGAAGAAAGCGATGATGCTAAGTTAGCTTCAGAAAGAATTGCAGTAAGTTCGTTATACTCAGGGTTAAAAAGAAAGATAACAGGAAGAGATATTGACCTGTCAGAAGAAAAAGAAAAAGACCGAAAATTACGTAGAGAAGAAAATGAAAAAGACCGAAATTTACGTAGAGAACTTGATGAAAAAGACGAAGATTACCAGGGTACGGTTGACCTTATTGACCAAGCAGCTACAGGTAACAAAAAGAGTTTAAATGCCTTGGTATCTGAAAATAATGAGGTGGTATCAGCTTACAATATCACAGGGGAAGGAGATAATCTAATGTTAGAATTTATAGACATGGATGGAAATACTCTTGCGCCAATTCCATTAAGTGGTTTAGGTAAAGATGCAGGTAAGCAAATTGCAGCACAGCTACAATT
>TARA_R110001632_G_scaffold194733_3_pt1 | contig 11565 bp, 14 predicted proteins | sample TARA_R110001632 | Tara Oceans TARA_R110001632 (sample SAMEA4398266) | marine metagenome | biome: Polar Biome; feature: [SRF] surface water layer (ENVO:00010504); material: water (ENVO:00002006), including particulate matter (ENVO:01000060) such as... | depth 5 m
GGGTTTGACCCAGCTGCAGTCGATAAGATCTTAGGACTTAGAGAAAAAGGATTACGCAGTGCTGTTTTATTACCCATTGGAATGAGAGCTGAAGAAAAAGATTGGTTAGTAGATTTAGTTAAAGTCAGAAAGAGTACTACAGATTTAGTAACTGTAATAGATTAAATATGAATCATTCTGAATTATTTCAGAAGTAAAAAAAAACATATGAAAAAAGTATTATTCGTGCTTACAAGCCACGATCAATTAGGAGACACTGGAGAGAAAACGGGATTTTGGATTGAAGAATTTGCTAGTCCGTACTACCTATTAAAAGATAAAGGTGTTGCTATTACACTTGCATCGCCAAAAGGGGGACAACCTCCAATCGATCCGAATAGTGCTACGGAAGATGCTAGCACGCCTGCAACAGAGCGTTTTAATAAAGATCAAGAAACACAAAAGGTATTGAGCAAAACGCTAAAGCTTGATTCGATTAAAGAAGCAGACTATGATGCTGTTTTCTATCCTGGTGGACACGGACCGTTATGGGATCTTGCTGAAGATAAAAATTCAATTGCCTTAATTGAAAGTTTCTATAACAACAAGAAACCTGTAGGAGCAGTTTGTCATGCCCCCGCTATCTTTAAACACACTAAGGACGTAAACGGAAATCCTTTAGTTAAAGGAAAAAAAGTTACCGGTTTTACAAATACTGAAGAAGCAGCAGTACAACTTACAGATGTGGTGCCATTCTTAGTTGAAGATATGTTAAAAGCAAATGGAGGGATCTACTCAAAAGGAGATGATTGGAGTCCGTATGCTGTGCAAGAAGGTCATTTAATCACTGGTCAAAACCCTGCATCATCGGAGTTGGTTGCTGAGAAATTATTAGAAAACTTGGGATAGAGTAATATTGATTTTCTATAAAGCGAACAAGGGTTATACTTTGTTCGCTTTTTTCATTTAATAACTACTGACTTAAGACCTTTAAAGGAGGTAGAGCGTATATCTCTTAGGAGTATAATTCCTTTTAATTACCTTTAATTGTGTAACTAATGTTACCGAGGGTAATTTTCAATTCATATAATTTCACCTGAAAATTTAAAAATTGAAAGAATCTTATTTGTATAGTTTACTGTTTCTTAAATGTCCTAGGTGTAGGCAAGGAGCAATTCTTGAATCTCATGCTTAGCGTATTACAAATATTAACAATGTGAGGCCCCACTGCCCAAAAGGTCATTTGAAATATTCTAATGAGCCCAGTTTCTATTCAGGTGCAATGTATGTATCTTATGGAGTAGGTGCAGGAGTTGCCATTGCGGTTTATGTCTTAACTCTACTTTTTGGGGTTGACTTTGGACCAACGGGCATTTTGCTAAGTATTATTTTAGTATTGGTTCTTCTGATGCCGTACATTGGAGCTGTTTCCAAATCAATTTGGGACCATTGGTTTTTCAAGTATGATGCGACGATTTCTCAAAACATTAAATTAGAAAAGAATGATTCAAGAACTAAAAGCTATTTATGGTCATCTTTTTGAAGATGACTTAATTAATGAAATTGTACAGGTTGGCACCTACAAAGAGGTTCCTGCTGGATTTCAGATGATGGATATTGGCTCTTATATAAAAGGCATGCCTCTACTTATTTCCGGTGCAATTAAAATTTTACGAGAAGATAAAAATGGCGATGAATTACTACTCTATTATCTAGAAAGAGGAGAAACGTGCTCCATGACAATGACCTGTTGTATGGGGCAAACGAAGAGCGAAATCAGAGCAATTGCAGAGACAGACGCAAAGCTTATAATGGTTCCCGTTCAAAAAATGGAAGAATGGACTGCGAAGTATAAAACCTGGAGAAATTTTGTATTCGAAAGTTATCATAGTCGGCTGAATGAACTACTTCTTACGATGGATAGTATTGCCTTTGACAATATGGACGAAAGGCTATTGAACTATCTCAGGGAAAAAGCAAGAGTAAACAACGATCAGACATTGCATAATACCCATCAAGAAATTGCATATGAATTGCACAGCTCAAGAGTTGTTATATCTAGACTACTGAAAAAATTGGAGAACATTGGTAAAATTAAACTTCATAGAAATTACATAGAGATTATCAATTTAGATTAGATATGTAACCTATGTTACTTCTATTGATACAGAGGAAGCATATTTTTGACCCAAACAACAAGCATAAAAATGGTATTATTAGAAGTTTTTGGATATGCAAGTGCCCTAGTGATTGGTATTTCTTTAGGTCTAATTGGGGGAGGGGGATCCATACTTGCTGTGCCTGTATTAGCCTATCTATTTTCGGTAAATGAAAAGGTCGCAACAGCATATTCCTTATTTATTGTTGGAGCTAGTGCTTTAGTGGGAGGCTTTAAGCAACATTTGAAAGGTTATGTAGATTGGAAAACAGCAATTGTTTTTGGTTTACCGGCTATAGTAGGTGTAACAGTAGTAAGACATTATGTAGTTCCAGCCTTACCGGATATCTTATTTAATATAGGTGATTTTGAGTTTACCCGTAGAATGGCAATGTTTGGATTGTTTGCTGTTTTGATGATACCTGCGGCATTCTCAATGCTCAAAGGGCGTAAGGATAAGGAGCAAAAAGGTGAAGTAAAATATAATTATCCATTGATATTGGCAGAAGGACTTATTGTAGGAGCTGTAACGGGGATGATTGGTGCTGGTGGAGGTTTTCTAATTATTCCAGCCCTAGTTATACTTGCAAATGTAGAAATGAAAGTAGCTGTTGGGACATCATTGATAATTATTGCCTTCAAATCACTTCTTGGCTTTTTCTTGGGGGATGCATTAACAATGGAAATTGATTGGTTATTCCTTTCGATTTTTACTGGAATTTCTTTCGTAGGAATCTTTATTGGAAGTTACTTAAGTAATTTCATTGACGGTAATAAATTGAAAAAAGGATTTGGGTACTTTATTTTTATTATGGCAATATTCATATTCTATATGGAATTTTTCGTAAAGCAATAACCATTACCTTATAGAAACTAAAAAATGACACTTATTTGGGAGTTATTTTTAATCGTATTGAAAATAACTCGGTGCAAGACAGTTGTTAATTTTCTCCAAACTTCGATTCTTGTGTAACTTAGGTTACTGTATGGTTTCTAAAACCTGCTTAATTTTACATTATAATACTTAAAATATAGAAAGATGAAAGTTGAACAAATATATACAGGCTGTCTAGCTCAAGGCGCCTATTACATCGAGAGTAAGGGAGAGGTAGCGATTATTGATCCGTTGAGAGAGGTAAAACCCTATATAAATAGAGCAAAAGTTGACGGTGCCAAAATCAAATATATTTTTGAAACACATTTCCATGCAGACTTTGTGAGTGGTCACCTAACCTTAGGAAAGGCGACAGGAGCGCCTATTATTTTTGGGCCTAATGCCAATCCTTCATTTGATGCTGTTATTGCAGCCGATAATCAAGAATTTAAATTGGGAGATGTAACGATCATTGCACTTCATACTCCGGGTCATACAATGGAAAGTACTACCTATCTTTTAAGAGATGAAACTGGTAAAGATCACGCTATATTTAGTGGAGACACGTTGTTCTTAGGAGATGTAGGAAGACCAGATTTAGCTCAAAAAATGGGCAGTATAACAGAAAAAGACTTAGCTGGATTTCTATATGATAGCTTACGCGAAAAGATAATGCCTTTGGCTGATGATGTTACCGTATACCCTGCTCATGGAGCTGGTTCCGCTTGTGGTAAGAATATGATGAAAGAGACTGTTGATACATTAGGCAACCAAAAGAAAATGAACTATGCCCTACGTGCAGATATGACGAAAGATGAGTTTATTGCTGAAGTAATTGACGGGCTACAACCGCCACCACAATATTTTCCTTTAAATGTAAAAATGAATAAGGAGGGATATGAAGATATTGATGAAGTATTAAAAAGAGGTACTCAAGAATTATCTCCTGAGGCTTTTGAAGCAGTCGCAAATGAAACAGGTGCCATTGTATTGGATGTTCGTCATCAAGATTCTTTTGCTAAGGGACATATTCCAAGGTCAATTTTTATAGGCTTAGATGGTAGTTTTGCCCCTTGGGTAGGTGCATTAATTGCAGATGTAAAACAACCTTTGTTATTAGTCACAGAACCAGGTCGTGAAGAAGAAGCAATAACGAGACTGTCTAGAGTTGGTTTTGATAATACCTTAGGATTTCTTAAAGGAAGTTTTGAAGCTTGGAAAAGTGCAACTATGGAGTATGACACGGTTAGTAGTATTAGTGCTGAGACATTTGAGAATGATTTAAAGGAAGGAAATCCACCTGTATTTGATGTTCGCAAAGAAAGTGAATACCTATCTGAGCATGTTGTTGATGCGAGCAATACACCTTTGGATTTTTTAAATGATCACCTTGCAGAATTTCCGGATAATAAACAATTTTTTGTTCATTGTGCTGGCGGATATAGGAGTATGATTGCAGCTTCAATACTAAAGAGTAGAGGAATTCACAATTTAATTGATGTGAAAGGCGGCTTTAAAGCTATACAAGAAACTGGTGTTGCCGTTTCAGAATTTGTTTGTCCTACAACCTTTTAAATATTGATTGAAAATTATAAAATGAGGGTGTCTTATTAGACGTCCTCATTTTTTATTTAAATCCTATGTGTAACCTTAGTTACGTATAAAACTAAAATTGAAAGTTACCTTTGTAAAAGTAAATATGAAACCCCTCTTAATAATTATGACATTCTTCTCATTTCTATTCGGCGGTAGTACGCCACAAAATGAAGCTATTACAATACTCGATAAGCCATCTTTTAAAATGGCCATTAATGTAAAAAAAGTTCAATTAGTCGATGTAAGAACATCTATTGAATTTAGCGGAGGTCATATTCAAAATGCGATAAATATCGATTTCTTCAATCATAGTAACTTTGTGAAAGCCTTTAAATCCCTAGATAAAGAGGAGCCTGTTTATCTTTATTGCAGATCAGGCAAAAGAAGTCAAAATGCGGCTCGAAAATTACTTAGTCTTGGTTTTACAAAAATCTATGACTTAAAAGGTGGATATATGAACTGGAATTAACTTTCTACCTAGGTTTGCCAAAATAATTCTCCTTAAAAATTATCCATAGATCATATTGGTCTTAACTTGCTTTCAATAATTAAAATACATATGAGAACATCTATAGTTGTACAAAATTTGAAATGTGGAGGTTGTGCAAATACCATTACTACAAAATTATCTCAACTTGAGAACGTATTAGACATCTTCGTTAATACTGAGACATCTTCTGTCTCTTTTGTGACTGGAAGCACTGAGGATGTTATAATGGCAAAAGAGAAACTAAAAGCATTAGGTTATCCTACTTTTGAAGATGACAATGGAGTTCTTGCAAAAGTAAAATCTTTTGTAAGTTGTGCTTTAGGAAAAATTCAGTAATTTATGGAGAAACTCAAAAGATCACTAACAGATAAGCTTGCTGTAGACAGAACGAAGCTCGCCAATGAGCGGACCTTTCTCGCTTATTTTAGATCGTTTATAGTCTTCTTAAGTTCTGGGTTTGCTATTCTAAAATTAGATGTGTTAACAGATATAAAAGGAGTTGGTATTATGCTTATGAGTTTAGGGCCAATATTATTTTTTATCGGTTTATTTAGATTCTTATATGTGAAAAGAAGTATTAAAAAATACGATTCTTAGCAAAATTATATGTGAATCTATTATTGTCTCTAGCTTGTACATCCAAGTTGCTTGGACGAAAGGTTTTTAAACACAAGTTCAATAATTAGTTTTGCCCTTTTTTAAATCCGTACGTATTCTGATGAATGAAATCTTTCGGAAATTCTTCATCTCCAGGGAACCCAAGTTTTATAGTTCCACTATCTTCAGGAATGTAATTTGTTTTAAAGATATAATCCCACAAGCTTAAACTAATCCCAAAATTGACTCCATATCTTCCTTCAGGAAGATCATAGGCGTGATGATAGAGATGCATTACAGGGTTATTTACAAGGTATTTTAATGGCCCCCAGGTAATCTTGATATTTGAGTGATTAAAATGTCCAATGGTTATCGCGATAAAGTGAACGATATAAGCCTGTTCAGGTTCAAACCCAAAGAGTATCATGACCCCAAAAGTCTTTAAAGGTTTATATAAGATGTTCTCCATCCAGTGATATCTCAAATGTGCTGCAAATCCCATCTCTTTTACACTGTGATGTACCTTGTGATACTTCCATAAAAAAGGATATTTATGCAAAAGTGTATGTGTAAACCATTGCACAAAATCGAGAAGAATAAAAAACACGACCAATTGTACCCACATAGGCCAGGTTGAAGGGTCAACTAAAGCTAAACTTTTGTCTGTAATTCCTAAATCAGTAAAACCCACTTGCATTAGTTTGTAGAATCCACTTATAGCAATCGAAAAGATGAAGAAATTAAAGAACATATAAAAACCATCGAGCCAAAAGTCCTTTCTAAAGATCGATTGTTCTTTTCTCCATGGGAAAATCATTTCTAAAACCCATACAAAAAGAGAAATTGCGATTAATCCCCAAAAGTAATTTGTATACCACGGCACTTCAAAGATGATGGATTTCCAAGTCCAATCTACCGTTCCATTAAAAGCATTAATAAAAGCCTCTATATATCTATTCATATCTATTTTATTATTGTTGTAATGCTATCTTGTTCAATGGGGTAGTCGTTAAATTGACTCCATTCTGTCCAAGATCCATCATAATTTTTTACATTTTTATACCCTAGTAATTGAGTTAGTACAAAGGTAGTATGCGCTGAACGTACTCCACTATGACAATATGCAATAATAGTATCACTTTTTGTGACCCCTAAGTCATTATATATTTTGTGTAATTCCTCAATTCCCTTCATTCTTTTGTCGCCATCATAATTAACAGCTACTGCCCAATCAATAAATTTGCTATTTGGTATTCTCCCACCTTTAGCAGCTCCCAGTTTTTGTCTTTTACCAGTATATTCATCATTAGTTCGCGTATCTAAAATGAGACTATTGTTGGTTACAGCCTGAAGCATCTCTTCTTTTGAAATATAATATTTTAGTGAAGGTGTTTTTGTTAATTTAAAAACTGCCTTCTGTACGAAGGGGACTTCCGTGGAAATTGGACCATTTATTGATTTCCAAGCATTAATTCCTCCGTGGAGTAATTTGACATTTGTATAGTCATAATTTTGCAATAGCCACCACAATCTCGAAGAGTCGCAAAGGGCGTTGTCGTCATAAATAATGATTGTGTCCTTTGTGCCAATACCAAGATTACCAAACAAAGTCTCAATTTGATCTTTTCCGGCCATCATACCTTTGTAAGAATACGAGGCATCTTCAATATCCGTGCGCCAAATATTTAATGCACCTTCAATGTGCTCTTCCTTATAGATGTCAGCTTTTCTAAAATCTAAAATTTTTATATGTGGCTCCTCGGAAATTTTCAGTAATTCGTCTACTTCAATTAAATAGTTGTTTTCTATAATTTCAGAGCTGTGATCCTGAATGTCCTCAGTTGAAACGGTTTTGTCATCTTTACAAGATGTAAAACAAAGTATAACAAGTACTATACTAATTCTACAAATCATACCATTCGATATTAGTTAAATTCTCTCGCCTACCTTTGTCTTCAACTGGATAATTGGTTACCAAATAGTTTACAATAATTTCTTGATTAGGACCTAAATCCCATAGGTTTTGAGTTTCCTGCATCCAACGTATCGTCGCATTCCAACGCTCCTCACTCATTCTATTTTGGGTCACTAATTTCGCAGAATGGCAATTGGTGCAATTATTAATAACTGTCATCAAACCATCTGCATCTACAAAGCCTGTACGCACATGAATACCATTCTCGATTAGGTCTTCGTCAACTTCCTCAACAACAACATAGGTAGCAGGAGTATCTCTAAACGCAGACAAAGAGGGGTCTATGATATAGTATATCAAGAAGCCACCAACAATCATAAATAAACTAAAGACTAACATCATCAATCGATAAATAGCTTTAGCGTATTCTTTAAAGTCTTCTTCTTTAGACATTTATTTTATTTTGACAGCAATTCTATGGCAAGCATTATTTAAATAGCCTTTTGGATTCCAACCTGGTAATAACATTGGTTGCATTAAACCCTGAGCATCGGTTGCTCTTGCCCAAACTTCGTAATATCCTTTTTTTGGAAAATCAACTGAAGCAGAAAAATGTTGCCATGCCAATCGATTTGCAGGTTTTTCGATCATACATTCCTTCCAAGACGCTCCGAAATCTATGGAATATTCCATTTTAACGACCTCTAATTCTCCAGCCCATGCATGTCCTCTAATTTTTAAAGAAGAGCCTTCGTTTAATGTTGCACCAGTCTTAGGATAGGTAATTAAAGATTTAACGGGCATAGATTCAATTATGCACATATCTTCATCCTTCACTTTTTCGCCTGGAGCTACGGGTTCACAGGGAACTCGATAGGCTGTACCAGTCATTTTTGTGCCATCGTGAATTTTGTTTCTAATACTAATACGATTAACCCACTTTCCAGAAACTGATGCCGGCCAACCACCAGCGACCAATCGCAATGGATACCCGTGAACTAATGGTATATCCTTTCCATTCATTTTAAATGCTAATAGGGTTTCATCTTGCAGTGACTTGATCATTGGAGCTCCTCTAGAAATAGGCTCCTTTTTAGGGTCTTGACTTAAATGCACATCAGCAGAATGGTAACCAATATAAACAGCATCATTTTTGATCCCCGCATCTTCTAATACATCTCTCAATCGCACACCCGTCCATGTTGCACAGTGAACTGCACCTATAGTCCATTGGTTTCCCTTTGCGGGTGGATTGAATTCACTTCTTCCATTCCCTCCGCACTCTAAAGTTAATTGATAGGTATGTTGTTCAAATTTTGATTTTAGTTCCGCTAAGGTATAAGTTGTTTGCTTTACTACAGACTCTCCATCAATCACGAGAGTCCAATTTTTAGCATCGATACCCTCAGGAACCAAACCATTGTTTCTGATGAACATGGAAGAATTTGGTGTGATTTTATCATCGAGCAAATGTGCTTGAGCCTCAATGTTCCAAGGTTTATCGTTAAGAACAATCATTTCTTTGTTCTTGTCGAACATTTTGAATGGATCAGGATCTTGTAAAGCCAAAGGGTTATAACCTTCAAGCATATTAGAGCCAAAAACAATCTCAGCTCCGATGAGCGTTGCAAACGAACTTAAAGTCGCTTTCTTAATAAAATATCTTCTCTTCAAAACAAAAATAGTTTAGTGTTGTCCTACCTTAAAACGTAACAATATAGGGTATTCAATAAGCACCTTCAGTAACAAAGGTTACATACCCTAAATTAATTTATCAAAAAGTTGATCCTTATCAATCAATTCATAAGGGTCTAAGGCGTATTTGGTAATGACTTTCTCTAATAATGATGTTCTTACAACTAGTATTAAATGAAAAACCCTGCTGTGTATTGTCTTCTCAATGGCTAATAATGCCGATTCATGTAGCCCTTCAGAACGTAATTCGAGTTTGCCTAGTTCATCTATAATCAAATACCCAGCTTCGTTTTGTGAAAGGGATCTTTGAATAACAGTATTAGCGCGCTTAAATGCCGATTTTAAAAAATGATATCGTCCAACAGAAATTGTATTATTATCAACTTGATGAGCTTGCATATTAAAGACATCTCTATTCCCAATATCAAAAAAATAACGGTCTTCATAAACCAATCTCGGACTTAAAATGCCAGAAACATCTGTTCGATGACGTATCCATTCTAATAAATTATAACTCTTTCCTTCGCCTATGTTTCCACTTATGATGTATATCATTTTTTTGGTACGTTAAAATGAATGCTATATACAATGCTTTTTGCAAGGAAATGTTGCATTCGATTCCTTCCCCTATGGACCTTACTGTCTTGCCAAGCTTGTCGAATTAAATCTCTTAAGTAAGGAAACAAATCGAGGGTGTTTCGGATATCAGTTTGATACTGACTCTTACTTTTTGCGAGTATTTTGTTAAGGCCTTTTAGTAATAATGGTCCAACAATAAAATACCACAAAAATAGGATCAAAAAACTTCGTGCGAGAATATAGATTCCCTTTTCTAATCCACCGTACTTGGTATCAAATAAAAGAATGGGTATCAAAATAATGAAAAGGGTAATCCCCCAAAAAAGTAATATTTTTTTTGGTAAAAATGATTTCTTCTCAGATCGTTCTTCGATGTGAATAGATTTAGGAACATAGTCTAATGAGGACTGATCTGTTAGTTTAATTATTGAGATTGTTCGTGTTATCAGGAACCCAACAACGATACCTGACAAAAAATAGAAGCAAACAAACAATAACATTAATAAGCGAGATGAGATAGTAATTGGAAGAAAGGCTAATTTATCACTCACCCACAACCCATAAACATCGAGTGCTTGCCAAAGTGACTGCCCATATAAAACAGTTAAAACCAACAGTTTTTGAACGGCAGACTCCAAAAAAGTAATTCCTCCTAATAGTAAAATTGTAAATGGTCTCACGGTAAATAAACTAAAGACTATTGCGCCAAAAAATGCTTGAAAAGACACGGCTACATATGCAGTTATTGGAGAGTGTGGACTAACACTTAATTTTACCAATAAAACGATGCTCAAGGCCTTTAACAGAGTCACCCAAGTGTTTTTAGCATAAAAGGCTATTAAACTAATTAGAAGAATAGAGATGCCCCCTACAATTATACCTGTAAATGGAGAGCTAAAGGCATGCATAAAGCCACCTAAACCACATTCGTTAAGTGCCCATAGCGCGGTAAGTCTTTCTATGGCTAGCCTATTCTTTTTTTCGTCCAAATTAAATTTACTTTTGTATAACCAAGGTTGTCATGGCTCTTTTGTCTTCAACATTGGTAGTTTTTATAGGTTCGATGAATTCAAAGTTATAATTATTCTTTAATTTACTGATACTTTCTCTTGTTAGATAATAGCTTCCCATTCTATTGGTTTTACTTTCTTTTAAGTAGGGTGTATTTCCATCTAGACCAATATTTGAAGCCATTCTTATCAATAAAGTCCCTTTAGGTTTCAGTACTCTTATCAGCTCTGAGAACATAGTAAAAAAATGTGATTCACTTTGAGCAAAATGTAATACCGCACTACAGATAACATGGTTAAATGCATTTTCGCCGAAAGGCAAAGCGTCCAAATTCCCTACTTGGAAGTTAGTTGCAGATTTAGGATATAAAAACTTGGCATGTTTAAGACGCTCCTTATCAGTATCGATTCCAGAAATTTTAAAATTATTTGCATAAAACCATTTTAAATTTCTTCCTTCTCCGCAGCCCGCGTCGAGGATGTTGTCATCTGGATGATATCTACCTTTCATTAATTGGTCTAAAAGATAAATATCCATATTACCTAATTCTTCAAAAATATTGGAAATACTCATTTTTTCTATTATTATTTAGCCAGCGCTTTTTTGAAGAATTAAGTGTGAAATTTGCGAATGGGTTCGTATGAATATTCATTTGGAGCCAGTTGATATCT
>TARA_R110001632_G_scaffold18712_19_pt1 | contig 11550 bp, 8 predicted proteins | sample TARA_R110001632 | Tara Oceans TARA_R110001632 (sample SAMEA4398266) | marine metagenome | biome: Polar Biome; feature: [SRF] surface water layer (ENVO:00010504); material: water (ENVO:00002006), including particulate matter (ENVO:01000060) such as... | depth 5 m
TTCAGCCTACTTTTGATGAGCGCTTAACATGGGCGCCAGGTGACGGTAATGGATTGCAAGTTCACCCCTTAAAAGATTTTACTGTTGGTGGATTGAATTGTTGGGAAAATTGGATGCCATTACCAAGAACGGCATTGTATGGGCAAGGTGAAAATTTGCATATTGCTGTTTGGCCAGGAAGCGATCACAATACCAAAGATATTACTCGTTTTATCGCTAGAGAATCTCGATCGTATGTGATTTCTGTTTCTAGTTTGATGAACAAAACAGACTTCCCAAAAGATACTCCACATTTTGAAAAAATTGTAAAAGATGCTCCCGATGTTTTAGCCAATGGGGGTTCATGTATTGCGGGTCCAGATGGAGAATGGTTAGTAGAACCTGTCATCAATAAAGAAGGATTAATTTATCATACCTTAGACTTTAATCGAGTTTTAGAAGAACGCCAAAACTTTGATGTTGTCGGGCATTATTCTAGACCAGATGTAACCAAATTACATGTGAATAGAGAGCGACAGAGTACAGTGCAATTTGACTAAAAAATGAAAAGAATGAATCTGAAGCTGCCATATATACGCATCATTTTATACCTATTTGTATTTACGAATACTACTTATTCGCAAACCACCATTCAAAAAACAAATAAAGAATGGAAATTATTGGTTGACGGAAAACCATTTGAAATCAAAGGAGCTACGTTTGGTTATGATGATGATGTAGAGAATTATGATAAATACTTCAAGGATTTACAGTTTTTAGGTGTCAATACCATTAGAACTTGGGCAACTGGAAAGAATAGCAAGCGATTGTTAGATGTTGCACATGCGCATGGAATTAAAGTGATGCTAGGTATTTGGATGCGTCATGGTAGGCCAGGCATGGAAGATGATGATAAATTTAATTACCTAAAAGATACTAAAGGCATGGAGGCGATGTATGAGAATGCAATTAAGGTAGTCAAAGAATACAAGGATCATCCAGCGGTTTTAACTTGGGGAATTGGAAATGAAGTCTATTTAAATATGGCGACAGACCCAGAGAAAGTAGCGTATTCAAAATTGTTAGAAAGAATTTGTAGTGATATTAAAAAGTTGGATGCTAATCACCCAATTACTTCTGTTGAAGCATGGACTTTTGGATTGGATTGGTGGCAACAATATGTTCCTTCTATTGATATTTATGGATTGAATAGTTACGGTCCAGGCGCTTCAATATTACAAGCTGAGTTAGATAAAAAAGATATTGATAAACCATATATTATTACTGAATTTGGAGTAACAGGAGAATGGGATGTCAAACAAGAAAAGAATGGTGTAACTGTTGAACCTTCTGATCAACAAAAGTATGATGCCATTGCAAAAGGCTATCACGATTGGATTAATAATAAACCCAACAATTTAGGAGTTTATGTATTCCATTATGGGAATAATAATAATTTTATGTCCCCTTGGTTGTTGATGTTTCATGATGGCAAGTATCGGCCACAATATTGGGCAACTCGTGAAGCTTTTACAGATAAAAAACCAATCAATTATATTCCTGTCATAGAAAAATTTGAATTGTCAGCTTCTGAATCAAAAAGTAAAACCTGGATACCTGTTTCTTTAAATGTTTCCGATAAAGAGAATGAAACTCTAAGCTTTTCTTTTTATTACAACCAGCGAACAGGAAGTCGGAAAAGAAGAGATCAACTCTTGAAATTAAATCACAGAGGTGATTTAGAAGATGGTTTTGAAGTTCAATTACCAGAAGAAAATGGACCCGTAAAAATATATGTCAATGTAAAAGACCCGTATAATAATGTTGGAATTGAATCAACTGGAATTATTGTAAAAGACAAAAAAGCTAAGAAAAAGAAATTCCTTGTGCCTAGAGCAAATCTTCCTTTTTATATCTATAAAGACAATGAAGAGTTACCGTATTTTCCTTCGGGGTATATGGGTAATATTAAAGCAATTTCTGTTGATTTAAATTATAAAAAAGAAGTGCATTCAGGAGAAAAATCTATTAAAATCACATACGATTCAAATGGAGGCTGGTATGGATTGGCATTTCAAAATCCTGCAAGCGATTGGGGAGATATTTTAGGAGGCTATGATATAAGTGGAGCCAAAACATTTAGCTTTTGGGTGAAAGCAAATAGTTGGGATGTAAAAGCACAATTTGGATTTGGACTTATTGAGAAAGATAAAAAATTTCCGGATACTGCTAAGAAAATGGTCAATGTCACACTATCTACAATCTGGGAGAAATACACGATTAAAATTAAGAAAGAAGATTTGAGTTGTATTAGAACTGGATTTGTTTTCTTCTCTGGAGGAACAGGGAAGCCACATGAAATCTATATTGATGATATTGTTTTTGAGTAAATTTTAAACAAGAAGAATTAAAGGTGAAAGGCAAAATGTTTACAGGAAGTTTACTTTAAGACTTTCGAACTTTTTAACTTTAAAACCTCATAAATCAAATATCCAAACACAATTAGATACTCTAATGTAACAACCCATAAATTTTCTCTCCATGGATTGTTAGAATATGCTTGATATGTTAAAATAATAACAACACTCCAAACTATTGCAAATCGATATTTTGTAAATACAGACAATAAAACCAAGGTTGCTAAATACCAAGGATGCATGGTTGTTGTTGTAAAATAGTAAAAGGAGATTCCTATAAGTAATGCAGTAATCAATTGTTGTGGCGATTTGTTTTTTCTAAAGAAGGTAATAATCACTAAAAACACAACAGTAATTGCTGGTAGAATTTTTCCAATAATCGCAATTTCATTCCAACCTCTAAATAAGTATCCAATTTCTCTGGCGATATAATAAATACTGGCATTAAATTCAAAATTACGAAACCATAACCCTACAGAATTGGAATAACTACTGATTAAGTCAGATGAAAGAAATGGTAAGAATAAAAGAATGTTAGTTGCAATTACAATACTACAAAATAGAGCATATTTTGTCATTCCCTTGAAAAAGGGAATCCATTTTTTAAGAGGATTAGATTCCAACCTTGACTTCGACAGGCTCAGTCTGACAGTTGGGTCTTCATTATTAGATTGCTTGCCCTGAGCTTGCCGAAGGGTAAACCATTGATAAAACAGCGGTAAAAATAATAACGGAATCAACTTTACAGAAACTGAAAGCCCTAGAACTATGGCCGCCCAAATCCACTTTTTTTGAAGGAATAAATACAAACTCCAAACTAAGAAAAATAACATCACAGATTCAAAATGCAAATTACCTGTTAGTTCAATAATGATAAAAGGATTTAGCGCGTATAAAAAAATATGATGAACAGGTAAGTTTAGTTTTTCTAAGATCTTTTTACCAAAATAAATAACTCCAATATCAGCCAATATAATTTGTAATCGTAAAACAACAACAGACCATAATATGCTCCATTTGGCAAAGATGGCAGCGATTAAAAAATTTAACTGATTTATAGGAGGGTAATTAGTAAAATGACTGGCATTTAAAGTTCCCATTCCGTCATGCAAATCAATGGCTTGATTTACTGGAAAATTGCGCTGCTCAATAAATGTTTCGGGGAGTGAAATATACGGATTGAATCCTTCTAAAATCATTCTTCCATCCCAGATAAATCGATAAAAGTCTTGTGACAAGTTAGGAATAGCAAACAGAAAAATCAATCGAAATAAAAGAGAAACCGCTACTAATAGCGGAAAGTTATTTTTCTCTTTAGTCATGAAATACCAAAAAGGAATAAACAAAATGAGATACTGAAATGTAAGCTGAATGAAATTAGTTCTGTCTAAAAAATAAGCAAACAAAAAATAGAACACAATACTAACAATCATGGCTAGAATTGTTCGATATTTTTGTGATAAGAACATGAACTATACTTTAGAGAAAATTGATTTGAAAAAAACGTAGCCAAAACCGAAGAATAGCATCAAGTGAAAAGGAAATAAACCAAAATCGCCACCCTGATCTCCAACGATAAAAGCACTGTACATGCCAAAAGCGAAATAGATCGTTAAACCACCTTCGATTATTACATGAACAGAAGGTTTTTTACGGATATATTTATTCTTTTTCCAAGTATCTTTTATGGTCTTAATATTAAATTTTGGAGTTCTTACAAATTCACTTTTTTTACCAAAATGACCTTCTAGAACAGCAATAGTATTGTGTAAAGAGAATCCCATAGCTATAGAAAAGAATGTAAAGAAAGTCCCAGTGTATTTTACAAAATTTTTGATTCCACCACCATAACTCTTTTTAAACATAAACCAATAGCAGATAAAAAATATGATGGAACTAATAACAAAGAAGCTCATCATGTAGAAATACGATTTTAAATGGGCGTATTCATTTTTAATATACAACATTGGAATACTCAAAACAGCGACTAAAAAAATCATCAAAAACATAGAGCTATTCAGTAAATGTAGTACACTATGAATTTTGGTTTTTATTGAAATATTTTTGTTGAGTAAAACTCGTTTTGTCATTTTTTGGAAGTTCTCAGCGCCTCCTTTATTCCATCGAAACTGTTGAGATCTTGCTGCGCTAATGATGACTGGTAATTCTGCTGGAGTTTTTACATCTTCTAAATATTTAAATTTCCATTTTTTTAACTGTGCTCTATAACTTAAATCTAAATCTTCAGTTAAGGTGTCGCCTTCCCAGTTTCCAGCATCCAAAATGCATTCTTTACGCCAAACACCGGCGGTTCCATTAAAATTGATAAAATGACCTTTGCTGTTTCTTCCAACTTGCTCTAAGGTAAAATGTGCATCCAAAGCAAAAGCTTGCACTTTAGTTAAGGTTGAGTAATTTCTGTTGATATGTCCCCATCGAGTCTGAACAACACCAATTTCCTTATTTTTGAAATAAGGAATAGTTTGCAATAACCATTCTTTTTCAGGTAAGAAATCTGCATCAAAAATGGCAATATATTCACCTTTTGCAATTTCCAAACCTTCTTTTAAAGCACCTGCTTTAAAACCTTGACGATTGCTTCTTCGGATGTGTTGAATATCAATGCCTGTTTTCTGTAATTGATTGATTTGTTTCTTGGTAGTTTCAACAGACTCATCGGTAGAATCATCTAATACCTGTATCTCTAATTTTTCTCTCGGATAGTCTAGTTTGACGATATTTTCTAATAAACGTTCCATCACATACATTTCATTGTATACCGGAAGTTGAATGGTTATATAAGGGATTTCATCTGGATTTGTGAAGTCAAATTTAGGACAAGTATCTTCTTTGTCTTGGGCGCTAATATAGTTGAATAGTAAGTTTAATTGTGCCAACGCATACATGAAAATCAGTATAAGCGCTAAAGAATAAATGACAATAATTATATACTCTAAGACCATTATTTAAAACTGTATTTAAAGATCCAGCCTAAAATTTTTACACCAGCAAATATAGAACCTTTTACGGTCCCAGAAACTTTAGAGACTCCAATTCTATTTCTGTATTTCATTGAGATTTCTACATATGAAAGTTTTTGTTTGATCGCTTTTAACTGCATCTCAACTGTCCATCCATAGGTTTTGTCTTCCATTTTAAGCTGTATTAGCTTATCGTATTTAATAGCTCTAAAAGGACCTAAATCTGTGTATTTAGCACCGAAAAACAATTTCATTAAAAATGTAGCTAACCAATTTCCAAAAACTTGTTGAGGTGTCATAGACCCAGCTTCTCTTAGTTCTTTGACTCTAGCTCCAATGACAAAATCGATATCATTTTTAATGATTGGAGCAACAAGTTCTACTAATTGTTCTGGATAATCAGAATAATCACCGTCTAAAAAAACAATGATATCAGGTTTTTCTACTTGATTGTTGAGCGAAGTTGAAGCGATATAATCCATCCCCTTTAAACAAGCATACCCATAACCTCTTCTTGATTCTTGTAAAACTGTAGCTCCTGCTTTTAGCGCATTTTCTTCAGTTTTATCAGTAGAATTATTGCTAACAACAATAATTTCATCAACAATATCTGGGATATCGTTTACAACGTTGGCTATGGAACCTTCCTCGTTATATGCAGGAATGATTACCTTGATAATAGTACTCTTAGTTTTGGTCAAGTTTTGTTTTTTTGTTCGTTATGACTTCGAGAGCGTTTCGACAGGCTCAACGTATCATCGCAGTCACCTTTGTTTGTTTTGTTAAGGTTATTGATGCTCTCGAAATGACACTAAAGTGTACCTATATTTTTATCGTTCATTAATTTAGATCAGACAGGCTGTTTTCCTTTCTAAAGGATTTAAAATCTGTCCATTCTTTTATCTTTTTTCCATTCTGATATTTGGAAGCTTTTACCATTTTTTCCATTTTATAGATGAAACAATATCCATTTTTTTGATTGTTTTTTAATTGACATTTATGGTTGATGTGTCCCATGTCATCATAATACAACCACCATTTGTTTTGCTTTCCTAAAAGAAAATGACCTTCTTTTTCTTTCGATTGATTCGCTCGATAAAAAGACCAGTATTTGGTTTCTAAATTGTTTTTAAAACGACCTTCACTTTTGATGTTTCCATTCTCATGATAGAATTTCCAATATCCATTTTTTTGATCTCCTTTCACCCAGCCTTCCTCTTTCATTTTTCCATCTTGGTAATACGCCTTGTGATAGGTTTTTTTCTGACAAAATGTTTGCAAAGAAAGAAAACAAAAACAGATATAAAAGAGTTTTTTGAAAGACATTATTTGTTGTTTACCAAATCCATTAAATCCACATCGTTTCCTAACAATACATCGGTAGGATTGATTCTTCCAGCTTCAGGGCCATTTTCTAATTTTAAAACTCCTCTAGGACAAACAGCAGAACAAATTCCACAACCAACACAACTAGAACGCACTATGTTTTCTCCTTTTTGTGCATAGGCTCTTACATCAATTCCTTGTTCACAATAAGTAGAACAGTTTCCGCAAGAAATACATTGACCACCATTTGTAGTAATTCTAAATTTTGATTTAAAACGTTGAATAAAACCTAAATACGCAGCCAAAGGACAACCAAAACGACACCAAACGCGGTTTCCGAAAATTGGATAAAATCCTGTACCAATTACACCTGCAAAAATAGCACCGATTAAAAAGCCATAAATATCTTGAATTGTCTGTGTTTTAATACCAATAACTTGGTCAGCCCCTGAAAAGAAAGTGTACAAAGCAAACCCAGTCATGACCAAAACAAAAATAAGTACTGAATGGATTATAATTCGTTCTGCTCTCCAAGAAAGTAATGTTTTACTAGAGAGTTGTCTGTAAGGATCTCCTAGAGTCTCAGCCAAACCACCACAGCCACAAACCCAAGAACAGTACCATCTTTTCCCAAAGAAATACACCATTACTGGTACAACTACAATCGTTAGAACTACTCCCCAAACTAAAATAAATAAACCAAAACCACCACTAGACAGCAATTCATCTAAATTCCATTTAAAGAAAAAGTCATAATCTAATGGAAACGCATTTTTAAAGTCATACCAAGGTTTGTCAAAACGAACTAAAATTTCTGGAATTAAAAAAGCAAATACAATTTGGAAGAATAATACAGAAGTCGTTCTTAAAATTTGATATTTGTTGTGACGGTATTTTATATACATTCTCACAGCCATCACAGTCATAACGGTACAATATAAAAACCCATATAAGAACCATTGACTTGCTGGGTTTCCACTAATAGATCCACTTATAGGATCTACTAAAAACACCCAGTTGACTATAAAATCTGGATAGAAGTATAGTAATATGTAAAAAGTAACTAGAAAGACAAATGCAAACCAACCAATCCAACCCCGATTTGTAGCTGCATTAAGAAAGATTCCATTATTTTTTATCCCAGGTTTTCCTAATATAACAACATCAGGAACAATAAACATAAGTGCCCCAAAAATCCCTAAACCAAAAGTTAAAAACCACATCAAGCCTGTACTATCTGCAGCAAGTCCTTTCCCTGCTTTTTTTGCCAAGGTATAACTCAATGAATGAGGTTTACCATAAATTTTATATTGGTATTGTTCTCCCTTCTTATCCCAGTTTTTTTCTGCATCATATTTAGCTATTAGAGCATCATAATGATCGTTTGAAGTTTTATAAGCACTGCGAACACGACTTGAGAACTCAAAAATATTGAGGTTTTCATTCGTAACTACTGCTTTTTTTAGCTCCTCTTTAATGACCTCACTTTTATATCCTTTTTCACTAATAAAAGAGTCAAATTCCGATGATGATAAACTAAAAGAACCCGTAAAAATAGTTCCTGTAAAAATGGTTAATCCTGTTAAAAATATAATTAACCCTAATTGTTTTATTGCTTTCATATCTATTTAGGCTCTATTAAAAATTCGTTTCCAGCTTTTCTTTCTAGATTCAATAGAAGTACCGTTTTCTTGATTAAACTTTGTAATTATTTCTTTTTCATAGAGCGTGTAAAACTCAGGGTCAAAATTGGCATCCGCCAAATATTCCAAGACATAATTCACTTCTTTTTTCTCTGTCAGCCATTTGTCGAAAATCTCATGTCGCATTCTAATTCCAAAGGTATTGATTCCTAAGAATAAGTTTGAATCTTTATGATAAGCAATTGTAATACACTTGGTATCATCCTTGTGTTTCCAATGAAAATGTTGTTCATAGTCAGGTCTTCCTCTTTCGCCAAAAACCCAACCATAGGTTTGGTATTCAATGTCAAAAAACTTTGCTGAGTTAAACCAATGTCCAGGTTTGTATTCTATTCTATTTCCACAAATGGTTTGTGCTAAGGCTTCACCCATCATTCGTCCTGTATACCAAACAGCTTCAATGGGTCTTCTATTTCCAATAGGTTCTCTTTGCTCTGCACAATCACCAATCGCGTAGATATCTTTTATACTTGTTTCCAGAAAACGATTCACTAAAATACCACGATTTGTTTCCACACTTCGACTAGACTCAGTACTAGCTCCAGAACTTTTTACAAAGTCGATGTTTGGAGAAACTCCAGCAGTTAATCCAACGACATCACAGAAAATTTCTTCTCCAGTTTCTTCGATGATAATGGATTTCACATGGCCATTTTCATCTGATTTTATTTCTTTTAAATTTGTATTTAAGCGTAAATCAATATGATTGTCTAAAATATGTCTGTTAATCATTTCACTTTCACCGGTAGGAAGAACTCCGTTCCAAAAACTATCTTCACGAACCAAAAATGTTACAGGAATATTTCTAGAATGCATCATCTCGGCCAATTCAATTCCAATCAATCCACCACCAACAATGACAGCTCTTTTACATACTTGATTGTTAGGCGCATGTTTCTCTAAGTTTTCTAAATCTTGTTTGTGATACATTCCCATCACACCTTTTAAATCTTGTCCTGGCCAACCAAATTTATTAGGTTTAGAACCGGTTGCTAAAACTAGATTATCATAAGCAAGTGTTTCGCCATCAGAAAAAATTAACTGCTTTTTATCGATATTGATATCATTTACATATCCTTTCTTTAAGTTGATTCTGTTTTTTTTCCAAAACCAAGCTTCGTAAGGTTGTGTATGACTGAAAGCTAGATGTCCCATATATACATACATCAGCGCTGTACGAGAAAAAAAGTAATCTGTTTCTGCGGAAACAATAGTGATTTCTTTATTGGAGTTCTTGCGGATATGTCTTGCAAGTGTGACTCCAGAAATACCGTTTCCAATGATGACGATATGATCCATAGTTTTTAGTAGTTGAGGTATCTGTCGAAGTTAATGAGAATTTCTTAAACAATTTTTCAATTTAGAATGAGTATAAATAATTTTTCTTTGAAAGTAATTGAATTTCTGTTCGACGTATTGCACAATTGAAAATAATATTACTATAAAAACAAATTATAAAAAAATACTACATGAAACGAGTTTTACTAATTACTTTATTATTAATTGGTTATCAAGGGTTCTCTCAGGAAGAAGAAATCGAAGATAAAAATAATTTACAAATATTCACTCCTTCTAAATTATTAAACAAAGGGCAGTGGGATATTAAATTTTTTAATGGCATATACACTCAAACTAGACAAACAGGTGAAAATAGCAGCAAAGCAGTAGATATTCCAAGACAAACTTTTTTTACTTCTACTTTAGAAGTTTTTACAGGAGTTTCTAAAAATAGTAGAGTTAATTTAGGCCTTATTTTAGAGTATCGTTCTAATACACTTGGAGGAGAAAGCACTTTTTCTGTATTCAATTTTGAAGATTCAAATACCTCAAGAAATGGACTTTCTACAATTGCACCAGCCATCAAAATTCAACCGTTTAAAAACATAAGTAATTTCTCTGTTCAAACGGCACTTCATATTCCTACATTTAAAGGAAGTGATAACACTGGTGTTTTTCTAGATCAGTCTGCTTGGGTTTTACAAAATAGATATTTCTATGATTACACTTTCCAAAGCGGAAAATGGCAGTTATTCACAGAATTGAATACTGAGTATAGTTTCGGTGATGAAAATAGCTTTGCAAACAAATCATTATTACTAGCACCGGGTGTTTTTATGAGTTATTTTCCAACTCAAGAATCAACAATTTTAGGATTTGTTCAGCACTCGGAAAGAGTTGGAGGAAACTTTCAGCAGAATAGTTCATCTGTAGGTTTTGGAGGGAAATACCAACTCACAAAAGTTTTAAATGTAGAAACTTTGTATAGTAAAATTGTAAGAGGAAATAATTTTCAAGGATTAGGAAATACTTTTAGCATAGGTTTAAGAGCATTGTTTTAATAAAATAAGTATTTTAGGGCCTAATTATGAAAACAATTAGGCTCTTTTTTTTGTTCTCTATTTTCCTTGGTTTTTCGGTTCTAGTAAAGGCGCAGAAAATCAACGGAATTAGTTTTGTCTCCTCTAGAGATAGCATCACAACAACACATACAAATCCAATAGTAAATGTCAATGCAAATTATGCAACATTAATGCCTTTCGGGTTTATCAAAGAATTGGCATCTCCAGAAATTCGCTTCAATACCAAAGGTCAATGGTACGGAGAACGTGAAAGGGGCGTTCGACAATATGCTTCGGCATTGCAAATAAGAGGGATTAAGATTATGATTAAACCTCAAATTTGGGTTTCGAAAGGTCAGTATACCGGATTTATTACCATGGATTCTGAAGTAAAGTGGAAGAAGTTGGAAGATACTTATGAAGCATTTATCTTAACATATGCCAAAATAGCTCAGGATATAAAAGCGGATGCGTTTTGTATTGGAACAGAACTTGAAAAGTTTGTTGCGAATAGACCTGATTATTGGAAATTTTTGATTCAGAAAATTAAAAAAATTTATAAAGGAGAATTGACCTATGCAGCAAATTGGGACGAATTTAAACGGGTTACTTTCTGGAATCAGTTAGATTATATTGGTATCGATGCATATTTCCCTTTAACGGATAAAAAATCACCTACTGTTCAAGAGTTTGAAGATGGTTGGAAACCACACAAAGCAGAAATAAAAAAAATACAATCTCAATTTAAGAAACCTGTTTTATTTACTGAATACGGTTATAGAAGTGTCGACTTTACAGGAAAGGA
>TARA_R110001632_G_scaffold6211_3_pt1 | contig 11515 bp, 11 predicted proteins | sample TARA_R110001632 | Tara Oceans TARA_R110001632 (sample SAMEA4398266) | marine metagenome | biome: Polar Biome; feature: [SRF] surface water layer (ENVO:00010504); material: water (ENVO:00002006), including particulate matter (ENVO:01000060) such as... | depth 5 m
AGTAATGGAGTGGGTAAGAACATCACATGAATCTATTACAGGTAGAGATGGATATGCAGATTTCTATAAGAAAGATATCCAATGTTACCTTTTAGGACCTGTTGGTGATAAAATTGAACAATGGACTCTTAAAGGAGCATTCATCAATAATGCAGTATTTAATGACTTAGATTGGTCAAATTCAACAGACCCTGTTGAGATTTCACTAACACTATCTTATGATTACGCAATCTTAGAATACTAATACTCCCAAAATTCATTTATAAAGAAAAGAGTTCTCTTAGTGAGAACTTTTTTTATGTCTTATTTTTTCCAACTTTTCAAAAGTTATATATTTATATAAAACAAAACAATAATAAAGTTATGGCAAAATACGATTTTCCTACGGAGGTTATAGACCTACCATCAAAGGGTAAACCATACCCAGAATCAAGCCCGTTATCAAAGGGTAGTGTTGAAATTAAGTATATGACTGCGAAAGAGGAGGATATACTTGCATCACAAAATTTGATAAGAAGGGGGGTGGTTCTCGATAAACTTTTTGAATCTGTTGTAGTAGATGAAGGTATTGATATAGGTGATATATTAATTGGAGATAAAAACGCAATTCTATTAGCAACTCGTATCTTAGGATATGGAAAAGATTATCAAGTAGAAGTAAGTGACCCTTTCACATTAGAACAACAAAAAGTAATCATAGATTTATCTAAAGTACAAACTAAAGATATAGATGAAGATAATATAAGTAAGGATAATAGATATTCTTTTACACTTCCACATTCAAAAATAGAAATAGTTTTTAAATTATTAAATCATAAAGATGAGATTGATATAAATGCAGAAATAGCATCACTTCAAAGATTAACTAAATCTGATGTTAATCAAGAAGTATCTACTCGTTTAAGATATATGGTTCAAAAAGTTGATGATAATGATGATAGAGGTTTTATTAATAAATGGGTAAAGAACAGTTTACTTGCAAGAGATTCGAGAGCTCTTAGAAAATATGTTCAAAGTATATCCCCTGATTTGGATTTGAAATATGAATTCGTATCGGAAATTACTGGTGAGCAGGAGGCACTTGATATCCCATTTGGGATAGGGTTTTTTTACCCTTCCGAGTAACTATTCACTCGAACTTCATAATCAACTTTGGGAAATGGTTAACTATGGTAATGGATTTACTTGGACTGAAGTATATACAATGCCAATCCACTGGAGAAGATTCTATTTTAAAAAGTTAGTAGAATCCAAGAAGAAAGAAAAAGAAGAATACGATAAAGTTAATAAAAAAAGTGGTTCTAAAGGACCAAATGTAAAAGTGAGGAAATAATATCTTCACTTTTTTTTTGTCCTATATTTATATAAGAACAATTATATAGGATAAACACCATGGCTAAAAAGAAAATAAATGAACTATCTGCTGCATCTAAACTAGTTGGAGCATTTTTCGATGGTTTAAAAAGAAACACTACTAATAGATTCTTAGCAAAAGCAGCTAAGCAAGGACTTCCTAAAGAAGTAATTAAAAGAATGGCTGCAATTGAAAAACAAAAAAAAGATTTAGAAAATTTATTAAATTCACCTGAATATTCAATCAAGAAAAAGAAATAAGGTAATAAATGGCTAATAACGATAGAAAAGAGCATTACAAAAACCTTCAAAGGATTAAGACTCTTACATCTCAAATTAATAAGATGCAGGAGCAATCAGCCGCGCTTACTGAAAAAGAAACTAAATTATTAAAGAAAAAATCAGCTGAACATAAAAAATTAGGAAAAGTAGTTTTAGCTAATAATAAAGAAAGAATTCAAGATGCTCAAGATTTCAGAGGCTCAGAAGAAGAATCTATAAAATCATTAGGTTCTATGTATAGTAACTTGGGTAAATCTCAGAGAGAGACGATGTCCAAAACCGCTAAAAAATTTGATGCAGATTCTACTGGATGGTTAAAGAAAACTTCTGAAATTGGAAAAGTTAATAGAAATATTGCAAAATTAGATAAAACTGATACTGAACAACTAAGTCAACTACACAATAAAAGAAACGATTTAATGGTAGGAACGCAGTTCCTTGGTAAAGATATTCAAAATGATTTAAAAGCTCAAAATGCAGAAGCAGATAAATTTGGTACAATGTCTGAAAATTCCAAAAAAGTATTACAAGCACAACATGATGTATTAGATGGTATCAAGACAGGAATACAAACTGCAATAGAAACTGCAGTTCAATTATATGGAAATATTACAGGTGCAATAGGTGGTATAATATCAGGAATGGGTATTATTATTGGTAAAGTAGGTGTACTTAATAAAGAATTTGGAACATCAATGTTTCAAATTGGTGGTATTGCACAAGAAACAGCATTATTAAATGTTTTCTTTGAAGGTTCTGCCGAAGCTGCAAAAACATTAGCATCTGAATTAGGTGGTACTGAGGGGTCATCATTGGCTCTAAAAACAAACATAGGTTTAATGTCAGAAACTTTAGGTCTTAGTGGTGCAGAAGCCGCTACCTTAGTTGGAGAATTCTCAAGATTAAATAATGGTTCTACGAGTGTTGCAAGTGATATGATTAAAACATCAAATGAGTTTGCAAGACAAAATGGAATAATACCATCAGCATTAATGGCTGATTTAGCAGGTTCTGCTGAAGAATTTGCATTATTTGGTAAAGATGGTGGTGATAATATATTAAGAGCAGCTGGTTATGCTCAAAAATTAGGTGTTAATATGAAAACACTTAGTGGAGTTGCTGATAATCTATTAGATTTTGAATCTTCAATTACACAAGAATTAGAATTGGGTGCATTGTTAGGTAAAAATATAAACTTAAACAAAGCAAGAGAACTTGCATATAATAATGATATAGAAGGAGCTACAAAGGAAGTTCTTAAACAAATGGGTGGTATTAGTGCATTTAGTAAAATGGATTATTACCAAAAGAAAGCTACCGCTGCAATGATGGGTGTTTCTGTTGCTGAATTAAATAAGATGGTAAGTAATGAAGAAAAAGCTGCCAACCTTAGTAAAATAATGGGTGTAGAATTTGGTGCAGTTGGAGAAGCTTTAAATTTTGCTGTAAATCAGTCAGGTTCAGTTGTAACCAAATTAGGGGGTATGATTACCGCATCTGGTCAATTGGGGTTAGGATTTAAATCACTTGGGTTAGATATGGGTGGTATGGTTAAAACTACGGCAAAAGTACTTAAAAACCTATTAGGTATGGTTGCTGGTCCTGTAATAAGAGGTGTAAAAGCAATTGGTACAGGTCTTGGTAAAACTTCAATAGGCCAATCAGTAAGTAAAGGAGCTGGTAAAATTAAAAATAAATTATTAGCAGGTGTTGGTGATAAAGCAGCACCATCAAAATCGTTTACCTCACCAGCAGCAAAAGGTGGTCCTATGCAATCTATGGGTAAAATCAACATGGGTGCAGTTCTTAAAGGAGCAGCTGCAATGTTGATAATGGCAGCTGCAATATTTGTATTAGGTAAAGCGTTACAGGAATATTCAAAAGTAGGTTTTGCTGAAATAGGAATGGCAGCTGCAAGTTTATTAGTACTTGGTGGTGCAATGGCATTATTAGGAATGATGATGAGTGGACCACTTGGTTTAGGAGTTATAATAGCCGCTGGAGCCATGTTGTTAATATCAGTTTCATTACTTGCATTAGGAGCTGCATTTATTTTATTAGGTAAAGGGTTAGGAGTATTGGGAACGATACAACCTATACTTAGTGGTTTAGTTGGAATGATTGGTGGAATATTTTTATTATCACTTGCATTTGGTGCATTGGCTGGTTCACTTGCTTTATTAGGAGTGGCTGGAATAGCAGCATTACCTGTTTTACTTGGTTTAGCAGTTGCGGGTTCAGGATTAGGATTTTTAATAAATGCAGTTAGTGGAGCAGGAGGAGATGATGAATCATCAATACAATTATTACCTGAGGAAACAAAAACGTATTATAGAGATTCAATAGCACTTCTTAAAAATATTGCAACTGGAGTAAATAAAGGAACAACATTAAAATTAGATGGAGAAGTATTGAGTAAAAGTACTACACAATCTCAATCAGAAAGTGGAACAAATCTAGGGAGATTTAATAGTTAAAAATGGGAAGAACGTTATTAGAATTATTTCATGATAGTGAATTCAAAGAATCAGTTAAATCTGATACAGAAACTCTTGTCGGACAAGAAACAAGTGGTATTCGAGTTAAATCTGCAGTTGAATTAAACAATCCCTTAATATATGGTAATGAAGCAACTCGTATTGTAAATAAATCAACTTCCGTATTAGAAGATATGAAGAAGGGTACTAGTGGTACTGAATTTTCTGGAGGTGATGGTGGTTTAATTGGTAAAGGTATTGGAAAACTCACCGGAGGTAAGTTAAATTCAATAGGAGATGTTCGTGATAAGGTAAATTCTAAATTAGGAATACCTTCAAATCAAATTCCATCTCGTGTAGTAAAGGGTTTAGATAAAGAACACAATTCTCAAACTCCTGTTGTTCCTGGTGAAAATGGAACCGAATTAGGTAAACTTCTAAAAGAATCAGGAGGTAATCCTAGTACTATTGGTAAACAAGCTCTTGGAAAAGGAATAGGAGCTGCAAAGGATAGTTTAAGAGGAGAGTTATTTGGTAAAGGAGCTGATGTTGGAACTGCTAAATCTAGTGGTGGTCTTGGTGGTAAAGAATATGCAATATTAGAAACTAATAATACAATAACATATTCAGATGCAAATGAAACTAAGCGATTAAAATCCGCAAAAACTGTAAAAGAAGATTTAGAAGGAACAAAATTAGATTTATCTAAAGTATCTCCGATATATGGTCTTAAAAGAGATAATGGTATATTTGGTAAAAGTCCAGGTGAAGTCCAAAAAGAAACATATGGGTTTATCTCTAGAGATAAATCGGAATTAAGCAGATTTAGCACATTAAAACCATATAACGGTAAAGATAAGAAACCTGCAATGGAAAGTTCATATAGATTAGGAACAAAAGATGGTATAAACACAATATTACCATCGGATGATTACACAATGGAAAAGGATGCATTCATTAAAGTTGGTGAAGATGTTTATAAAGACTTTATTCCAGTATGGTTTAAAAAACATGGTAGTGAAAAACCAATTGTTTTTAGAGCAATTATTAGTGGACTTAGTGAAACAACATCACCATCTTGGAGTTCTAATAAATTTATTGGTAATCCATATTCTTTTTATATGTATGATGGTGTTGAGAGAAGTTTAGCATTTAATATTAAATTATTTGCATCAAGTCCACTTGAATTAGTTGGTATGTGGGATAGGTTAAAAATACTGACATCTTATACATATCCAACTATTAATGGTGGATTAGCAACTCCTCCAATTATTCAATTTAGAATAGGAAGTATATATTCTGGTAAAGCAGGATTTATTGAAAGTTTAACTTATTCAATACCTGATGAATCAAATTGGGAAACCAATGGTGAATTGGGATGGCTTCCAAAAATGATAGATGCCTCAGTTGGTATTAAATTTATCGAAACTCAGGGTGATGAAGATAGATTATATGATATGGATATATCTAAAGCTGCAGTTAAAACCATCAATGATGAAAGACAAGCAAATTCAGATATGGAATCATCGAGAACAGATGGTGAATCAGATACTCCTAATACAGATGAAGTAGCTACAGTAGAAGCTAAAAAATCAGTAGCTGGAGAATTGGGACCAATCCCTAAATTAAAATCATTAAGTGGAGATAAACAACAAGAAGAAACTGCAATTCCACCAAAAGAAGGAGAAGTTAATCCAATTAAATCACAATCAGCAACGGCAGATGCCTTTGATGGTAAAAGCCCAACAGTTGCTGCTAGAGATTTCGATAAAGAACATGGTGCAGCTGTAGCTGCATTTATTGTAGAAAGGAAAGTCCAAGCTCCTACTAGTACACTTGAAGTCGTTCCTAGGAGTGCATTACCATCTTGGGTTATTGATAATATACCTTGGAGGTTTAGATTAGACTACTATCAATCTATTATTAAACAAAGTGCATTTATAGAGAAATTGGGTAAAGAAATTACAGAATATCATGTCGTACAGAATAGCACAAATTCTAGGCTTAACTTTGCTAACTCATATGAAGATGACCCTGCAGAACAACCATCTGAAGAAGAAAGAAAAGCAGAAATTGCAGAAAAAAACAAAAAAAGACAAGAAGAATTTAAAAGAACTGGTGTATGGCCAAAAAGATTCTAAATAAAAATTATGGCAAGTAGATATAAAGATAATGGGATACAAAAAGTTAATGATGGACGAAGAGTCTATCGTTCAGCTATATATCCTAATATACCATTAAAGGATAATGATATTTATGTCGTTACTCAAACAGGTGATAGGTTAGATTCACTTGCAAATCAATTTTATAGTAATTCATCTTATTGGTGGATTATTGCAACTGCAAATAATATACACGATGCATCTTTATCAGTTCCAGATGGAACAATACTTAGAATACCAGTTGATTATAATAGAATTGTAAATAATTTTAACAAACAATAAGTTATGGGATTCCCACAATTAGCAAATATAGATGAAAATATAGTTAAAACTATTAAATCAAAAACTGGTAATAATGTTAAGGCATCAAAGGTAATGCCTTGGATACGATTAATATCTTCCCTTGATAATTTTTTAATACTAGAATCAATTGGAACTGCGGTATCGTTTGCACAACAATATGGAAATACAACTAAAAGTGGTAGAGTAGGAGTAGATAAAGATGGTAAATCTATCTTTACTGAAGGAACTAGTAGAGGATTTAGACCATCTCCAACAATTTCATCAATTAGTATATCTCAAGGTAATGAAGGATTGAGTAAAAAATCTTCATTTCAAATAATTGCATATTCATTAGAACAAGCTGAAATGATAATGGAATATTTTATTGAACCTGGTAATCATGTATTAGTTGAGTGGGGAGAAAATAAAGATGAGGCAATAAGCCAAAAGGCAGATCCAGTAACTGCTTGTGAACTTTTAAGATATAACAACTTAGCATATATTCAAAAAAAAAGAACAGATTCAAATGGACTTTATGATGCAGTATTAGGTACTATTACCGGTGGTAATTTAAGTTATGGTGATAGTGAAACTTTTAATATTGATGTAGAATTAACATCTATTGGAGAATTACCTGCATACCTACAACATCATAAAGGTTTTGAATTAAATAACTCAGATGCTAAATCTTCATTATCTTTTAAAGCTCTTGGGGATATAAAGAAAACATTTCCACCAGTAGGAGAAATGTTGTTTCAACAAATGTATAATAAACTACCATCATCTAAACGAATTCAATCAATAAAAGACTGGGCAACTAAACCTGCATGGAAATGGGTTCTTGATTCATCTAATTATGTAAATATGGATGAAGAAATTAGAGCAGAGCTAATAAAAGAAGTTGAAGATGTAGATTTATTTAGTAAAAGTGAAACAGAGGAGGGTGGAGAAACACTAACAATTCCAACAGAAACTCCTTTATTTTCTGATAAATCTTATATTAGAGTGGCACTTGCGTTTTCTATACTTGATGAACAAAGTGGTATAACACCAACACCTCTAGCGGTTCCTGCTTGTAAAGGTGTTCAAAAAATAAAATCAACTATTAATTGGCATAATACAATATGTAGAGCACATAAAAATATGTTCTCAGCTAATTCAGATTTTTTATATATTCCAAACGCACACGCTCCTTCTTTTGATTTAATAGGAGCTCTTACTAGTAAGAATGTATTTGATTCACCATTATCAGATATAAATTCAACAAGTACACAATTAAAAAATATTAAAGATATTCATCCTTTATCATATGAGGTTGGTAATAGTGCTGATTCGGGTACTGGACAAAAAACTAATCATTTTCCAAACCTTACTAATTTAAAATATTCAGACCAAAAAAAATATGATGATACATACGCTGAACTTGAAGCTAACGCAGGTGAATGGGGTTATTTAAGAGATTTATATATAAATTTTGATTTCTTTTGTAAAACGTTAGAAGTTTCCCTTCATAATACTAAAGATGTATATTATACATTATTAAATGGTATGAGTTCTGCTGTAAATATGTATTGGGATTTTCAAATAGTTCCACGAGGCACAGTACCAACACCATCGTCTGGATGTGAGGATGATGGATTTTATAAATATTTAAACACTCTGAAAATAGTTGAAGATTGTGAAGGACAAGAAGAGTTGCAAATTGTTGATACAAATTTTACTGGTAGGATAAAAACTGGAAAATCTGGAATAGGTAAAACTCGATTTCAATCAAGAGGAACAAAATCTCCATTTTTATCTGCGGAACTAAAATTTGATATTCCTGCTGCAATGAAAGGACAGATAATCGGAAGAAAATTATCTGCAGATGGTGAATCTGATAATGTTAATAAAGAACAAAAAGAAGCTGATTTTAAAGGATTATTTACAAACAAAAAGGATAAAGTAAGTCAATTAAGAGATGATTTCCAAAAAAGTTCTGAAAAAGCAGCTGAAGGAAAGGTTAAAGACCCAGCAGATACAAATGATGATGGCAAGGTGGGTATTCAAGAAAGAAAAGATTATAACAAGAAATTAAAAGAAGAAGAAGAGGAAAAGAAAGAAGAGCAAAGAAAAGCTAATTATGAATATTTTATAGGTAATGCAACAATAGTTCCATCAAGACAGAGTAGACATCAAGATATAGATGCTGCAAGAGGTGTGTGGGATAAAGTTAAAAGTGTAGGTGGTCTATTTGGAAAAAGTGGTGATGATACATTCATTGAAGATTTAATGGTAGTAGGTGCATGGGATGATGCTAATTTATTGAAAAAAGTTCAATTAATGAATGAGGGTAGATTTAATGGTTCATTTGCAGATAACACATCATCAAATCCACCATTACTTCCAATTAAATTTAATTTTACGATACATGGAGTTAGTGGTCTTAGGGTAGGTGATACTTTTGTAATTAATGACTTGCCATTAGATTATAAAAACAAATTATTTCAAATAACTCAAGTTGGACATGAAATAGGTACTAATTTATGGTCAACCACAGTTGAGGGACAATTAAGAAATTTAAATATTGAATTCGAAGAATAAAACTAATATGGATAATTTAAAAAGATATAAACAAATAAATAAAGGTAAAACTCAAGTTTATAGAACTGTCCAAACTTATATACCAACTCCTGATAAGAGTGATTATGTAAAAGGATATTTAACCCGTATCTTTGTTCAAAAATCAAATGATACTGGTTCACCAATATATGAAGTAAATCAATCACAAATTGCGTATTTTTCTCAATCTCCATTATATTCTGTTGCTATAGTAAAATGGAGAATTTCAGGACCAAATGAATCTTTTTTAAAAGAAGGTATAATGTATAAATCAGTTAAGGAATCAAATAGAATATCAATTAAACTACACCTTGATAAAATTCCAAATTTAGAATTATATTTACCAAATTTATTACAATTTTATAAAAGTTAATATATATATACAGAAACTAAAATAGGTTATATGAGTTATTTATCAAAAGAAGAAAAACAACAATTACTTTTCGATTGGAGATACAGAGGAGTATCTGTACTTAATTTACTTACTGAAGAAGAAGTAGATGAGTATAATATCGAATTAGAAAGAATCAGATTAGAAAGAGAAAAAAATGATACAGAAGGAGAATGGGGAAAATATGACCCATTTATGTATCCACACAAAGAATCTGAAAAATTAAAAGAATTATTAGTACATCCCAAAATTATAGAAGCGTGTGAATTCTTATTAAGTGGAGAATTAGTAGGATTACAAACTTGGGCATATTTTAAACCAGCTGGTCAATTAGGTAGAGATATGCATCAAAATATATTTTATACTGAGTGTAAATCAAACGAAGTTTTAAATGTTTCAATAGCATTTGATAATCATGATCCAGAAAATGGTTCAGTATGGTATTATGAAGGAACACAACACCTTGGTAGACTACCAATTGAAGTAGATGAAGAAAGAACTGGTTCTAATCCTAAAAATTGGAGAAATGAAAGAGGAAAACCTTGTGTTATGCCAGAAGGTCATACATTCCCAAAAGTTTCTGGATATTTAAGAAAAGGACAAGTTGCATTTATACATTCAAATGTAGTACATGGTTCTGATGAAAATACATCAAATAGATTTAGAAAAGCGTTCTTATGTGGATATCTAAAGTGGGGTTCAAACTTTGCATCTGGTAATCATATGAAAAGAGAACCAATAGATGTAGGTTCTGCAAAAATTTAAATTTAATTAAATAAATCAAGAATGGCTAAGATTCAGAATATAACAAAGAACCCACCAAAGGGTAAGATTAAATTCAACATAACACTTTCAGACGAACAAAAGGAATCTAAGTCAAATATTTTAAATAATCCATATAATTTTATCATGGGTAAAGCAGGTAGTGGTAAAACACTATTAGCAGTTCAAGTTGCATTAGATATGTTCTTTACAAGACAAGTAAATAAAATTGTTATAACAAGACCAACAGTATCTAATGAAGATAATGGCTATCTACCAGGTTCTTTAAATGAAAAGATGGAGCCATGGTTGGTTCCAATTCGTTCTAATATGAGAAAGGTTTATAACAAACCAGCTATATTGGAAAAGATGGAGAACGATGAGAACATTGAATTAGTATCACTATCACACTTTAGAGGAAGAACATTTGAAAACTCTTGTGTCATTATAGATGAGTTTCAAAATCTAACCAAACAACAACTTGGTATGGTATTGGGTAGATTAGGTAAGGGTTCTACAATGATACTTACAGGTGACCCACAGCAGATTGATTTGAAATTTTCAAATGATTCTGCAATACACGAAGTACCCAAATTAAAACCATCACAATTTGTATTTTCAATATCACTTTTAGATAACCACAGACATGAGGCTCTAAATGAGTTACTTAAACTATTGAATGAATATGCATAATTAAGATTTCCTTTATGGTTGCTACCTTAGAGGTATATTCCCTACTTTTGATTAATTTCATTAGTGGGGATTTTTTTTAAAAATAAACACGAAAAAGCTTGTTTAATCCAATAAAAAGTCGTATATTACTTATGTAATAAGAAATAATAATTAAATCTTTTAACCAATTAAAACTTAAAAAATGATAGAAAAATTAAAATCAAATTTATTAACTTACCTATTCAAAGATTGGGTAAACAACGAGTATGACTTAGAAACACTTTCTCTTACAAGAAGTATGATTTCTAAAAGAGAAACCGATTTAAAGTATTCGATTGATAAAACAAATATCAAACCAATATTGGGATTCAGACAGCATTCTAAAAAAGATGAAAAATAAATGAGAAAAAGCTTGCGCAATCCAATAATAAGTCGTATATTACATATGTAATAATGAGAGAGATAATAAACCTTAAAACAATTAAAATGAGTAAAAAATTAAAATTTTCAATCAACAACAACGAATTCACATT
>TARA_R110001632_G_scaffold7553_4_pt1 | contig 11505 bp, 13 predicted proteins | sample TARA_R110001632 | Tara Oceans TARA_R110001632 (sample SAMEA4398266) | marine metagenome | biome: Polar Biome; feature: [SRF] surface water layer (ENVO:00010504); material: water (ENVO:00002006), including particulate matter (ENVO:01000060) such as... | depth 5 m
CATCTGGAAACATATTTCTATAAACGCTATATAGCATTTAACTAAAAAACGGATAGATTGATATTTATATATATGGAAAAAGTAGTAAATTTAGGTACATGGTTAGCAGATAAAATCTTAACAGAGGATGCAACAAACATAAAAACAATAGTTGCTATATACCCTGGTAGATTTCAACCTATGGGTAAGCATCATGCACAAACATATAATTGGTTAAAAGCTAAATTTAAAGATGCACATGTAGTAACATCTAATAAAATTGATTTACCAAAATCTCCATTTTCCTTCAACGAAAAGAAAAAAATAATAAATTCACATGGTATAAAAAATGTGGTGCAGGTAAAGAATCCGTACAAAGCTGAAGAGTTACTTAAAAAGTATGATCCAAAAACAACAGCAGCTGTATTTATGGTTGGTGCAAAGGATGCAGGTAGACTTAAAGGTAAGTTCTTTCAAGATTGGAACGGTAAAGCTGAAATTGGATATAAAGATGGAGCATATTTAATAATTGCACCCCATGTATCAATGAAAGTACCAGGACATGGAGAGATGTCAGGTACAGCTATAAGAACAGCTCTTGGAGCAAAAGCTATTACAGATAAAGAACGTGCACAACTGTTTAAACACATATTTGGTCATATGAAAAACTACAATTTAATAACTAAGAAATTGGGTGTTAATGAATCTATACTAGATTTTATTGCTACAGGGAGGGTTCAAGAAATTATATCCGAAGCCAGTAAAACAGGTACTGCAACATTAGGTGATGTAGATGATGGACCTCAAGGGTGGTATCAATCACAAGCTCATTACAAAACATCAACAAAGAGCATGGCTAATAAAATAGGAATGACAGTTATCAATTACCTATCAGGAGATTCAGAGTTAAGATTTGGTGTAAGTAGATTTAAAGGTGAGACAATGTCACCATCTTCATTTCCAGCTGGTGTACCAGGCACAACTACTGCTACAAACCAAGATGACTTACCATCACATAAAGCATATGCACAATGGAAGAAATCTGTAGATAATATTGCAACTCAACTAGGTATGGAACTGTTAGATTATCTAGGAGCAGATAAAGCTAAAAAGGTTAAAGAGCCAAACAAGATTGTTAAAACTTCTAATACAGTACAGGAAGATATCACATTACCAATTAATGTTGGTGACACTGTTCTAGGTGGTAAGTTTAAAAACAAACGTATTGTTGTTAAGCATATAGGCAAAAACGAGAAAGGTGATATCACTATAAATGGTAGACCTTTAATGAAGTATAGACTGATCGCAGAAGGGTTGATTACAGAAGGTGGAGCATATGGTCATATGTCTCACCCATTCGATGATAGAGGATTAACATTTGGAGAGTTTAAAGAGATTATCAATATATCTCTCCAAGGTAAATTAGATTTAGATACTGCAGCCACAGAGAAGACAGATGGACAGAATTTATTTATTACTTGGAATGGTGAGTTGCGAGCAGCTAGAAATAGTGGAGATATTAAACGTGGTGGTATGGATGCAAAATCCTTTGCAGCAAAATGGAAAGGTAGAGGTAATATAGAAAAAGCTTTTACATATGCATTTAAAGACCTCTCAAAAGCTATCAGTAAAATATCTGATAAACAACGTGAAAAAATATTTGGAGATGGTAACAATTGGATGAACATGGAAATTATGTATCCAGCATCTCAAAATGTTATAGTGTATGACGCCCCACATTTACAATTCCATGGTATATTAAAATATGAAAAAGGTGTACCTGTTGGTACGGTTAAGGATGGGGCGAGAATACTAGCTGGAATGATCAAGCAAGTTGATGCTAACATACAGAAGAGTTTTAGCATTATAGGACCACAAATACTTAAGGTTGATCCACATCAAGATTTTGGAAAAAAAATACCTTACTTCACATCAAAGCTACAAAAACTTATGTCTAAATATAGTATGAAAGATTCACATACGTTTGCAGAGTATCACCAAGTATGGTGGGAAACATATATTGAGCGAAGTTTTAAAAATCTTGATACACGAACTAAAATGGGGCTTGTTAAAAGATGGGCATTCTTTGATAAGTCTTTTAGATTAAATAAAAAGAATATAGCTGATGCAGATTTATTAGCTAAGATAGTAGAGTTTGATAAACAAAAACATAAAGGTACAGTACAAGATACTATGAAGCCGTTTGAAGTATTATTCTTCGAGTTAGGTGTTGAAGTTCTTAAAAATGTAGAAGGGTTCTTAACTGTAAGCCCTGATAAAGCTGTACAACATATCAAGAACCAAGTATCCAAAGCTATTAGTGATGTACGTAAAGGTGGTGACATAAAAAAATTAAATAGAATGGGTCAGCAGTTAAGTAAACTTACTGCTATTGGAGGGTGGAAAGCAGTAATTCCATCCGAAGGTCTTGTTTTTATTTATAAAGGCAAAACATATAAGTTAACAGGGGCATTTGGACCAATAAATCAAATTGCTGGCATGATGACATTTTAAGGAAAGGTTATGAAAAAAGGATTATCACAAGCAAAGGTTCAGAGAATGAGAAATTTAGTCTCTGGAAACCATACAGCTAAAAGTAAAGTTAGTAGTGGATATACTAAAAAGAGTATAGAGCGTACAGAAGGTGATGTATGGGAAGAGCGCGGCAAGAAATGGACTATTAAAAACGGAATTAAGCGTACAGTGAATAAGTTAGATTTTGCAAGGAAGGTAAATAGAGTCCCATTCAAATGCCCTAAGTGTACAAATAAACTAAATCACCCTGCACATAAAACAATGTATAAACGCTGGGGTATGTGTTTAACATGTGTAACTAAATGGGAGCAGCAGATGCAAGCAGATGGTACATATGATGCTTGGCATAGTGAGTTTGATAAAGAAAATTTTAATGCTTATATTGACAACGTTACATTAGAGTATAATGAATGGGTGGAAGCTCGTGGAGCTAAATCATTTGTAACAGAAGCGGGTCAAGTGGAAGAGTGGTCCGGTGGTGAGTCATCAGATAAATTAAAGCAAGAGTTTGCAAAAGTAATAACAGATGTTAAGGAGAAGCGAAATGCCAAGGTTGACTAATGAACACATACAAAGTGAATTAAATTTAGTTAAGCAAGAGTTAACGTATGTTAAAGATGCACAAACAAAAATGCAAGCTGATCTCTCTATGATTAAAGAGCGATTACTAAATCCCGATGAAGGGACTATTGCGAGAGTAAATAAAAATACATCATTTAGAAAATCAACTAGCAAAGTGTTGTTTTCAATATGGATAACATTATTAGGTATACTAACAAAAATAATATTTTGGGATTAAACATGAACATTAAAAAAATTATTAGCGAAGAAGTAGCTACTATGCTAGAAGCTTCGATTACGAGAGCATTCAGAAAAGCTGCAGAAGGATTGCATAAGGTGCAGTTACAACAACAACAGTTACGTAAAGCATTTGTTGCAGAGAAAGATCCAAAGAAGAAAGAGCAATTAAAACAAGCATTGATAAAACTTCATACAATCGTACAGACTGCTGAGATGGAGTTTAACCAAGTACTTAGATCTGAACCAGCAGGTGAGTTACAAGAACTTGAGGCAGAAGATGATACTGAATTCACAGTGAATATAAAACACTTACTTAAAAAACATGTCACTAAAGGTGGAGAAATAAAAGAAAATTTTAAGAAAGGTGATAAAGTAAAATACCTAGGCAATCCAGGCATTATAACAAACGTTAAAGATTATAATGGTAAAACATATTATAGTGTATCATATAACAAAGGTACAGGTAAAACTAAAGCATCTAATATATTATCAACAGATGGAACAGTTACTGAAGCAACATTCACACCAAGCTCAGGTACTATGAGTGGTGGTACATATAGTCTAGATAGTAGAAAGTATCAATTGAAAAAAGATGTTAAAGGTGCTCGTATTGGAAATTTTACAAATGTATTACTTCCTAAAGGTACAATTATTTACAATTTACCAGGTGGAATATTCGCTGATCACTTTTCATTAAAGAACAAGTATTCAAGTAGATCATCACAAGGTCCGCGGTATTTTGACCAGCCCAAGTTTAAAGGTATAATGATTACATCAATGCCTGGTACAATAAAAGATATTGAAAAAAACTCTAAAGTATTAGAATCAGTAAACGAAGCTAAAGATAATCTTTACTTACAATTACATAAAAAGTATGCTGATCAAATTAAAGGTCTTAAAGCAAAGAAGATTAAAAAATTAACCGACTTAGTAAGTGTACAGCGATGGGCAATGGAAGACGAGTATGATAATTCTGGATTTGACCGTAAAGCAATGTCTAAACAATTTAATGATGAGCGTAAGTTATTCAAGCAATATATGGCTGGTGATAAAACTGTATCATTAAAAGAGCTTGATGTAAGAAAAGTACACGGTGATAAAAGAATAGAAAATCCTAAAACGGGTAACAAGGTAAAATTAAGAACTGCATTGAAAGGTAAAAAAGGTTCTAAAGTTTACCAGACAGCAAAAAAAATATACAATAGATTAAAAGATGGAGAATAGGTTATGAAAAAATTATGGGCATATATAGTAGCTGGAGGAGCTTTATTAGTAGCGATACTATGGGCATCGAGCACAGCAAGTAAAAAGAAGTTTAAGAAAGATGTGAAAGCTAACAAGAAGAAGGTGGATGTGGTAAAGAAAAAAGCAGCGGTTGTAAAAGAGAAGAAAGTAGCAACTAAAGCAAAGATCAACACATCAGATAAGAAAATTAAAAAAACGAAATCTAAAGTTAAATCCACTGCTGCAGCAAATAAAACTATAAAAGCTTTTGAAAACAAGTATAGGAAAAAGTAGTATGCGTAGGTTATTATTTTTATTATTATTACCACTAAATATGCTAGCTCAAGATACAATACAAATGCCACAAGCAGATCTAGACGAGTTCTTTTTAGCTATAGATACACTACGAGAGCAAGACTCTATAAAATCTGTACTCATAGCAGACTTAGAATTGCAACTAACAAACTATAAAACATTAATGTTACAGGATAGTACTTTGTTGTTATATAGAGGACAAGAGGTAGAGCTATTAAACAATCAGATAAAGTTATATGATAGTAGACTAAAGGTGGTTGATAAATGGTACACTAAACCATGGGTAGGGTTTATAGGAGGTGCATTATCAACAGTTATTATGATACACGCAATAGACTACTCATTACCACAATAAACTATATAATATAGTTGGTAGATTGATTATTTTTACTTATATTTATATATTAATAAAAGGGTGACATGGCTAAAGATTTAAAACAAATAATTGCAGATGAATACGTAAAGTGTGCTAAAGATCCAATACACTTCATGAGGAAGTATTGTAAAATTCAACACCCAACCCGGGGTAAAATTAATTTTGATTTATACCCATTTCAAGAAAAAGCATTAACGCAATTTGCATTGCACGATTATAGTGTAATACTAAAATCTAGACAGTTAGGTATATCAACATTAACAGCTGGTGTAACGCTATGGTCTATGGTATTTAATGCAGACTTTAATGCTCTTGTTATTGCAATTAAACAAGATACAGCAAAAAATCTTGTAACTAAAATACGTGTAATGCATGAGTTTTTACCAAGCTGGTTGAAAGGAAAGATACTTGAAGATAACAAGCTTTCACTTAGGTTAGCTAACGGGTCTCAAGTTAAAGCAGTATCAAGTTCACCGGACGCTGGTAGATCTGAAGCACTATCACTCCTTGTAATAGATGAGGCTGCTTTTATTGACGGTATAGATGATATATGGACCTCTGCTCAACAAACATTAGCAACAGGTGGTAAGTGTATCGCACTATCTACACCTAACGGTGTTGGTAATTGGTTTCATAAAACATGGGTGAAAGCAGAATCAGGTGAAAATAAATTCAACACAATCAGATTACATTGGACAGTACATCCAGAGAGAACTCAAGCCTGGAGAGACGAGCAAGATATTATATTAGGTAAAGATCAAGCAGCACAAGAGTGTGATTGTGACTTTATAAGCTCTGGTAAATCTGTTATCCCTGGCCCACTGCTCGAGTGGTATCGTGAAAATATGGTGCAAGCACCTATAGAAAAACGTGGACATGATGATGCATATTGGGTATGGGAATATCCTAATTATACTAAGAGTTATATAGTAGTAGCTGATGTCGCGAGAGGTGATGGAGGTGATTACTCAACATTCCATGTAATTGATATTGAGACAGTAACACAGGTTGCAGAATATAAAGCTCAAATCGGTGTTAAAGAGTTCGGTAATATGTTAGTAAATGTAGCAACTGAATATAACGAAGCACTACTAGTGATTGAGAATGCAAACATTGGTTGGGCAGCAATCCAACCTGCTATCGATAGAGGATACAAAAATCTATACTATACGTATAAACATGAAGGGGTTACTGATCCTGAAGTTCAACTACGTAAAGGATATGATATTAAAGATAAATCGCAAATGGTACCAGGTTTTACAACATCAGCACGCACAAGACCGCTTTTGATTTCAAAATTAGATATTTATTTTAGAGAAAAAGCATGCGTTGTGCGTTCGAGTAGACTCATAGATGAATTATTTGTATTTGTTTGGAAGGGATCTAGACCAGAAGCACAATCAGGGTACAATGATGATTTGACGATGGCTTTCTCGATAGCAATGTACATACGTGATACAGCGCTAAAGTTAAGGAATGATGGTTTAGAGTTAAACAAGCGAGCAATTGGAATGATGGGTACAAGTACTACATATAACGGAGCTTACAGTTCCAACTCAGATCCTAACAATTCATGGAGTATGGATGTTGGTAACAAAGATAATGAAGACTTAACATGGTTATTATAAGAGGTAAAATAAATGGCAGATAAAACATTTTTCGGAAGATTACAAACACTATTCTCAACAAACGCAGTTGTGCGAAGAGTTGGTACGAACAAGTTAAAGGTAATTGATACTAACAAGGTACAATCAAATAGTGGATTAGCTACAAATAAGTTAGTTGATAGATATACAAAACTACATGCATCATCAACTCAGATGACGTACAATCAGTATCAAACATTCCAACAACAAAGAATATCTTTGTTTACAGATTATGAATCAATGGATGAGGATTCAATTATATCTTCTGCACTAGATATTTACGCAGATGAATCTACAATTAAAAATGAGTTTGATCAAGTACTATCTATCAATTGCCATGATGAAGGTGTGCAAAAGATATTACATAATTTATTTTACGATGTATTGAATATAGAATTTAACCTATGGCCATGGGTTCGTAATATGTGTAAATATGGTGACTTTTATTTAAAGCTTGATATAACAGAAAAGTTAGGTGTGACTAATGCACAACCTATATCAACATATGAAATGGTTAGAGAAGAGGGTACTGATCCAACGAATGATGAGTATGTTAGATTTGTACATGATATAAGTATGGCAGGTCAATCATCTGCAGCTTCCTCAACAGCTAAAACAGAATTCGAAAATTATGAAATAGCTCACTTCAGAATGTTAAGTGATACTAACTTCTTACCGTATGGTAAATCGATGCTCGAAGGAGCTCGTAAAGTTTGGAAGCAATTAACTCTTATGGAGGATGCAATGCTAATCCATAGAATTATGAGAGCTCCTGAGAAGCGAGTATTTAAAATCGATATTGGTAATATACCTCCTGCAGAAGTAGATAACTACATGCAACAGGTTATTAATAAAATGAAAAAAGTACCATACGTAGATCAAAACACAGGTCAGTATAATCTTAAATTTAACATGCAAAATATGTTAGAAGATTTCTACCTACCCGTACGAGGTGGTCAATCAGGTACAGAGATTGATTCACTATCCGGAATGGAATTTACAGGTATCGATGATGTCGACTATTTAAAAAATAAGATATTTGCAGGATTAAAAGTACCTAAAGCATTCTTAGGGTATGATGAAACTACAGAAGGTAAAGCTACATTAGCAGCTGAAGATGTAAGATTTGCAAGAACAATAGAGCGTATACAGAGAATTATAGTATCTGAGCTTACGAAAATAGCTATCGTTCATTTATACTCACAGGGATATGATGATGAAAAGTTAGTTAATTTTGAGCTAGCTCTTACAAACTCATCTACAATATATCAACAAGAAAAAATTAGTTTATGGTCAGAAAAAATATCACTAGCTGATGCTATGAAAGATAATAAAATGCTCTCCGAGGATTGGATTTATAAAAATATATTTAATCTAACCGATAAAGAGATAAAAGAGCAACAAGTAAAGGTAATACAAGATTCAAAGCAAACATTTAGAAAAACACAGATAGAAGATGAAGGGCAAGATCCTGCAAATCAACCTACTGGACCTGAAGAAGATCAACAGGAAGGTGCATATGAACCAACAGGAGGTAAGTTAGGAAGACCACCTGAAGGTACAAAATATGGTACACAAGATCATGTAAGAGGTGCTGACCCACTCGGTGATGATACGCGTAAGCGTGATTACAATAATAGAGATCGCACAATACGACATAATTATAAAGAATCTCTAGATTTAGTAACTAAAAGCATGGATAAAAATAAAAAATCATCCCTATTAAATGAAAATAATTTAATAGATGACGAGTCTTTATAGACCGGATGATATTTATATAAGCATAGATGTATATATTGGAAAGAAATTATGGCAAATATAAAACACAATAAAATTAAAAACGTCGGAGTTCTGTTCGAACTATTAACACGTCAAATTACAAGTGATACAGTTAACGGTGTTGATAATTCTCCTGCGATCGCGATCGTTAAGGAATTCTTTAATAAGAATACATATCTACTTAAAGAGTATAACTTATATAAAGCATTACAGCAACAAAAATATAAGAAAGAAGCGAGTGCAGATAGGTTTGTTGATCTAGTTATCAAGGAGCATGCAAAACTACCTAATATAAAGTTGAAGCGTGAAAAATATAATTTAATTAAAGAGATAAAGCAGACTTACAATTTAGAAGACTTTTTTAAATCTCATATATCTAACTATAAACTTAATGCATCTATATATAATATACTAGAGTCTAGGTATAACAGTAAGGTACAAAATCCAACTGTATCTATGAAAAGTAGATTCTTTATTACAGAGCATATTCTAGAAAACAAAAATACTGCAACAGAAGCTGGTACTAATGTTATTAAAGAGTATAGTAGACAGGATAAAGACTTACGATTATTATCATATAAAATTTTATTAGAAAAGTTTAACAGCAAGTACGGTAAATTAACAGTTAAACAAAGGACATTATTAAGAGAGTATATTAATAATATATCTAACAGTTCAACATTAAAGAAGTATGTTGTATCTGAGATAACTACTATTAATAAAGCACTTTCAATTTTAACGAATAAAGTAAAAGATGATGTTGTTAAAATTAAACTACAAGAAGTTAAGCAGCAGTTAGATTTAATTAAAGAGAGTAAACGAATTAAAGATACACATCTTGTATCACTGCTACGTTCATATAATCTAATTACGGAGTTGAAGAATGTCGTTAAATAAACAATTAGAAGAAAAACTTAAAGAGTTGGAAGAAATGTCAGCTACCGGAGCAGGTGAAGCATATGATTCAAAATATGCATTTAGTAAAGATGATGAAGACGAAGATGAGAATGCAGAGGTAGCTGGATATAAAAAAGTTAAAGAGTCTAAATTTAAACAATTTGCAAAAGCATCATTCTTAACAGAAGTATCGTACAAAGATTATAAAAAAGATGAAACTGCAACTTCAAAACAAAAAGTAAACCAATCTATTAAAGAAGTAAATAGTAGATTATTAAAGATAGAGAGAATTATAAATCATAATATAAAACTAAAAACAGAAGAAGGTATAGATAACAAGCAATACTGGAAATCTACAAGAGGAAGTTTATATAAGATATCTGAGCGTATGATGCGTATAGGTGAAAAGTTGAGAAAATTCTAATGAGTAATTCTAAGCAAATAATAACAGAGCAAATGTCTGAAGATCAAGTCCGTCAAGTTATTCGTGTAGAGCTAGCTCGCATTTTCTTTGATTTATACAGAAAACGAAGCGTATGGGAGAAAGCATAATGTCAAAAACATTATTAATAGATTACACATCATTTGATGTATCACCGCAAATGATTTCAGAATCAGAGCAACAGAATAACGGACGAGTTATTGTGACAGGTGTATTACAGCGAGCAGGTGCAAAGAATCAGAATGGTAGAGTTTATCCACGTGATATATTACAGCGTGAAGTAACAGAGTATAAAAAAGTACAGATAGCAGAAAGAAGAGCTCTTGGTGAGTTAGATCACCCAGAATCATCTGTTGTTAACCTATCCAACGCGTCGCATAATATTTTAGATGTATGGTGGAAAGGTGATGATGTGATAGGTAAGGTAGAAGTACTATCAACACCATCGGGAAATATATTAAAAGAGCTACTTAAGTCAGGTATCAAGTTAGGTATTAGTTCAAGAGGTCTAGGATCAGTTAGACAAGTGAATGAAGATACTGTAGCTGTACAAGATGACTTTGAGTTAGTTTGTTGGGATTTCGTAAGTAACCCATCAACGCATGGAGCATTTATGGCTCCTATGAATGAATCAATTACAAATAAGAAACCTTTGAATAAATATTACAAGGTAAATAATATTATAAACGAAATGTTATGTGATTTAACATGCAAGTGTTCACTACCAAGTTAGGAGAAAAAAATGAAATTAAAAGATTTATTAAGTGAAAATAGTAGAGATGGATTTAACAACTCTCTAACACGTGAAGAAAAGCGTGATATTATGGATGGCATTTCAAAGTTTAACGACTTTGGAGCAAAGCTATATAAAACAAACGAAATTGCAGAGATGGTGGAAGCTATTAAAAATATGACTGCAGGAGCATCTCAACTTGCTTTACAAGAAACAGATGGTTGGTTCGATGGTGTTACAGTTAAACGAGATATGAAAGAGGTAAATAACTCTGTTAAGCTATTTGAAAAAGCAGCTAAAGAATTATCTACACTTCAACAAAGACTTGAATCTGTATTTGAAGACGTAGGACATAAGCTTGGTAAATACTATAATATATCAGAAGCTATGGATGCAGTAGGTAAAGAAGATGGTGATATAGATAACGACGGTGACGAAGATGAGTCCGATGAGTATCTAGCTAACAAGAGAAAAGTTATATCTAAAAAGATGACTGAAGCAGCACCAAAGATGAAAAGAACCAAGGAAGAAGGTAATATTAAAAGTCTAATGAATCAAGTAGCTAACGCTCAAAAAGGTGGTAGTGCTGGTAGATACGGTAAAGAGTTTGATAAAGCTAAAACAAAAGCATTACGCGCTATTCAAGAAATGGCTAGATATGCAGCTATAGGAGTATAATAATGAAGCAGCTACAGTTAAGAAAACTTATAAGTGAAGAGATTAAATCACTGCTATCAGAACGATTTGGTTCTAAAAAACTTCAATCACTAGTTAATGG
>TARA_R110001632_G_scaffold46960_2_pt1 | contig 11499 bp, 11 predicted proteins | sample TARA_R110001632 | Tara Oceans TARA_R110001632 (sample SAMEA4398266) | marine metagenome | biome: Polar Biome; feature: [SRF] surface water layer (ENVO:00010504); material: water (ENVO:00002006), including particulate matter (ENVO:01000060) such as... | depth 5 m
AGCCTGTTTATTATCGTACTGCTTAAACCTGTTTGTAATAATTGTAAGTCCACGTTCATATTCTTTTGTAAGTATGTCATAAAGTTTTGAGTACTGAGAAAATTTTGAATTACTCTCTTCAATCTCTTTTGATACCTCTGCTTGATATTGACCAAGCTCTTGAGAATATCTATTTATTGTTAAGTTGTAATCTTGAACAAGAACATCCATTGCTTTTGTTGCATTCTGAATATTTACATTAGTAGAAAGCGACATTTTTTGCAAAGCTGCACCTGTCGATTGAGTCATTTTAGCTATAGCAACATTAACATCGTTTCCAGCATTTGCGATAGAAACTCTTGTTGCATCTCCAGCCGTTGCTATGCTGGCTTGAGTAACATTTTTAGCATCTTCAATTGTAGCTTGCATTGCCGCAGACGCATCTTGGACTTCAGCTTGAAACGCATCAATATATGTTCTTATCTTAGATAATTGCGCACTTGCAAGCTCAACGTCTTCTTCATTTTCAATATAATCAGCTAAAACATCCCAAAATTTGTCATAATCAATTTGATCTGTGTCGTTATTAATAGCGCCAGCTGTCATAGATAGTAAACCCTTTGTCATAGCAGAGCCTTCTGCGGTAGGTGAGGTATAAGAAGAGTCTGTAGAGCCACTTGAACTTGAGCTAGCTGCATCTGTTGGGGCTACGCTACCAGATGGAATATCTTGCGCAGAAGATACCGCGTGCCCGATACTTGCGTCTGTATAAGAAATGCTAGGCAATCCGGGAATATCGGGAGGAACTGCTGTTATAGAGGCAACGCTATTTGACATCAGTCTCAATGTGCATTTCATTGCAGCGCCAGTTACTACTACAGATTCATACTCGTCAGGAAAGTTTGCAATAGAACTAGAACCAAAAGCAACTGAAGGGCTTTTTACAAATTCAACTTGAAATGCGTCAGGACTAGCTCCGGGAACTGGATATACATAAACACTTGAATTTCTAAGCATATAAACTGGTTCTGATTTTGAGGGATACCATACGCTATTAACATCTTGAACGTGGCCAAGATAATGAGCGGGCACTTCTTTACAAGTATGGTATTCTCCATCAGTGCCGCTTTCTCTATATACGTTTAAAATTACACAGCGATTTAAAGTATAGTTAGCACTTGTTTGGTCTCCACTATTGTCAGAAACAACCCATAGGCACTCTTTTGGCAGCGCACTAACCAACTCTTCAGCAGCAGAAGTTAAGCTATCTGTTATTAGTTGTGTATCGCTTACAGCGCCTACTAAATCTTCCACTCTAACTTGAAATGTTGCCATTACTTCCTCTTGTTATTTTCCTACAAAATCTTGCAACGGCATTGCAACGAGGTCAGGCATAGCCTCTCTCGCTTTATCCGTTCCCATAAATTCATTTTCTAAAGCTTTCGCTAGTCCCCTATGCCCTGAGCCCATTTGTAAATTTCCATCAAGATTTAAAAGTTGTGCAACTGTTCTGTGTATTGCGCAAGGTACCAGCTGGCCAGGAAGGTCAACACGGCTTGTGTTGTCTGTCTTTGGCTCTGGTCTTGCATAATAAAAAACTCTAATTGCTGTGCTGTCCGTAGACGGAGTTTTATTAAAAACAATTTTTAATGTATCTTCTTGCCATTTTCCAGCTGTTGCATTAGCCCCATATCCTGAGCTAGTATTCACAGCTACAGTAAAAGTATTTGCGTCAGTTACTGTGACCGCAAGTCTTTTATTATTAAGTGCATTAACACTTGTTGTACTATGATCTAAACCAACAACTTCGCTAAAAACAACAAAGTCGCCAGAATCTAATCCGTGAGCAGTCGAGGTAATCGAGCAAGGATTTGCTCTTGTGCCTGCACTGAGACTTCCTGAAGTGGCATCTGTTCTTAATGTAAAAGCAAGATTAGATACAGTGTCTTCATCTGTAGAGTAAAACATAACAGCGTCATCAATAAAGGGAACAGCCTTTGTAGAACCTGTTCCGTCTTCTAATTCAACCTTGTAAACTTTATTAGACCTTTTGCTATCAGTTAAAACAAACTCTTTTCCGGAAGCTGTAAAGCTTTCAAGAATTGATTTTTTAACAAGACGCAATCCAATGTTTTCAACTTCTTGGTCAAAAAAGGTTGCCTTTAAGGTTTCCGTAACTGGAAAACCCACTTCAGCTTTATTTAAGGCTGCATCAATAAGTTCGTATGCTTCTCTATATCTCATTATTTTTTGCTTTTAGTTTTGCGTTTTTTACGCTTTTTTTTCATCTTATCTAAACTACTAACAGTTCTTTGACTACCATCAGAAAAAACAGTTTCACCTGTTCCGTAAGTCGTATTAGCCATTACTTATAGTCTTTGCCAAATATTTTTTTAAAACCAGTCATTACCTTACTAAAAAATAAATTAGTTTCTTTTTTTACAGATTTTGTTTTTTTAGCTGTTTTCATTTTAATAACTTTTTTTAGTAGCTGAACTTTTACGCAAACGCTTTCTTGCGTTCTTTGCAGCTGCCTTACCTTTTTTTGTGTAAGGGAATTTTTTCTTTCCTACTTTAGGCATTTTTTTTTCTTTCTTTTTTGTTGTTTTTAGGGGCAGCAAGCTGCCCCCTCAAACATTTATTTCGAAGTATCAGACTTAAGTTAACTTTAAAATAGCGTGTGTCTGTTCGTTTCTTGCCTCGGGGCCGAACTCCACTAACCATTCATCAGTTTGTCCATCACGACCATCTTTAACTATGTCACTGCGAAGCTGCATATCACGACCAGCCAACGGACGAACATTAAAGTTCGCCGGGTCAATCACGAGAGCATAATCTTCATTAGCACCATTTAATAGAGGGTGAGGAATAAAGTCTAATTCACCAACTGCGCCAACGAATCGACGCACGCGAACACCAGCGGCCTGAGAAGAATCTCCTAGATCATAGAACGCGGTTGTACCAGTTCCAGAACCGGTACCAAGGCGAACCATAGAAGACATTTTCTTTAGCCATTTATTTGATGCAAAAACCGTTTTACGCATTGAACCATCAACCATATCGTGGAAAATGTATTCACATACATCATCCATATTATTCATCGTTCCCGCTGAATAAGCTAATTGTAGGTTTGTGTCTCCACGGCCATCAAGTGATTTTACAAAACCAGCACCCGCTGATTGCCCAATACCAAAACCCGCAAAGGTTCTTTTTGGGTTTTCAGAGGTAGCGTCAAGAGCTATGTTGCCATTAGTCATAATAGCATTTTCGCAATCAACTTTTATCTTAGCAAGCTTTCTAGCTTGTAGACGAGCAAGTTCTGAACCACCATAATGCTGAGAAGCATCTGCTGTACCTGTAATTGTGTAAGGCTCACGGAAAATCTGTGTGCAGTTCTTTAGTCTGCGAACTTTTTTCCGAGTCTCTACACCAACTGCGGCACCTTCAGCATACTGACCGGGGCCACCCTCTACCATAAAGTAATCAGCATCAGCGAAATTGATTTCGCCAAAATTGTTACTTCCACTGTGAGTTTGGTATCCGTAGTATGTTGTAGCAACTGCGTTGTCGTAAAACTGACCAGCAGTAGCAACATAAGATAGCGTTAAAGTTGAATCGGTATTAAAACCAATTACATCTGAACCGCCAGCAATTGCTTCGGTATTGTAAGCGTTTAATGACGCGTGAACGTGAGCTGGTAAAAACTGAACTGACTTATCAGAAGGAGATGTTAAATTAACATCTTTTCCAATAGCAATACAGATTAAATGAGTCACATCCGTAGCCATAGAAGCTGAACCAGCAAGTGTAGCGCTATAAATACCACCAACTTCAAACGTCTCTACTTGAGCTTGCGTTCTAAAGTTAATGATAACATTCTCTCCATTAACGCCGCTAGTAGCGGTGTCAGATAAAAGAGTTGTACTTGAGTCTGCGCCTGCGCTTGCACCAGTCATACTTATTGATAAGCTACGCTTAATCATATATTCATCTTCCATCCATTCAAAAATAGGTACGGGCGTTGCCATACTCTTCATTCCAAATATAGAGAAGATTGGTGTTACATCAGGGTTGTAATAGTGAATCTTACTTCCTAATTCCAGAACTTGACGTTGCGTTCCATCACTGAATTGCATCGCTTTTCCGGTTCCATAGGTTGTAGTAGGCATTATTATTTTCCTTTAAGATTGGAGTAATTATTAGAAAACTGCATAAGTCCATCAAAAAACTCATTAGTCTGCTTATCTGACGATTTCAATGGAGAAGGCGTAACTCCACTTACACTCGCTATGCTCGTCCGACCTGTCGAGCCTTGCGAACTAGAGCTTTCGGGATTTTTGGTTGCAGTTTTGTTATTCCTATTGCTACTCATAAATCGCCAAATGTTAACGAGGTTTTCAGGAGTAACTACATTGGGGTCATTAATAAATTCCCTGTACTCTTTCATTTCGTTATCATCCAATCCAAGGTTACGCAATGTATCTATTTCAGACTTAGTTGCTTTTTCAGCGTTAAGTTCTTGCCTGAATTTATCAAGCTCCTGCTTAGCGCCTTCTGAGCCCATCTTAATAAGATATTGATCTTGCGATTCACGCCATTGCTGAGATGTAGAACCGGGAACATTCTCCTCGTAAGGGTCATAGTCCTCGGGTTTCTCAGGTGGCACTGTCGCGTTGCTTACCTGTTGGATTTCATTGCGAAGTTTAGACACTATTTCAGGATTCTCTTTTAAAAAAGTATCCAAGCCATCTAACTGCTTGTATTTTTCTTCTTTAGTTTGATAATCGTTTGAAATTTTATCTTTTTCACTTTGGAGCTTTTTGTAAGAGTCAGCTAACTTTTCACGACCTTCCTCGGTATCGGGGAATTTGTTATCAATTAACCAAGTCTTTGCTTCTTGCTCCGTCATCTGCGGTTTAGGATTAGCACTTTCTTCCTCAGAAACTTCAACATCAGGTTGATTTTCATCAGGAAAGCCTTCGCTGTGACCTTGATTAAACTCATTAAGAGTGTCCATCATAAAGTCATTGCTTCGGTTATCTCCACCTACATTTTCTGTATTCTGTGCTTGTTCATTAGCCATTCGATGCTCCTTCTTTTGTGCGGTTATCCAAGGATTGGAGCCGCGGTTTCAGAGTTAATCGCGTTTAGACCAGTAGAGGCATCTTCTTTAGCCTTTTTAGATGCATCTCGCTGTCTCGCTTCTTCAAGTCTTGCGTTTGCTTTTACATTGCTTAGGGCTTGTTGTACCGGCTTAGTGGCCTCAGCAATCTCAGCTCTCATATTTGCGTGGAATATTTCTCTCTCCCGTGTCTGCATATCTCCGCGCATTTGTTTCAATTCTGCGTCCATTTGTTCAACGGCTCCCCTTAACTGTTGAATTTCACTATGGCGTTGTATAAGTGACGATTTATCTATATCGCCCTGCATATTCATAATAACTTGTGTTTTGTCGTATATACCAGCATTTAACAAAGCTAAATCTCTTTGCAAGTCCGCTGCTGGTGACTTTGCCCTCGTACTTCCAATTACAACTTTTACATCTATTCTTGCTGTTTGCATATCGTACATTTTTATTACAGCACCTGTTTTATCGTCAATAACCGGTTCGTTTAACATTAATTCTTGCTCATTACCATCTGGGTTTACAACTCTTAACACGCGCTGTGTTGTGTAAACACTCGGCATCCACTCTTGAACAATTTGAGATGCTCTTGTAATCATATCATAAACAGGAAGTATTTTCCAATTTTGCTTTCTAGCTACAGCCTCATCGACAATAGATGCCTCACCTACGGAACCCGGCGCATCTGAAGATGAGCCTTGCAAGTATTTATAAGCACCAAAAACTTGCTCAATATCTAATTCGTATCGAGCTTTTTCGCTATACAACTGTGAACTTATAGAGGGCGGAGCAAACTCTTTAATCTTCTGCTCCCTCAAAGCACCCGGATTAACCCGAATAAGCGCATTAGGAATGTGCCATTTATTAACTTCACCTGGGTCGAGTGCCCCGTCCTCATAAAGTAATTTAAAATTTGTAGTTGCGCTTGTATGTGATATTAATAACGCCTCAGTACGATTTAACATTCTTTGTGGAGACTTAGCGTGTCTTACGTCTCCAGATGGGTATGGCGTAGAGGTGTGTTCATTACAAGCGGGAATGATAGGATACTTTGAGATAGGTAAAACCTCGTCATAAATAACTTGGTCTCCAAACAAAGCAACCTCTCTAATTTTTTGATCATAAACTAATTCTTCTATAATAGTCCCCTGTTCAACAAGTGATTTATATCTTTCGTCTTCCAATAGCTCTTTATATTCTTCTTTGGCGAATTTTTTTGATTTACCTGTATTAACGTCTGTAACTAAAACCTTTGGTACGTTTACTTTTGAGAAATGAATATACTTTCTTACCATTTTTTGATGGTCTTTGCTAACATCATCTCTTGTCCACACTTGGTCGCGAGAATACTTACCCGAACCTACCTCGTTTACATCTTGTTCTTCTCTTGCGTCTTCAATTTCTACTGCATACTGTGGAAATACTGCTTTTAAAGCTTCTTTAGTATGTAAATCGGAAAATAAGATAGACGATGCATCTGAAAAATCAGGCAACATTGAATTTGGGTCAACAAATACAGACTCAGGACTTACTCTTTTAAAACGAACACCGCCTTCACCGCCATCAGCGTTCCAATCTGGGTAAACATAAAGATAAGAAATTCCTTTTATAATAAAATCTTTACAAGCTTTTCTAAATTGTATATCTCCGTCTGATTCTCTCCAAACCCAGTCTAACATTTGATTACAAACAAACGCCATGTCGTTATCTGTTTTTCCAATAGGCCTAACGTCCCACTCTGGAGAAGCAGCCGCTATGTTTGCCAACACAGTTTCAACAGCCGGCCTTATTTTATTATTAGCCTCTGGCGGCTGCCCTACAGATTCTAAATAATCTTTTTGAGCATCAGTTAATTGATTCCCAAGAAAAAAATCTTCATCTTCAGCCATTTGATAACGCCATTCTTCACCGCTAGATTCAAATAATTGGTATTGCTTCCATACTTCTGTAAATTCAATTTCTGGTAGATCTAATTTTTTTATACTTATTGCCATTAGCTATAGAATACCTGACCAGTCTCCCAATCAGCCTTTATTTTATTTGTTTCAGGTTCAGTCCAAACATTGTTTTTATAACTTAAGTTTGGTTTCCACATATCATCAAGCGCCCACCTAAGTGCGTCAAGTGTATCTTTTTTAAACGAACCGACCTCTTTAAATTGCAACAGTTCGTCTATCAAATCAAAATGGGTTTCTTTAAGAAACATCGCTTTAGATGCAAAATATGGTTGCATTTGTTTAATTCTGTAATATTTATTCTTAATAGCTTTCTTACCGTTAATGTTTAAGAATCTTCCGGTCTCCTTAGATTTTCGCTGTATATAGTCCGCTAACATAACGTGACCTGTCTCCTCAATCTTTATATCTTTAGGAGAATACATATCTGCCATAGCAAAAATGCGGTCAGCACCATCCATTGGAGAAACTTGTCCTCTAAAGTAGTCAACCACATAAATATTAAATTTAGGGTCGACCGCTATAACCATTATGACCGTATAGTCAGCTTTGACGCTTTCCGAGGAAGCTGGGTCAACACCCACAAAAGTGTTGACAGGGATTCTTTCTTCACCTTCATCAGTAATTTTTGTAACATAAGACTGACCCGCATCGCTAGAATAATACCCATCCCAGTATTGTATATCAGATTCTTTAAACACTCGGAATGAATCATCCATCGGAATATTTTGGTATTCCTGATAGAAAAACGAAACGTGGCCTTCAGACTTCAATCTTTCCCGTTCTGCCTTTAACCACTTGTAGGGTCTATGTTCCTTCCATAGTACGTTAACTTGTTTATTGCTGCGAGATTCTTTTCCGGAGGCAACGAATTGTCCGTTCTCCACATTTTGTGGAATGGCTTGATAAAAAAGCGATTTCCATCCTTTGACAATTCTCTCACCCTGTTTATTGTAAGAACGTCTCCCAGCAATTCTGTTTAAATACGAATTATCATCAACGATTGTACCGATAAAACAAAGTTTAGCGTCGGTAGAGCCCGGAATAACAGCAGCGTTAAACCACCGCTTAAACTTATCTCTTGACATCTCCGTTAAGGTATTTGCTTCACCTTCACCGTCATCGATGATGGTTAATGTAGGTCTATATGCACCATATTTCAAACCCCTAACTTTCTGACCGGTTCCACGAATTAAAATTTTACACATTCCAGAGGCTACGCCGTTCTCGTCAAAGCTTGTTATTATCTCTTTTTCTTCTTTACCCCACGTTGGCCCCATACGATTTCCAAAATACTCGTGAATTTTTTTATTATACTCGATTTCATTACCTAAAGCTTCTAATAAATACTTAGACTGCGTTTCAGATTCTGACATAAGCAAGACAAATCGCTCTTCACCAAACAATATTTGATGCAATGGGTAGATCAAAGATACTAACGTAGTCTTTGCGTGGCCTCTAGGTGCGACTATTGCAATCTTTTCGCCAACATTGAGGTCTTGTAAGGCTTGAAATATTTCGCGATGAAATTGAGGCGATTCACAACGCAAGTGATAATGCATTGGATTTTTTTTATCGCCAAAAAGAACTTTAGCAAAAAAGAACGGGTCAACGTACATACGTTCTAATATTTTTTTGCGTTCATTCATTTATTTTTTGTTTTGCAATTTTTTTTAATTGTCTTTTCCTTGTCTTATTTTGTATTGCTAATTTTCTACGCAATCTTTTTCTATCTTTAGCGCCGCGATTAGGCATCTAAGACCTCGCAACCACATCTGAGTATTTTAAATTGTTAATTACACTTTCTAAACTGTCTATTTCTTCTAATATGTCAATAATACAGGCAGTAACAGCAGGGGGAACTTCATAAGTCTGACCTTCTATGCAAATAAATCCTAATTGAATATTTTCAATGTCAGTTTTTAACTGAATAGATATTTTTTCTTTAGACATTAGCTCCATTTTTCCTTATTTGCCCAATATGCTGCGCTCATTTTTCCTTTGGCTATATTCGCACCGTGCCTTGCCCTAAAAGATTTACGCCTAGCTGTTTGCTTTGACGATTCATTCTTTTTAGGTGCCCCAGCGGTTGTTACGCCTTGCTGTCCAAACCGTATTGTTTTGATCTTACTACCTGAACGAGCAACTACAACGTGCGACTTTGTTGGATGACTCGGTGTACGCTTTGGTTTATTATAAGCTGTAAGTCCAAGTTTTTTTAATCTAGGGTCTTTTTCGCGCGACATTATTTACCTATTTCTTCTTTTTCTTTTTAGGCCAACCCTTTTTCATATCAGAATAGGCTTTTTTACTAACTGTTGTATTTTTTTTACTCCGGCTTGTTCCGGCTTTTTTGCGTTTATTGATATTTCGTACTAAACTATTTTTTTTAGGTGGCATAATATTTAACTCGCTGGTAATTGTTTAATTAAAGCTTTGTCAGGTATTTCTTTTTTGTGTTGCGCAAGCAATTTTTTATCACCATCAGATAACATAAACACAGTTTGCTCTGTTTTGTTTTCTTTTTTCTCAACATGACCCAAAATATCACTTACTCTATTTAACGCTTGCAGCCTTGTACTGGCTGGCGCGTCTATATCCTCAATAAAATTTTTATACTGAATAGCAACGTAGTCATCATCTACGCCAATTCTTTCTAAACGATCTTTCATTAAACTTGACATAACTTCCTTTACGGTATCTTTTCTTAGTATGGCCATTGCCCGGCGTAGAGAGCTTGAAGGATTATTATCATTATATACGGACATATATGCATCAATGATGTCAGGAATCTTCCACATTCCCCTATCGTCAGGCTCAAAAAAATCGACAAGTTGCTGAATAAAGGCGCTTTGGAGTGCAGTGGGCTTAACATTTCTAACTAAATTCTTTTTATATCGGTTGTCCCACTCGTAGTCAGGCTGTTTACGAGCGTATATTTGCGGTTTGTATGTGGGAGTTTCGCCATAGCCTGTTCTTATTAGATAAACCTTCTTCTTTCTATCTTTTTTATAGTCTCTGCGGCCAATGACCTGTAAGACTTTATTATCAGCTGTTACAATCCAGTCATCTTTGGAAGCATCACGCCATTTATCTGTGTATTGCAGGCTTTTCTCTTCAGCCTGAGAAATATCGTAAACTTCAAATACTTTGTTACGGCACTTTACTTGCACGTTTTAATATACGAAAAAAAAATTAAAAAAGTTTTACATAATATACATAAGCATATACATATACATAAACATATACATATAGGGAGCCTTAAGCAAACCCTTACCGTAAGCCTTAGCTTAAGCCTTCCAGGAATAAAGTTCTATCTTCGATAAAGCATTCTTTATGCATTGTGATTTGCTCTAAAAATGCTTGTAAAATCTATGGAGTGCTACCTTGTATGAGCCACCCCCCGCAAAAGGTGAACCGCAATGCCAAAAAGCGTTGAGCAAATGACTTGATTTAATGTTTTTTTCTTAACTTTTTAGGCTTAGCCTCTAAAATTTGCTGTTCCTTGTGGTTTGTCGTCGGTGATGGCCTTAATCACGGCAGAAAATGAGACATCCGGCCACGCTTTAGGGATCGGAAGCAGCAACCTTTTCAAATCGTTCCTGGCTAGCCTTCCGGCCTGTCTGGTTTTGCTTGTATGGTAACCCTTGCCCAACCTTTACAAGTTACTTGCTTGTGAATGGTGGCCAATGTATTTTCTAGCAAGAAATGAGCCGAAACAATAGACGACAAGCAGACCCACGACGAGCAACGCCCTACAAAATGGCGGTTTCGTGCTATTTATCCCTACTTAATACACCAAGACAAACCAACGGAGGTTTATATATGTCTTTATTACTACCTATGATTCCAAAGGAATCAACCTACTCAAAGCGTCTATACGACAAGCACAACACACCAGAGATACACGACGAAATAAAAACACGTATCCGCATTAAAGCCGACCATATATTCGGCGACCTGTACCGAGCCAGAAAAGAAAACGGCATCCTAGAAAACGAGGCCGACCTCGTGGCCGGTGCTTCTGCTATGCTTCAGCTACTCAATGAGATAACATTCAACCCAGAAGAAGGCGAGGAAATGTCCCTAGTTCCGCCCTCTTGGCTTTTTCTTTTATTCTCTGGCCGTGGCTTGGGTGAGCTATACGACGACACAACAAAACAAGATGAGATACTAGAAGCGGTTAGCCGTGAGGAGGTGAACCAATGAGAGAGCCAACACGAAGAGTGTTTTGTTTAGCGGTGGCCGTGCTGGTCGCCTCTGTCGTTCCTTACTGTGGCGTCAAATTCGGGGCTCCGGCTTGGCTTACGCTTTCGGCGTGGCTTGTGGCCGTTGCTATTCCATTCTACACAGATTGGTATATTTACGTTCGGCCTATTGTATGGCCTAGAACGTGCGACACTTGCGGAGGTGGTATGGCTGAAGGTTATTATTCCGAGG
>TARA_R110001632_G_scaffold10559_6_pt1 | contig 11493 bp, 13 predicted proteins | sample TARA_R110001632 | Tara Oceans TARA_R110001632 (sample SAMEA4398266) | marine metagenome | biome: Polar Biome; feature: [SRF] surface water layer (ENVO:00010504); material: water (ENVO:00002006), including particulate matter (ENVO:01000060) such as... | depth 5 m
GCTTCATCCACATGATGATCTTGCAAAAGAACGTCATAATTCTTTTGGTAAAACTGAAATGTGGTACGTAATGCAAGCAGATGAAAAGGCAAACTTAATTGTTGGCTTTCAAAAGGATGTTACTAAAGAAGAATATATTCAGCATTTAGAAAATAAAACGCTCACTGAAATTTTAAATATTGATGAAGTTGATGCAGGGGATGTTTACTTTATTCCAACTGGAAGAGTACATGCCATCGGAGCGGGAGTTTTATTAGCTGAGATTCAACAAACTTCAGACATTACCTATCGAGTTTATGATTGGGACAGACAAGATTCTGAAGGTAACTTCAGAGATCTTCATACAGAAGAAGCTCTAGATGCCATTGATTATTCATCTAAACCTTCCTACAAAACGGATTATATAAAAACACAAAATCAATCTTCAGAGATTGTTTCTTGTCCGTATTTTACAACTCATGTATTGCCAATCAAAGGAGAGTTTTTAATAAACCATTCAGATAAAGATTCTTTTGTAATTTATATGTGTGTAAAAGGGAGTGTGATTTTTTTTGATGCACATCAACAAGAAGAATTAAAAATGGGAGAAACTTTGTTGGTTCCTGCGACCCTAAAAGAATTCCGTATTCAATCTGATAAAGATTCTGAATTATTGGAAGTATATATTCAATAAAAAAAAACAGGCTTGGAAGACCAAACCTGTTACAAACAAACCAAAATCTACTTAATGGAAATTAAGAAGCTCTTTTAAATTATTTTATACAATCTAAATTTATAAATTAATTTTCATGAGGTGAAATCAACTTCTTAACCACACTGTTAAAGTTTTATTGAATTCGATATTTTTGATGATAAAAATTGAGAATGCCTAAAAATGTATATTTGAACTATAAAAGAAGGCTTTTTTTTGGTCAGAAATCTAATAATCATAAATAACTATAAATATGTATCAGAATTGTAAAGTCATAGCATTTGATGCTGATGATACGCTTTGGGTTAATGAAACCTATTTTAGAGAAGCAGAAAAAAAGTTTGCTCAACTTTTATCACACTACGAAACTGAAAATAAAATTGATCAAGAGCTTTTTAAATTAGAGATAAAGAACCTAGAGATGTATGGTTATGGAATAAAAGGCTTTATGTTATCTATGGTAGAATGCGCTCTAGAACTTTCTAATTATAAAATACCTCAGCAAACGATTGAGAGTATTTTAAATATCGGAAAAGAGATGATCAATAAACCTATAGAATTGTTAGATGGAGTAGAGGAAACATTGCAGAAATTACAAGGAAACTACAAGTTGATCGTAGCAACAAAAGGAGATTTATTAGATCAAGAACGAAAGTTAGAAAAATCAGGTTTGATACAATATTTTCATCATATAGAGGTCATGAGTGAGAAAAAAGTACCAGACTATCAAAAATTAATAAAACACTTAGATATTCAATCAGATGAATTGTTAATGGTTGGAAATTCTTTAAAATCTGATGTTTTACCACTCATCCAAATTGGGGCTTCGGCAATTCATCTTCCATTTCATACAACTTGGGCTCATGAAGAAGTCTCAAAAAAAGAAGCTGAGGATTCAAATTTTAAAACTGTTGAAAAAGTAACAGAAATTTTAGATTTCTTATAGATGAAATTTTTAGATATAAATACCTGGAATAGAAAACAACATTTTGAACATTTTAGAAATTTTGCTGACCCATATTTTGGAGTAGTAGTTGATGTTGATGTTACCAATGCTTATGAATATTCTAAACAAACAAAAACCTCATTTTTTGTTCTGTATTTGCACGCATGTTTAAAAGCTATTAATTCAGTTGAGAATTTTAGATATCGAATTCAGGATGATAAAGTTGTAATTTATGATATAATACATGCATCTGCGACTATCTCTAGAGAAGATAAAACATTTGGTTTCTCTTTTATTCATTATTCAGAAGATTTTGATATTTTTTATAGAAATTTTCAGAAGGAAAAAGAAAGAATTATGAATTCAACCGACTTATTTCCTTCAATAAATACTAAAGATTGTATTTATTGTTCTGCATTACCTTGGTATAATTTTTCTGGGCATAAGGAGCCTGTATCTGGTTTTTCAGAGTCTGTTCCTATGTTAGCCTATGGAAAATATTTGATAAAAGAGGCTAAGCTAATGATGCCTGTTTCTCTAATTTCTAATCATGCTTTAGTAGATGGATATCATGTTGGAGAGTTTTTTAAAAAGTTTCAAATAGAATTGAATAAAATAAGCTAAATTTGCACCCTAAATTAAAAGAATTATGGCAAGTATTAAAAACTTGAAAAAAGATATCAATTACGTTTTAGGAGATATTATAGACGAATGTTTAGTGACTTTAACAGGAGATACTAAGAAATCTGAAGCTATTGTTGACGAGGCTATTGTTGTATTTGATGGGTTAATTGCAAAAGTAAATGCAAAAAACGTGGAAAATAAAAAAGCACATTTCAAAGCTATTGAAGCGGAATTAGAGACAAGCGCTGGTAAATTATTGGAAAAAGTAAATAAGTTATAATATTAACTTATTTTTATCATTGTCATAAACCATTTTAATATTTTAAAATGGTTTTTTTTATTATCTTTATATGACTATACGAAATCGTTTTCGGTATCGTTATATAAATATATAAATCAAGTTCCCTATGGCTAGAGCAATGTTTGAATATACTAAAACAGTCTTAAAAAAAGTTAGTTTTAATTCTGATTTATTCTGCAAAGAATTAGAAAAAGCATTACAAAGATTATTACCACATGAAATAAATGAATTGTCCATTTGGTTAAAACAATATATAAGCAATAAGCCAGAATTATATTCTTGTATGAGTCTTATACAATAAAAAAGGGAAGCATTTAGCTTCCCTTTTTTATTGGTTTATTTCTTTTCTTTCTTTTCTTTTATCCTTTTTTTTCTAAGATTATCAAATAACCTTTTCTTAAATCCTCTTTCAGCTATTTGAAGTTTTAAAATCTTTTTAAATGGTAAAACTTTTTTCAACTTTGTAAAGTAAACTTGGTTTTCTTTATGAGTTTTATCTCTTAACTCACTTACAAAAACTACAATTTTTTTCGCATCATTTTCACTAATAGTCTCAATTTTTGAAGATTCTGAAATTTCTTTTTTAATTGTAGATCTTTCTTCTGACCGAAATTTTCGCATTTGCGCTTCATGAGCATTGTAAATTGGCCAAAATTTTTCAGCTTCTTTCTCTGTTAAGTTTAATTGATCTGTGATGTAAGCTATTTTATAAGCTTTCACACGATCATCATTCATTCCTTTTCTTTTCTGAGAAAAACTATTAGAAAAAATGAAAAGTGTCAGTAACGGAAGAATATATTTTAATTTATTCATTTTAATTCATTTATATTAATATCTATATCCTGTATTAGAAGATAATTGTCATTTGCATTCACATAAGATTCAATACTGCTATCGTTAATGATTTCATTTAGTAAACTAGTGTCATCTAGCTCTAAATCTCCAAATTCAGTTATTAAATCATCGTTTGTAATTGCATTAATATTATTATCAAACCAGAGAGCTATTTCGTCAGATGAAAGTTCTGTTTTATCTGTAAATATGAAATTTATTCCAACAAATAGAAATAAAGCAATAGCAGCTGCTACCGGAATTAATTTGATAGTTTTTCTTCTTAAAGAAATTACTTTCCCTTTTTTTGGAAGCTGTATTTTTGAAATAATTAGATCTTCTAAGTTTTCAAAATAACTTTCTGGAGTCTTAAAGCCACTATTTTTAGGAAGATGTTCTTCAATTAACTTTGCGGAAAAATGATCTTCTACAGTATCAAAATATCCTTTTGGCGCTGAAAAACCAGCCTCATTTGGAAGCGTGTAGTTTTTGTCTTCTTGGATATGTTTATTGTTTTCTTTCATTGGTATTAAGACTCAACTTTTTATAGATAGTTTAATCTTTTCTTGTTTTAATGTACTGTTCTATTTTTTTTACTGCATGAAAGTAAGAGGCTTTTAATCCGCCTACTGAAGTTTCTAAGATCTCTGAAATTTGTTCATATTTCAGATTATCAAAATACTTCATATTAAAAACTAATTGCTGTTTTGTTGGTAATGTTGCTACTGCCTGTTGTAATATTTGTTGAATTTCATCACCAGTAAACCATTCATCAGATTGTAAACTTGTTACTAATCCTTGGTTGATTTCAGAAATATCAACATTTCTTTCTTTGGCTCTTTTATTAATAAATGTGATAGATTCATTAGTTGCAATTCTATACATCCAAGAGTATAATTTACTGTCTTGTTTAAAATTGTCAATTCCTCTAAAAACTTTTATAAATGTGTTCTGTAGTACGTCATCAGCATCATCGTGTGAAATAACTATTTTACGAATATGCCAATATAGGCGTTCTTTGTATTCAGTAATTAATACACGGAATGCTTGTTCTTTTGTTTGAACATTTTGTAATTGTTCAACTAAAGTAATTTCATCTACCAAATAACTAGTTTTTCATTTAGACCTAGTAAAGATAGGAAGGTTTAATAAATAATTATTTATCTTTTAGTTCTAGCTCTAGAGTATCCAAATAATCGATTTTGTATAATGGTTTCAGAGACACCTTCTGGCAACATTTCTTGCCAACCTTCTTCACCATCTGCAATCATTTTTAAAACTGTTCTAGAAAAAATAGGCAACACTTCTGGATCAAAATCATTGATGTCTATAAGTTTTCCATTGTTTTTGAAGAATTTATACAATTCTTTCATTCTTGGATGAACTTTAAGATTTTCACTTGTAATAAACTCTTCAGTTTTTTCATCCTTGTAAGGATACATATATACTTTTAAGTCTCTGTAGAATAATTTTCCAAAAGCTTCTAAGATACCACCACTTAAATGGCGATAATATTTCTCGTCAAAAATTTGAATTAAATTATAAACTCCCATTGCTAATCCCATTCTAGCTTTGGTAAATTCACTAAAATATTCAACAAGTTTAAAATATTCTTGGAAGTTTGTAATCATTACATTCTGTCCTAAAGAACATAATAATTCTGCTCTATCTAAGAAATCACGTTCGTTAATTTCTCCTTCAGCTCTAAGATTACTTAAGGTAATTTCAAATATGATTTGTGTGTTATTTTTATCTACTTTACTTTCATTATAGAAAAGTTCTTTAGACCTTTCAAACATATCCATGTTTACTTTAGTTACGGGTCTAAAGCTACCTCGTAAGGCTAGGATGTTTTTTTTGTATAAGACTTGAGCAGGAAGTAAGTTGTTTCCGTCTGGACCGAACATCACAGCATTTGTCATCGAGTTTTTTACAAGTTGTAAACTCATCAAACGATTGTCTACATACATAAAACGTGGGCCAGAAAAATTAATCATATCAATTTCTAACTGATCTTTTTGAAGATTGTCGTAAAAAGATTTTACTAATTCTTTTGGATTATCATTTAAGTAAAAAGCACCGTATATTAAATTAACTCCTAAAACTCCTAGAGTTTCTTGTTGAAGACGAGCATCAGATTCTTTAAACCTAAGATGTAAAACAATTTCATTAAAATCTTCTAGTGGATCTAATTGAAATCTGATTCCTACCCAACCGTGACCTTTAAATTTTTTAGAAAAATCGATTGTAGCAACTGTGTTTGCGTAACTAAAGAATAATTTATCAGGATGTTTTTTTCTGCTTAGGCGATCCTCAATTAAATCAACTTCATGACGTAACATTCGTTTTAAACGTTCTTCAGTAACATAACGTCTGTCTTCTTCAATTCCATAAATGGCATCAGAAAAATCTTTGTCATAAGCACTCATGGCTTTTGCAATAGTTCCGGAAGCTCCTCCAGCCCTAAAGAAATTTCGAGCAGTCTCTTGACCAGCTCCAATTTCTGCAAATGTACCGTAGATGTCTGTGTTTAAATTAACTCTAAGTGCTTTGCTTTTAGATGCAAGAACACTACTTATTTTTTGATCTCCTTTTAAAGAAATAGCCATTTTACTGAGTTTTTACTTAAAAACAAAGGTACTGAAATAGAATGCTATCAGTCAATTTTTATGTTATTTTTGTGATATATGAAAATCACTTTTTTAGGAACAGGAACATCTCAAGGAGTACCAATGATTGCAAATAATGATCCAGTTTGCCTATCAACTGATTCAAGAGATAAACGATTACGATCTTCTATTATGATCTCTTGGGAAAATGTAAATTATATAATTGATTGTGGGCCAGATTTTCGTCAGCAAGTATTACGTGAAAATGTAGAAGCTATAAACGGAGTTTTATTTACTCATGAGCATGCAGATCACACAGCTGGGATTGATGATTTAAGACCATATACCTATCAAATGGGTGAAGTTCCTATTTATGCAGAAGAGCGAGTGATTGAAAACTTAAAAGTTAGATTTTCTTATATTTTTGAAACAGAGAACAGGTATGCAGGTGCACCAAAATTGAATGAAAATTTAATTAATTCGAATTCCTTTAAGTTAGATGGAGTAGAAGTTACTCCAATTAAAATAATGCATGGGAACCTTCCTATTTTAGGTTACAGATTTGATAATATTGCGTACTTGACTGACTTAAAAACAATTTCAGATTCTGAGAAACAGAAATTACAAGATTTAGATGTTCTTATAATAAATGCACTTAGAATTGAAGAGCATCCTACACATTTGAATTTAGAAGAGGCCTTGGCCTTTGTAAAAGAAATAAACCCTAAAAAAGCATATTTCACTCATATTAGTCACAAATTAGGTTTTCATGCAGAAGTAGAAAAGACCTTACCTAAGAATGTGTTTTTATCGTATGATGGATTATCTATTGGAGAGTAATAGTATTCTCTATTCAATAAATTCTTTAGTAAAATTCTTGTCGCTAAAAAGTTTCACCACTAATTTTTGTTTGGCGAAAAGTTTAATGAGCTCAATATTTTTTTTAAGAGAAGATTTTTTTACGTTTGGTGCTTGGAAATAATGAATCAAACCGTTTTTTTGCTTGAGAACCTTAAGTTCTGTTCCTAATTCTTTAAGATTTGTTTTCTTTCCATCAACATAAATATTTCCGTTTTTAAGAAATGTAACTTCAATAAATTCTTGCTGACTTATTTTTTTCTGTGAATTATTTTTTTGCGCATTTATAGTTACTGCAAAAAATAAAAATGATAAAACTAAAAGAAAACGTTTCATTGAAAAAATTGTTTTAAAGTAAAATAAGAACTCAAAAGTAGTCAAAAATATTGTGCTTACAATCTATCTTCAATCCACTTTTTAAAACTAAAAAAGTTTTGTGGAGCAACTCCATGTCCAACAGGGTATTCAGAATATACATTCTGCAATTTTAATGAATTTAAGAAAGGAGAAGCTTTTCTAGCCCATTCCACAGGAATTACTTGGTCTACAGATCCATGAGAAATATAAAAATCTGTTTCAGTTTTTTCTTCAATTTTATGTGGTAGTAATTCTTCATTAAAATAACCACTTAGGGCAATTACATGTTGTATTTTGTTTGGGAAGTTGAAACTTAACGCATAACTCAAAATAGCTCCTTGACTAAATCCTAACAAAAAAGTATTTTTTGGATTGGTATTGTATTGAGCTTTTAAATGATCTATAGTTGTTGCAATTTTATGCATAGATTCTTTTGCTTGCACTAAATCTGAAAACTTATTGTTTTCACTGTCTAGGTTTATAGCATACCACGCATAGCCTCCATGCCCCATTTCATAAGGAGCTCTTAAACTAATAATTAGTAAATCTTTTGGCAATTCTTCTGCAAAAGAAAATAAATCTTCTTCGTTACTTCCGTAGCCATGCAATAAAATTAATAATGAAGGTTTTTCTATAGATTTTTTAGGTTGTCTTACAACACTATATAATGTATCACTCATGTTTTAGTTGATCACTAATTTTTTATTAGCATAAATTCCGTAAACTTTTCCTTTTAATTCTTTTCCGGTAAAAGCTGAGTTTTTTGAAGTTGATAAAATATTTTCTTTTGAAAAAATATAATTTCCCTCAGGGTTGAAAAGTGTAATATTTGCGACAGAGTCTTTTTGTATTGTGTGAGTTTCTTGACCGAAAACGGTTCTCGGGTTAACCGTTAAAGCTTTGATCGTAGTTTCTATATCTAAAACTGAATTTACAGCACTAAATAGACTTTCTAAACCAATAGTACCATCTTTCGCTAAACTAAACTCAAGCTTTTTGTTTTCTATATCTATTGGGTTATGATCAGAAGTAATCATATCAATCACACCGTCTTGTACTCCTTTTTGTAAAGCTTTGATGTCTTTTTTAGATCGCAAAGGAGGAGTTAATTTTACTTTGCTGTCAAATCCTTCCAATTCATCATCTGTTAATGTTAAATGATGAGCAGAAACACTACAACTAACTTGTAGCCCTTTCTTTTTAGCTTCTTTAATCAATTGAACAGATTTAGCGGTCGATATTGTTGGAATATGTAGTTTTCCGCCAGTATACTCCAGTAAATATAAATCTCTTGATATTTGAATATGTTCTGCTAAATCTGGGGATCCTTTTATTCCTAACCTTGTACTGTTTATTCCTTCGTTTACGATTCCTTCTCCAGCAATTGAATTATTTTTCGGAAAACTTACGATTAATCCATCGAAATTCTGAGCATAGAGCAAAGCAATTTTCATAAGATTGTCATTAACAATAGGTTTGTTGTAATCTCCAAAAGCGATCGCGCCAGATTGCTGCATGTCGTATAGTTCTGCCATGTCAATTCCTTTACTCCCTTGAGTTAATGCTCCTATTGGAAAAAGGTTTGTTGCAGAGCCATTTGCTTTATTTATTAGAAACTCTACATCCGATTTAGAATCTATAACTGGATTTGTATTCGCATTAACAGCTACTGATGTGAAACCACTTTTAGAAGCGACTTCTAAACCTTTTTTTACAGTTTCTCGTTCTTCATACCCTGGCTCACCAAAAGAAACACTAGTGTCAAACCAACCACAAGAGACGTGTAAGTTGTCTAGTTTTATGATTGTATAAGAAGACTCTTCTTTAATAGAATTTTCTATTTGATTAATCTTACCATTAACAATTAAAATATCTTTTGTTTGCTTGTGATGTGGGCTAGAAGTATCTATGATAGTAGCCGATTGTAAAAGGGTGATCATGTTCTGAAGAATTTTAAGATTAAAATTTCCAGCAGCAAAGATACAATTGCTATTGCCAAAAACAACTTCCAAAGCCATTGAACTTCATTTTTCTCATTAATTTCTTGAAATAACTGTTCTATCGAATCATACGCTTGGATGTTTTTATTTGTTTTTGCTAGGATATTTATATCATCAAATGACAGCACACTTTCATTTGATGATATATTGTATGCGATAGTTTCTAAGGTGTCTTTTTGCGATAGAATTGAATAAAAACCGGCTGTTTTTGGATTTTCGTTGGTTGTTAATGTTACTTTACTCGCAAAAGATTGTTGAAGTGGAATAAATGATTCATTGCTATTTGAAATTTTTAATACTTCATCCTTTTCTATCTTTTCATTAAGATCGATCTTGTTTTCTTTTTGTAGAATATAGTAAGGTTTTGAAATCTCTAAGCTTTGCTGAGCAATATTGTATAACGTTGGAACGATTAATGGCGAATTACTAAAATTAGTAGACTGATTATCTAAAGGGGAGGAAAACCAATATATTTTTGAAAATGGATTTTCTATTTCTTGTAAAAATGCAGATTTGTTCTCAAAAGAGATAATTTTATCGCCTTTTAGGTTTGTTACAAAACTATTTGCAACAGAAGGATATTGAAAATTAGTTACTTTTTTTGAAAACACACCCGCAAACAATTGGTGTTGAAAATTAATAGTAGTAATTTTTAAAGAATCTTTTTTAAGGCGATTAATTTTTCCTGAAGAAAATTTACGAAAAAACAAATTGTAAGATTCAATGGATGTTTTTTGATCCGGAATTATTAATAAGTGACCTCCATTTTTTATGAATTCAAGGATGCTATTTTGTAATACATTCGGAATATTTTCTAACTGATTTAAAATAATCAATTGCTGTTTTGGAATTAAATTATAATTGACATTTTGAAGTGAAGAATGTTGATATGAAAAATCTTCTTTGATGAAAATTTTAGCAAATGAACTAGCTGTTTTTCCAAGGGTTAAAACATTTGTTTTTATTCGTGAATTAATAGCAAAATAAAAGGTGTTGTCAAAGGCTAAAATATCGTTGTATGTTAATTGTATTTTTCCTTTAAAAGTTGTAGTTTTAGGAATTGAGAATTTAATTTCTTTTACATTATTTTCTTCAATAGGGAAGGAGCGTTTATTGATAAGTCGTTTGTTGTTATATAATGCAATTGGAATATTTATTTTTGCATCTCCTTGATTTTTTACAATAACAGAAATTGAAATTTCATTTGTAGTTGTGGTATTAATGAAAACACTATCAATTGAAATATTGTTTTTTTGTCTGTTTGTTAATTTTACTAAAGAAAACAGGTTATTTACATTTGTAAACTCTTTGTTTTTATTTTTTTCAATATTTTGAAAATCAGATATTAATATGTTCTTATATAAACTATTACTTTTTAATTTGTTTTGACTTTCAATTGTTAGTGTTTTTTCAAATATAGAACTCTCTTTAGCGCTAAATTTTACATTTTTAAGAAGATTGTCTAAATCTTTTTTCGAAATATTTCTAGATATATCATCATTAGTTAGTAAAGAATAACGATCTTTTTCTGAACTGTATTTAATAATTTCTTGTGCAGCTAATCTTAATTTATTCCCATCTTTTCCTGTTGTATTTAGACTCATGGAATTGTCTAAATAAATGAAATTATGATTTTCTTCAGTCGCTTTTTTATTGCTAAAATAAGGTTGAGAAAAAGTAAAAAGTATCGCTATAAATCCTAGCAATCTTGCAGTGAGTATTAATAGCTTTTTTAAACGAGAACTCTTCCGTGTTTCTAGACTGATTTTTTGTAAAAACTGAACATTGGTAAATGCTATTTTTTTAAACTTTTGTAGTTGAAAAAGATGTACTAAAATTGGAATTATTAGTATAAATAAAAAGTAAAAAATTTCAGGATATTTAAATTGCATTTGCTAAATAATCAATTAGTATTTTGCTGCTTTTCCGTTTGCTGAACTATTCTTAATAAACGCCCTTAAATCATCGTTAGATTTTTTCAAATCCTCACTTCTTAAGTACATCATATGTCCACTCCTATATCCTTTAAAGTAAAAACGATCTTTCATTCTTCCACTAGGATCTGTTTGCCACATGGTATATTTAGCATTAAAATAGGTGGTTGCACCATCATAATATCCAGATTGTATCAATACTTTTAAATATGGGTTTTGTGCCATAGCCTGTCGTAAACCTTCTCTGACATTATCATTTCTGTTATCCCAAGGGCCAACAGGGCCAAATACATTATACTTTACATCCGTTTTAAAGTTTAATTCTTCTCTTATGTAGTAGTT
>TARA_R110001632_G_scaffold189881_3_pt1 | contig 11488 bp, 7 predicted proteins | sample TARA_R110001632 | Tara Oceans TARA_R110001632 (sample SAMEA4398266) | marine metagenome | biome: Polar Biome; feature: [SRF] surface water layer (ENVO:00010504); material: water (ENVO:00002006), including particulate matter (ENVO:01000060) such as... | depth 5 m
AATAGTGAACACGTGACCATGGTCGGCAGTGACCAATATAAGGGTTTCATCAGGGTCGGTGCTGTCGATCGCCGTTTGAATGGCATTCGATAATTCGATGGCGTCTGTCAGCGCGTTATAGGCACTGCCTGCGTGGTGGCCATGATCGATTCGACCAGATTCAACCATCAGGAAAAAACCCTTTGCATTGTTATCGAGTACGTCGATGGCTTTGCTGGTCATCTCGGTTAGAGAAGGTTCACCTGCAACATCGTTACTACGGTCAGCCTCGTATTGCATATGTGATTCGTTGAAAAGGCCGAATAAGTGCGTGGTACTAGCAGCGTCAACGGCATCAAAGCCTGTTTTATCCATCACGTATGTGCCGTTACTGTATAGGTCTTGCCATTCTTGGGTCAGGTCACGAGAATCGGTGCGATCACCTTCGATTTCACTCACTGCATCTGTACTGTTAAACGAGGCATCTTTAGGCAGGAAATGCCGACGGCCGCCCCCCATAACGACTTCCAAACCATCAACATCGACGCCCTCGAAACGGGCTTCAAGATTAGCTTCAAAATGTACCAGTTGATCAGCAATATCTACGCAACCTTCTGCTATTGCGGCTTCTGGCATGTCTGAAATATCTTCCCAGTTACGGTCAGCTGATTTTGCATAGGTTGCAGCGGGCGTGGCATGTGTGATGCGGGCGGTAGAAATGATCCCCGTCGCCATGCCTTTAATTTCAGCAAGCTCCAATGCGGTGGATACTTCATTACCCGCAACGGTTGAGCATTCGCCGCGTTCAATTTCTTCGTTTACCCCGATGACACCTACATCTGTTTTAAGACCAGACATCATGGCTGTCATAGTGCCCGCGGAATCAGGGGTTTGGGCGTCAACGTTGTATGTTTTCACTAACGCGGTGTGAGGAAACGATTCGAAGCTTAAATATCCTTCCTCACCTGGATTACCAGCTTGTTGGCCTTGTAATATACGCGCTGCAGTTAGGGTTGAGACACCCATGCCATCTCCCACGAACAAAATCACATTCTTAGCTTTGAATTGATTGTTTGTTTGCAATTTTGCAGCGAGTTTGATTTGTGCATCCGCATACCAGTCACTGTCAGTTTGATAGCGAGGTAAAACGTCAGCATGCAGCGCAGTTGATACAGCGAATGCAAGTGCACTGGCTGTAGCGATCCAGTTTATTTTCATGTTTATTATCCCGAATTTGATGTGCTTTGGTTGTTTCAGTTACCAGTGAGTCCAGTAATCGCGCTGCTAGCCTAAAGGAGTAATATGAATAATTGCTGACACTTTGTTGACGGTTCGGTGACGTTAAGATGGCATTATCGTGGCAGATTGTTTACTAAATTATGACGGGCTATAGGTGTTGTTGATGAATGTGAGTGCTGCTTCGACGGGGGAATAAAAGATGAATTTGGTTATTTATGGTTAACGATTTATTTCACGGGTTTAAAAAAGGGATGTTCAGTAAGTAATAATGTATCTTTTGAGACTTTAAGGATGCTGCCTTGATCGTACCAATCACCTAAAACAATGCGCTGTGCAGGAAGGCCATTGACTTCAAAGTCATGAATGTCAGGGCGGTGAGTATGTCCATGGATAAGTCGTTGCACATTAAAATGTGCCATGGTGTTTATGACTTCTTGTTGGGTAACATCCATGATTTCAGTGGTTAATTGCTTTTGGTTTTCTTTGCTGGCAGCTCGACCATTGTCGGCAATTTTCTGCCGAGTGGATAAAGGCAAACATAATACTAATCTTGGCCACCACCAGCCACGTGCTTTTCGCCGAAATTTTTGGTAGGCCACGTCTCGGGTGCATAACTCATCCCCGTGGGATATCAATGTTGGCGTACCGTATAAATCTACTACGACTTGTTCCGGCAATAAGGTAAACCCAGCTTGCTTAGCGAAGCGCTGGCGAATCAAAAAGTCACGATTACCATGGATAAAATAAATGTTAACGCCGCTATCGGCAACTTGCTTAAATTCATGGGCCACTTTTTGATTAAACGGGGTTTGATTGTCATCGCCTATCCATGCTTCGAATAGGTCACCTAATACATATAAAGCATCTGCTTGGCGGGCGTTGTGTTGCAAAAATTGGAACAGACATTGACTAATGTCCTCACGCTCAGGAGACAAATGTAAATCGGCGATAAAATAGGTAAATGACATACTAAAAGGCTCTATATGAGGCTTATTCAGAACGAATAAGCCTCGATAATTTGGATTATTCGTCTATTTCAACTTTTTGAATAACCACGTCTTCCACGGGAACATCCTGATGATAACCAGAATTACCAGTTTTAACGTCTTTGATTTTATTCACTACGTCCATACCGTCAGTCACTTTTGCGAACACGCAGTAGCCCCAACCGTCGCCAGATTCGCTACGGAAATTTAGGAAGCTATTGTTGGCAACATTAATAAAAAATTGTGAACTGGCTGAATGTGGTTCATTAGTTCGTGCCATCGCTAATGTACCAATTTCATTGATCAAGCCATTGTTCGCTTCATTTTTGATGGTCGCTTTCGTTGTTTTTTGTTCCATACCTGGCTCAAAACCACCGCCTTGAACCATGAAGCCATCAATAACACGGTGGAAAATCGTGTTGTCATAGAAACCTTCTTTAGCATAACTTAGAAAGTTAGCAACGGTTTCAGGCGCTTTGTCTTCGAAAAGCTCGATGCTAACCACACCGTAATTAGTATGAATTTTGACCATTTTAATGCCCTCAGATAAACCAGATAAATAAAAGTAAGCCATTCTAACGTAAAGCGCAGCGCTTTTTAAGCAGTTGATTCATATTGATTAATGCGAGGGGGGTGACTCGGTGATAGAATCGTCTTTTCGGTACGCATTCGCGCACCAATTTTGTTTACACAATTATTAATTATAGGAATACGGTTAATGCTACACATATACAATACCCTGACTCGACAAAAAGAGCTCTTTACGCCTTTACATGAATCAAAGGTGGGTTTGTACGTGTGCGGTATCACAGTGTATGACTTATCCCATATGGGCCACGCTCGGACTTATTTAAGTTTTGATTTAATAGTGCGTTACTTGCGTCACAGAGGTTACGACGTAAACTACGTGCGCAATATCACTGATATCGACGACAAAATTATTCAACGAGCCAATGAAAACAACGAAACCACAAGTGAGTTGACCGAGCGCACTATTGCCATGATGCATGAAGATTTCGCGGCGATAAATTTACTGCCACCGGATATTGAGCCTCGTGTTACCACCCATATGCCTGAAATTATCGCAATCATCGAGCGCCTCATTAACAATGGCCATGCGTATCAGGCGAAATCTGGCGACGTATTGTTCGATGTCAGTTCGTATAACGATTATGGCAAGTTGAGCAAGCAAGATTTAGAACAGCTCAACATGGGCTCTCGCGTAGACGTAGGCAGCGACAAAGATGATCCAATGGATTTTGTTTTGTGGAAATCTGCTAAGCCAGGTGAACCTAGCTGGACTTCGCCTTGGGGAGATGGGCGTCCGGGTTGGCACATAGAGTGTTCCGCTATGAACCATAAGCATCTCGGCGATCATTTTGATATTCATGGTGGGGGTTCTGATTTGATTTTTCCTCACCACGAAAATGAAGTTGCCCAGTCATGTTGCGCATTTAACACCCCTTACGTTAACTACTGGGTGCACACTGGGATGGTGCAAGTTGATAGCGAGAAAATGTCTAAATCACTCGGCAACTTTTTCACATTACGGGATGTATTAAAGCAGCATGATTCAGAGACCTTGCGCTACTTCTTAATGTCTGCACATTACCGCAGCCAGTTAAGTTACTCTGAAGGTAATATTACTCAAGCACGTAGCGCACTGGAACGCTTGTACACTGCATTGCGTGACGTGGTTGCGGATCGTAACGTTGATATGCAAACGGACGATTATCTTGCACGCTTTGATAAAGCAATGGATGACGACTTCAATACCCCTGAAGCCATGGCTGTGTTGTTCGATTTATCCCGCGAAATTAATAAAGCCAAAGCAGAAGGTGAAAGCGGGGCAGAGCGTGCAACGAAATTAGCGGGAATACTGCTTAAGTTAGGGCAGGTATTAGGTATTTTGCAAAGTAACCCAAATGAATATCTTCAAGGTGATGAGCAAGGTAGTGATGAAAGTGCACAAGTCGAAGCGCTGATTAAAGCCCGAAACGATGCTCGCTCGGCTAAAGATTGGCCAGCAGCAGATGCCGCTCGTGATGCGCTAAATGCTTTAAATATTGTGTTAGAAGATGGGCCAAACGGCACCACTTGGCGCAAAGGTTAAGGCATAATTTGTAATGTCAGCTTCATATTATTATAGAGAGACTCAGAGGGTGAACAGAGAACTGTTCACCCTTTTTTTAGGCTTTATTTATGGTGCAAGCAGACGATTTACTGTGCAGAAAATGGTTTCAAATAGTCATTATTTAAGTGAAAAATTGACAAGGTAGGCGGTGCATCGGCTTGGCAATTAACCATTAACCATTTCAGGGCTATCAAAACAGCGACAATTTCACCTATTGCACCGTTGATATCACCATTTTATGTAATCAGTTCGCGGTGACCCTGCATGTATATACGATATATGGCGCTAGCAAACAGCTAAGTTACATATTGACTAATTGTACGCTTATTCTATTTTATGCCGTCAGTGGCGTGCATACCTTCGTTGAACACGGTCGGCTCAATTGTGGTTGCAGTTTTTCGTGTGGGCTTGCGTGGTGGTGATGCGAGTACACTAACTTAGGCTGAGTACCGATTGAAAAAGGGCTAACGGATAGCCGTTAGCCCTGTATTATTTAAAATGAATGCTAATTTTAGACTAACCAGCTTTGTATATTGTTTTCATGCTTGACGATAAGCGGCGTAAACTCCAACGATTGGTCTATCATATCTCTGCCTGAGATAAGATTTTTTTTGTGATGTTCTTCGATGCTAAACAGATAGGTTTTGTCGCACACCGTTACTGATTGTGCGGGTAAATCAACCCGTATTTGCGTATCCGATTTTGCTTCAACCATTTGCGCTATGTATTTGATGTCGTCTTTGTTTAATATAATTGGCACGATCAAATTATTAATGCAGTTTGCATAGAATATATCAGCAAAGCTGGGAGCAATTATCACGTGAAACCCATAATCTGCTAAAGCCCAAGGCGCGTGTTCTCTACTTGAACCGCAGCCAAAATTTTCCCCGGCCAATAGAATTTGAGCACCTTTATATTGCGGTTTGTTGAGAACGAAATCTGCAGCCAGTTGCGTGCCTTGTGCATCGGTATAGCGCCAGTCATGAAATAGGTGTTTTCCGTAGCCAGTTCGAGTAACGCCCGTTAGAAACTGCTTAGGCAGTAACTGGTCGGTGTCGACGTTGGCTTTTAAAAAAGGAATGGCTTTAGCGCTTAAAACTGAAAAACCTGACATTTTTATACTCCTATATAAATGTTCTGACATCGGCGAACTTACCAACTATGGCAGCAGCTGCAGCCATTTCGGGACTCACTAAATGCGTAAATGCCCCACGCCCTTGACGGCCGACAAAATTACGATTACTGGTTGATGCGCAGCGTTGTCCTGCCGTTAATACATCGTCATTCATGCCTAAACACATTGAACAGCCAGGTAAACGCCATTCAAAACCAGCTTGTAAAAATATTTTATCTAGCCCTTCTTGCTCAGCTTGATATTTAACTGCCGTAGAGCCAGGCACGACAATGGCGCTGACGGTAGGCGAAATTTTATGATTGCCTATTACACTGGCAGCTCTGCGTAAGTCCTCAATGCGGCTATTGGTGCATGAGCCTATAAATACGTGACTAATTGGCACGTCACTGAGCATTTGTCCAGGGGTCAGTTGCATATAAGCCAGGGCTTGAACAGCTGCTTCTTTTTCCACTGAATTGCTTACTAATTCAGGGCAAGGGATGGGTTTATCAATAGCGACGACTTGCCCCGGATTTGTGCCCCAAGTAACTTGTGGTGCAATGTTGTTTGCAAAAAGCACTACCTCTTGATCAAATTTTGCTCCGTCGTCACTTTTTAGGGTATGCCAGTGTGCTAATGCTTCGTCCCATTCACTGCCTTTGGGGCTGTGTTGGCGGGTTTGTAGATAGGCAAATGTGACATCGTCTGGGGCTATGATCCCTGCTTTGGCACCAGCTTCTATACTCATATTACATATGGTCATACGTTGCTCCATGGTCATTTTTTCAATGACTTGGCCGCAATATTCAATAACATGTCCGGTCGCGCCTGCATGACTTATATGGCCGATAACTGCCAGTATAATGTCTTTGGCAGTCACGCCTGTTCCTAATGCGCCGTCAATGCGAATGCGCATACTTTTTGCCTTACTTTGACATAATGTCTGGGTGGCAAGCACATGCTCAACTTCCGATGTGCCTATCCCGAATGCGAGAGCACCGAATGCTCCGTGAGTAGCAGTGTGGGAGTCACCGCATACCACTGTCATACCGGGTAATATTAGGCCCATTTCAGGTGCCATAACATGCACGATACCTTGCTCTTTGCTTCCGACAGGGTAAAGCACAATATCGTGATATTGGCAGTTACGGATTAAAGTAGTCAGTTGCAATGCGTTCAATGGGCCACACGCATCAAGTGCCAGGGACCGTGTCGATACGCTGTGATCCATCGTAGCGATGGTTTTATGGGGGCAACGTACACGACGTTTCTTTTGATTTAGCCCATCAAACGCTTGCGGTGAGGTCACCTCGTGTATCAGGTGGCGGTCGATATAGAGCAGTTGTTGACTGCTATCTTGTTGTTGAGTAGTGTTATTTGCGGGATCAGCGGAAATAGCATGGGCTTCCCACAATTTATCGTAGAGGGTTTTAGACACGTTTGTCACCTTGTATCAATATTTTATGTTTTACAGCTGAGTCAGGGCATGACACAACTCAGCTAGGGATAACACCACACCGTATTTAGCGTTTATGTCGTGTAAACTGGCATTGTGAGCAGTCAGATTTCTATCTCCGCAGGCCTGAGGTACCACAAAAACCGGATAATTGTGTTGTAAACCGTCTACCGCGGTTGCTCTAACGCAGCCACTGGTGGTCAATCCAACAACCACAATAGAATCCGCTTTTTTTGTCTGTAACTGTGCGAGTAAATCGGTTTGAAAAAAACCGCTAGCCCAGCATTTTTCGACAATGGGCTCATTTGGTCTCGGCATAAGTCTTGGGTCAATTTGCACCCACTTACTGTTGGCTTGTAATATATTCAAGTCCGGCAGACGAGTACGAAATACGCTAGCTTGGTGCTCATTGTGGTATACCACAGTGGTGTATAAAACAGGCAACTCTCGGGCTCTGAATTGCTCAAGCAGATGCTTAATATTGTCTACTTCAGCTGAGAAGTTTCCTCCTAATGGGCTATTTGGTTGAGTAAATCCCAATGACATGTCGATGATCACCAACGCTGGGCGTGAGCCAAGCGTCAGTGAACCAACGGATAAATCATGATCGTTCGTGGTCTTTTCGTTCACATGATTTCCTTTATCCACGATTAGGCCCGAGCTCGAACAAAGCGTGGTGTTTCAGGTGCAGGAAGGCCAGTTTCTTCTAAGCAGCGGGCTTTGATTTCTTCAATTGTGCCGCCAAAGTCGAATAACTGCGTTTCGCCGCGAGCATTACTGAGCTGTTCTCGTAATATTACGGTTTTTGTTAACTCAACGTGGCCATTTTCTATTATTACGCCATAACGTTTCGCCCCTTCAATGGACACTAATCCGCGATTTACATCGTCCAAAACATGAGCCGGTTCACGCAAGTATGGATCACCCCAACCACCACCACCCCAAGTGTTAAAGTACAATACGTCGCCTTTTTTAACTTCGATGCCATCACATTTGGCGGGTAAGGTTTGCTGTGTGCCATCTGCTCTGTGTATTACTTTTGTTGAACGTCTACCAGGCGTACCGCCGTTCACACCCCAAGGGTATGTTAACCAACGATCATCATGAATAGCGATTGAGCCATCGTTTAAGAATCGATAGGCGACCGACAAACCATTGCCACCGCGGTATTGTCCAGCGCCACCTGAGTCGACGATGGTTTCATATTTATCTACCTGTAGCGGGAAATAAGCCTCGATGAATTCATTGGGAACATTAGTAAAGCCCGGCCATAACGAGTGGCCATCTGGGCCGTCCCCAACAGGGCGACCTGGGATCCCGCCAAAACCAATCTGAAATAATTGGAACCATTCGCCGTTATCGTCGTAGCCCGAATAAAACAGGTGAGGAGAGTCAGAAAATCCTGCTGCGTTCATCGCTTCTGGCGCACCTTGACCGAGTAACCCACCCATTACGTCAAAAATACGTCCTAGGGCGTGGGTTCTGCCAGACAATGCTGCAGGAAAGTGCGGTTTAAGCAGGCTACCTGCTGGAATGTGCACATCCACTAAATCGTAAAATCCATCGTTGAATAGAATTTGTGGGTCGACTAAATTAATGGTGAAAGAGCCAAAGAACATTTTGAACATGTCTTCGTTTAGATAGAAATTGATCGAGCTTTGGGCTTGCGGATCGGTTCCTTCGAAGTCAAAAAATGCGCGGTCACCGTCGCGCCACATTTTACACTGAATTTTATACGGGCCCATACCCACGCCATCGTCACAGACATAGTCCACAAAGGTTCTTGGCTCTTCTGGTACCAGCATATTTATAATGGCACTCATGGCGACACGGTTACGTTCAAGCATGATCTCCATGGTCGAATAAAACACGTCGTCACCAAAGCGCTCTGATATTTCAATGCAACGTTTAGCCGCGGTATTGCAGGCTGCAACTAAGGCATTAAGGTCGAATTTATTCCATTGCGGGGTACGCACGTTGTGTAAAATTAAATCCAATAAGTCAGATTGCAACTCACCTTTTTTATATAGCTTAGTAGGGGGGATCCTAATGCCTTCTTGAAAAATGCTTTCGGCCTTAATCGGAATTGAGCCAGGCACCATACCGCCGTTATCTGACATATGGCCAAACATTGCAGACCAAGCGATATGACGACCTTCTCTAAAAATGGGCACCAACACAATCCAATCTGGCAAGTGAGAAACGGCAGCATTAGTCATATAGGGATCGTTAGTCAAAATGATATCGCCTTCTTCGAGCTCCCCATCAAAAGCTTCCATGAAGCCGTGAATAAAGGAGCCGAATTGACCGACCACCATCTTGCCATCTTTATTGGCAATCATTGGAAAGCAGTCGCCTTGCTCACGTATGCCAGGACTCATGGCCGTTCTGAATAACACGGCGTCCATTTCTTCCCGTGCATTGCTTAGGGCGTTTTCAATGATATCTACGGTTACCGTGTCTACATCCACACGGGCCAGAGGCGACATATTGCTTTGTTTTATTTTATTATTCATGTTCGTCTCCTAAAATTTTATTGGGTTGATGAGAATGTTACCGACAACGTCCACTGAGGCTTCATAGCCGGGCAGAATGACGGATGTTGAATCCATTTCACAAATTATGGCAGGGCCATGAAGGGAAATGCCTTGATGCATCTTATTTCTGTCGTATATAGGAGTGGTGTGATACTCACCTTCATAATAAATTTTGCTGTGGGCGATAGTGCAATCTGCGAGCGTAGCGCCTGCGGTTCCACGAGGCATGGTTGGTAGCTCGCCGCTACTCGCGGTGGCAATTGCACGGATCATAACGATTTCGTGTCCGTCTTCTAAGGCAAAGGTAAAGAGCTGAGTATGTTCTTTATCAAATTGCGCTTTTAAAACATCAAGCCCTTTAGCTTGAAGTTCGCTTAGAGTGAACTCAACTGACAGCTGAAAGGCTTGTCCTGTGTATCGCACATCTGCTTGAAAGGTAAGGTCTTGTGCGTCAGCGGGGATCCCGTCCGCTAGAAGTGTGGAACAGGCTTTCTCTTGCAATTCAGTGAGCGCACTAATGAGTTGGTCTTTAGTGGCGTTTTTGAGCAATTTCACATAGGTACGCGATGCCTCATCTCGCACCTGCGTGGTGGCATCACCGTAGGCACACAAAACGCCAGGTCCAGGAGGAATGATTGTCGGCCAAGCTTGCGTTAAAATACCCAGAGCATTAGCGTGTAAAGGACCGGCACCACCAAATCCCACTAAGGCGAAGTCTCTTGGGTCGAACCCTTGCTCAACAGAAACTAAACGTAGGGCACCAAACATGGCTTCGTTAGCAATTTTAATGATACCTTCAGCGGCTTCTTCAACGGATATACCCATCGCATCGGCAACTTTTTTTACGGCGGCTACTGCGGCGCTCTTATCGATCGCCATAGCACCCCCTAGTTGAACGTCAGAAGGTAGGTAGCCCAGTACAACGTTTGCATCACAAACCGTCGGTTCGGTTCCGCCTTTCATATAAGCGGCAGGACCGGGTTTGGCGCCAGCTGATTCGGGACCTACTCGCAGGGCTTTGGTTAGCTCAGGTACAAAAGCGATAGAGCCACCGCCTGCTCCAACGGTGCGAACATCAACAGAAGGAGCGCGCACTGTTACATCGCCCACACGCGTTTCGCGGCGAACGCGAGCTTTTGCGTCTTGAATAAGGGCTACATCTGTCGAGGTCCCCCCCATATCGAAGGTCAATATGTCGTTGAATCCGGCTTTACTGCAAAAATGTATAGCACCGGATACCCCGCCAGCAGGTCCAGACATTAATAAGTTAACAGGACTTTCGGCTGATGAACGAGCGGATGCTAAACCACCGTCAGAGCGCAAAATAGATAAATGCAAATCGTTACCCATTTTCCCCATTAGTGATTGGCTTAAGTTATCAACATATCGTGCGACTTCAGGTCTAACGTAGCTATTGACTACCGTGGTTTCGGTGCGCTCATACTCCTGCATTTCAGGCACGACATCACTGGAAATAGAGATGGGAATATCTGTAAAAATCTCACTGGCAATGTTCTTCGCTTGTTGCTCGTGGGCGCCGTTTAAATAAGAATTTATAAAACAAATCGTTAACGCTTCGACTTGCCCAGTATTTTTTAGTTGATGCAATTGTTCTCGTAAGGCACCTTCATCTAATTCGGTGACCGTTTGTCCTTTTGCATTCATGCGCTCGTCTGCTTCTATGGTCAATTCGAGCGGGGCGAGTAGAGGTTTTTTGACAAAGCTTACCCAACCACCTAAGCCACCAGGGCAAAAAGACCTTGCCACTTGCAGCACTTGCTTGTAACCCTTAGTGGTTACTAAACCTACCTTTGCACCTTTGCCGGTTAATACCGCATTGGTCGCGACAGTCGTGCCATGCATAACTCTGCCGATTTTACTCACATCGACCCCTGACTCTTGACATATACGGGCAATGCCATTGAGTACGCCGACAGATGAATCTTCTGGCGTAGAGGGAACCTTCGCCGTGTGTGTTTCACCCGTTATTTCATTTATCAACAGTAAGTCAGTGAACGTACCGCCTACATCTACACCTAATCG
>TARA_R110001632_G_scaffold36700_3_pt1 | contig 11482 bp, 8 predicted proteins | sample TARA_R110001632 | Tara Oceans TARA_R110001632 (sample SAMEA4398266) | marine metagenome | biome: Polar Biome; feature: [SRF] surface water layer (ENVO:00010504); material: water (ENVO:00002006), including particulate matter (ENVO:01000060) such as... | depth 5 m
CTAGTTGTTTTGTTTTTTAAATACAAAGGAACTAAATCTGCCGCTTGTGTTATCCCTGCTGAAAGCCCAGATAATCCTGAGGCCATAGCATTATTACTTAAAGAATTAGCGTCTCTAGCTCTAAGTGATGAGTCAGCTGCTCCCGCAACATCAAGATCAATAAGTGTATTATTTATATCAGTTGCCGCTTCAGCTTGCAATAGTTCATTTTGGTAAAGGTCTTCAGCCATTGCATCTCTAATCTCCGCATTTCCTTGTTGTCCTTGCCCCGCTACCTTACCTATTCCAGCTGCCAAAGATCTTCCTCCCGCTTCTTGTAAAGATTGTACGTTTTGCATTTGTTGAGCGGTGTTTTCTCTAAACTCTCTATTGTAAGCTTCCATAGGCACTCGTACATTTTCATAAAAATTTTTAGTCGCTTTGGTAGACGCTTCATTCATAAGTTTTTTATTTTCTGCTTCAGCTACTTGTTGCGCTCTTTTTTGTTTAGCTGCTTGACTAAAACTTAACCCTGCTCCCGCAAGTCCTGTTGCTGCCCCTGCTATACCTAATATTAATCCTGCCATGATTTTAATGCTTTTTTAATTATTTTTTTTGGCAACTGCTTGTAGTTTGTAGCGTATACTTCTTTTTCAGCTTCCTCTACTGTTGTTGCTTTAGTTTTGTATACACAAACCCATTTCGTGTCCTCATGTATAAAAAATATTCTTTGCGCTCCTATTTGTGTAAACACGGTTTCGGGCGCTGTTAATGTTATAATTTTCCCTTTATCGTTTAAAAAAGAAACTTTTCCTTCAAGCAAAAAAGACGGATGTTGTTGTTTGTGAATAAACGAAACAGTAACATGCCCTTTAGGCATAAATATTTCTCTTGTATATAAGCCTCCTTCAAAATGATGTTTTAAAGGATAATATTCTTTCATCAACTCTTCTTGAGGCATGCCTAAATTATGTTTAGCCACCCCTTGTAATTCACTCACTTGCTGTTGAAATGAAGAAATTTTATCCCATATTAATCCTTTGTTATTATGAACAGCATAAAGCAACTCCTCTGGCTTATATTCTTTATCAGCTACAGAATCCCCCATAATATTCAATAATTTTTACAAAGATAACAAATTCTAAGGATAACTTTTCATTACACTACTTCCTACTGAAAATAATTCAACAGACGTAGTACTGTCATTGGTAAGAGTAAATTCCATATAATATCCTCTAGCTCCATTTGATTCTGCTACACTATTTTTATAATACAAAATAGCGTCGTCTTGTTGTGGATTAGCTAAAGGTGGTACCGGTGGAGGGGTTTGAGAAACATCCACCGTTATTGTATTACTAGTCATTGCTATAATAGGAGCAGCTAGTATTGGTGTTGACCAACTACCTGCATTATTTGTAGACACATAAACTACATCTCCTATATTAACTATATTTCCTATAGGTTCAGCAAATTCAATTAATCTAGCTGAAGTAGGCCCTGTTACATCTTTAGCGATACCTATACCTTGAGCTGTTCTTAATCTCCAGTTTACAGTTCCGCTATTACTTCTTATATATGAATACCATTCTCCTTCTTTTTGCTCAAAATATGTTCCTAACATAGAGCCAGAACTTAAGTCTGTGTTTAAAGTAACTGACCATTTAGCGTCACTTTCATAAGACATTGTTTTAAACAATTTTATAGATAAAGTAGGCTCTGGATTAAACACGCTTTTAATACTAGAAGTGTATTGTACATTATAATAATTATTTCTAGTTTCATTAGTATTATGTCTGTATAACTCTCCGTTTTTAAAGGTATAGAAAAACCCATTTAAACCTTTCATGTAGTCAGGTATATATGAATAGAAAGATGGCCATCCTGGAGATCTTTTATCATTACTATAAGTTAATGTTGTTACTGCCATATTTATGGTGTTGTTGTTGCTGTTATTTGCCCGTTAGAATCTAATGTTACAGTGTTTGTTCCAGGAGATCCTCCATGATAAAATGTATATCCAACTCCCGCAGGCTGTGTAACGCTTCCATTTGGAAGATCATCTGTATAAGCTGTAGCTCCAATTGTATTAGAAAATATAGTGTTAGTAGCATATAAATCTGATCTATATACAACCGCTATATTAGCACCACTTGGATTTTGTGCTGTTATTTGAGCATAAGTTGCCCCTCCACCACTACATGCTGTTACTGCTGTAACTACTCCATTTACTACTTGTATTGAATTACTTCCTGCTTTGTAAAACCCATTAGGCAACACTGTTGCTCCTGTACTGTCAGAAAACACCCAATTGTGTAATATAGGAAGAACTACACTAGCATCGTTTCTGTCTGTATATTGTTTAGCAAAATATGCTGTTAACCCTGAGCCTGCACATGCAGATGTTGAAGATCCGTTTTGTGCAATTGTACTTGTTGACCATGAAGGTAAAGTTGCTGGGCAAACAATTTCTAAATTCCATGCTGTAGATAAGCAAGGCCCTAAAGCTTTTAAATCCATCGTTTGAGGGCTAGCATTTGGTTTTGGAATTACCATAGTACTATATACATTTTGCCCGCCTCCCTGTACATCTCCACTATTAATTGTTATTGATTCTGTTCCGTTCTGAACCCACGAACCTCCACTTATAGAGTCGTATAAGTTATAATTAGTTGTGTTAGGAATAGAGGGGAGACATGTGTCACTAGCATTTCCTAAAATAGTATAAGCATTAGTAACACCACTAGTTGATTTAACATAACCAGCTCCTGGAATAGATAGCGCATTATGACTTACACTATCATAAACACCTCTAACACCATCTGGTATAGATTGAGGGTTAAAATAAACTACAATTGCACCTAAATCTGTTCCTAAGGTTACATTTAAACTATAAGACCCTTTACCTCCACTAGGTATAGATATTGCACCACACGCTACAGGACAAGTTGGACAAGTTGCAACTGCCGATAATGTTCCCGCATTTTGCACTCTATAAGTATTTGTTGAAGCAACTTGATATGTGTTGTCTGGCGCAGGAGTCTGAGCACTTGCATCAGTATACAATCCTGTAGTTGTATCAAATGTCGTTCCTTGATCTATAAAATAAGTAACTCCTGTTTGGCTTATACAACAAAGATTAGTTGGTGTAGTGTTAAAATCTAAAACCTGAGCTACAGCACATGCGCAATTAGCGGCTGTTGCTAATACCCCACTTACTTGTTCTCTGTAAGTAAGAACTCCTTCAATTGGCGCTTGATAAAACCCATCAGTAGCTTTCGTAGTTAAAGACGCATCTGTGTATACCGCTGTTGCATTTGCAAAAGTAGTAGCGTCTATATAAAAAGTATTGTCAGTTGCCATATTTTTAACAAGTTAATAAAATTTCTACCATTCCACTAGAGTTGACATAAATTACTACTGTTGCATTTAAAGAGTAATATCCTGTTCCTAATTTTGTAGTTCCTTTATTATCAGAGAATACAAAATTATTTACTACTGGAGTAGTCCCAGTTCCGTTATGATAATAAGTTGCTGTTTGTGATAATCCACAGGCTCCTGATCTAGTTGTAGATAATACTGAAGAGCTGTAAGAAGTATAAGTACAAGCAGTACAACACACGTCATCTGCTGTGGTTCCAAAACACAAAGGTATAATAGTCCCGCAAGCCACACATGAAAATGGTAATTGTAACAATCCATTTACTTGTTCCCTTACAGTGTTGGCTGCTTGATAAAACTCATCAGGAGCTTTATTATGTAATGTATTGTTGGTAAACACAGCTGTTGCTGTAGCAAAATTAGTAGTATCAATATAAAAAGTATCTGTTGGGCCTGAACAACACGCAATTGATGTTGTTAATCCATGCCTTAAATCAATTGATTGAGCAGTTCTTAAATCCCAAGTCATGTAAAGATATTGAAAACTACTAGGGTTATTATAAGTAAAACTTGTTTGATATAATCCTGTAGACGGATTAGCGATAGGTGTAACATCGCTTGAATTACTTTCTATAGTTATCCATTGAGCAGCAGAATAATCAAAAGGAGATACAAATCTTCTAAATTTATGTATAGCAGGATCAAAAACAAAATCATCAAAATCTTTTTTATTAGACTGCATTGTTACTGTTGCGCCATCTGGCGGAAAAACTCCTACTGATGACAATCCAGAAATTTCATTATACACTCCACCTATGTTAGCGGTATCTGTATTTAATTGTATCAACTCTTCGTTAGTAGGACTTGAATAAGATCCTTGTGTCCAGAAAAATTGTGTATGAATAAACTTTCCTATATCCGCTGGTGAACCTAAAACCAATTGTCTAATAATCAATGGCGGTGCAACTGGGCATTTTGGTGTTATATCAAATGAAGCTGTGCCTGTTGGCGTAATTGTTACAACTGCTGTTTGAGGAGCTTGTAAGTTTTTAATAAAATTAACACTACTGTTTCCTGTAATGCTTTGATTTATAACCGCAGCACCATCCCAAACCACTTGTAAATTAACTGTACCAGCAATATTAAAATCAAAAACTACAGACCCTTGAGCATTACCTAAAATCAAAGTGTATGAAGACGCGTCTGTAACGCCTTGTCTAGATAAATTAGAGCCACAATTTACTGGAACTACCGCAACAGGTATAGATAAACTATTGCTTGACAAAACAAACTCGTTCATGTAAGGGTCAAAACCTCCTAGTTTTTGAGTTTGAAACCCTGTAGTAAACATATTTCTAAAAAAAGATCTCATTCCAGTTTCTGAAATGACCGCTAATTGTTCTGAAGGCCCGTTGCCTGTTAATTTCAATACTACATTTCTTTTTGCGTCAGTAAAATATTTGTCAAATCCATAAGTAACAAAGCTTTCGGGATTATGACTAATTCCAAACTCCTCTACTCTAGCTATTTGAGTTCCTAATACTTCAGCTGTGTTTGTGATTGCTCCTCCAGCTGATGCGCTTGATAGTAAGTTTTTACCCGCCAACACATAAGATATTTTATCTTCTTGTAAAACAAGTATATCAGTTTCTCTAGCACTTAATATTTCTATACTACCGTAACTAACTTCTAAATCTTTAAAATTTACTAACCCTAAATTAAACTCGTTTAGTTTATTAATATTTGTTTCTTCGTTATAAGTACCACTGTATGTTAACCCCGCAAACCTGTCTGCTTTTTTAAAATCTTGCTGAGAGACAGAGGTTACTCTTTGCCCTAATTCAAAAGATTGTCCAACTAATGAATCTTTTATTTTAAAACTTTCAACTCCATTGCCAAAAGAATAACAATCAAAAAAACCTAAATTTACTATAGCTGGTAGTACATCTGTTTGGTTTTGATCTGTAGCGCTAGACCCAGACATGTGAAACCCCCCTGTTATGTCATAGCATGTATCGTTTTCATAATAAATATCATTATCTATATCTATTGGAGTACTTTCAAATATCATTAATGAGTCAGCAATTTGCACAGTTAACCTTCCGGTAGCGCAAGAATTTTTTGAACTAGCACAACCTGAAATTCCACTTAAAAGAGCGAGAGATAATTGATTAGTTGAACTTGGTATTTGACTGTCAGTTGTAGTAAATTGATATTGATTAGTTCCCCTTATGTTTGGAGTAGGATATGCATTATTAGAAGGATTAATAGTGTTTATGTATACGTTTAAAGGGTCAACTGCATCGTCAAAATTAGTAATATCTCCTCCTTTAAAATCTATTCCTTCACCATTTACAAAATCAAACATATTATCATAATCAGTGCTTGCTTGGAAAGTTCTGTTATAAATATAAAACACCTTTCCACAATCTCTACCAACACCACTTTGTCCTATTCTTTTAAATTCAATTTGAAAAGTAACTAAACTTCCTACAGGAATAGCTAAATTGGTTTTTGTTTGTCCATCAGCTGATGTTTTAAAACAGTCTAATTGTACTCCAGGGAAACTTCTCCCACTTTTACGACAAACAGACTGCCTTCCGCTATCAAAAAAATTAGATTCACCTGAAGTGTCTACATTAAAAGAAGTAGGTTTCATTTGCATGTACAGCCCAGGTAGCTCAGCAATATAAGCCTCAACATTAGCATCTTCACTTCTTACATTTGCAGATGGTGTTAAAAAATTTCGTTCTTTAGCTTCAATAGACAATACTTCCGCTACAGATAGTCCTGAAACCGCGCCTGAACTATCAGCTTTAATTCTTAATATATCTCCTGTTTGAATTTTGTTTTGATTCTGTCCTTCTAGTTTAAAATAAACTGAATTATCTGTTGAATCTGAGTAATAAAAATTACTATAAATAGTTTCGTAAGGCCCTTCAGCTTTTTTTACAACAAATTTATATTTAGTTGCCCATTGAGGAGGGTTTTGACTTATAGGAATAGTAACTTTAATTTTGTTTTGTTGAGTAGAATTACTAGCAGGGACAAAAACAGTAGGATCTACACCTTGAGAAACTAAAGCAGTTGTGCTTCTTAAATATTCGTCCATATAAACAATTCCAACTTCATAATTTCTATTACTATGTAAGCTTTGTATACTAGAGTTTACAACAAATGTAGCAGAAGAATTAAGGATATTATAATATGCGTATAAATATGGAGGCGCAGGAGCTGTTCCTTCTATGTCAGAAAACCTCATTGCTGGCAACTGTAAGGTTATTATATCGCTTCCCGCTGATGAAGTAATTAAAATTCCTTGGTTTAACCCTGTAATTCCTGCCTCATCTTTTTGCCACGTTATATCTGGATTCCCTTCAGCAGGGTTTTCTATTGAACAATTATAAGTATCAGTAAATGTAGTTCCTGTAGCACAATTGCCGACAGTTTGAAATCCAGTAACCACAGCTGCCTTAAACGAATCACTGACAGCCATTGCTTGAACGGTAGAAAATGTTTCGGTTAAAGTGTATAAAAACTCTATTACCGTTGACCCTTGATTCCCTGTAACCGTTCCAGTGTTACCAGTATATTTGTTTTTTATATATGTAATTGTAACTCCTAAAAAAGCTCCTAATTTTAAATTACTCTTTACTCCAGAAAAATCCATATCTATGGCTGAACCCGTAATCGTTTGAGTAGTGTCAATAGTATAATTAATTCCAGTTACAGAGGTTGTTTCTATAGTGTCAGATTGTATATCTTGACTATTTAATTCAGCAGCATAAGTCATTCTACAATTAACGCCATTAGAATCTACAACATCTCTTCCGTCTTCATAGTTGCCATATACAAGCCTATTAGCCATTATAGTTTGAGCTTTAGCTATTAATGGTACGTTATCATATAATCTTAATAATTCACTTTCAGGTAGTGTAGTATATATTTTACTGTTAGAAAATGTTTGAGTTTGTATAGAATTATCTGACCAACCAAAATCATCCTTTTTAAACTTTTCTATTATATTTAAAATATTACTGTTAGCAAATTTAAAAATCAAATCTATACCTATAACATTAGCTCCTCCTGTATTAAAACCAATACTTACAGCGTTGTAAATATTTGTCATTCCTTTATTTAAATTTGTAGATGGATCGTAAGCAAATACTCCTGGAGCAAATGCAATATCAGTAAACTGAGATAAAGCACTATACTCTTCGTCTAGGTATTGATACCTATATGCAAAAGAAATCATTCTAGTCTCCATGAAATTAGCTTCAGTTGCTTGAGTAAATAAAGAAATTGTAGGAGCCGATAAGGGAGGTTGAACAATTACATTTAAATCAAAAGCAGTAACATTAGTATAAGCTCTTTTAACATTAATTTTTCTAGGAGGATTTTTATCGTCTGTAAAAAACAATAAATCACCTATTTTATTAACGCCTGTAATTAAATATTTAGAATCAAAATTTAACACATTACCCGTGTCAACCACATGGTAATTTATTAAAGTGGTTTGAGTTTCGTAAGACACAATCATGTCTACAGCATCTGAAGCGACAAACCAATACATGGTCTCATTTGAACCGTCATCGTATGCGCCTATGCATAATGCGTCAGCAGCCAATAAAGTGCCGTTATTGTACTGCAAGGTAGTTAGCTTAGTATTCCCTTTGGAGTTCTCTAAAGCTCCTATTTCAGTGGTTTCTGTAGCCCCTAACCTTACGTTGGTTGCTGAGATGTATTCTCCAGGCGGGACGAGTCTTTCGTCCACGCTTTGATTCATACGACCAGCAATAAAATTTGTTGTTATTATCGGCATTTTATTTTATCCATTTATCCTTACCTCTCATGCTCATCAAGAGTCTCCCGGGGTGAATATTACTTAATCTAATCTTAGCATTTCTTAATAAAGAAGACTTGTCTTTTCTAGCTCTATTAACTATATATTCTTGAATTCCAATTTTACTATTTAATATAGAATATTTTATATAGGCATAAATAAACTCTTCAAATAATTTATTGACACTTATATCAGCATCTACTCCTTTTTCCATTCCATCAGAAACATACTCAAGAACTATAGACATTCCTGATTGAGCAGAACTAAAGTTTATAACACCTCTTTGTTTATCAATAGAAAATGTTTGATTATTGTTTGCCGTTTCTGTGTTTAATCCAAATCTTGCGCCTATTGCAAAATCAAAATACCAACACCCATCTACATTCCATCCAGACTGGTTATTATACTCGCTATTAGAGTTTAAATAAATACTTTGTGCGTTAGATCTAAAAGACATATCTAACTCAGAATCCTGAGGTCTTAAGACATTCCCATCTTGATCATATATAATCTTACCATCATTATCTTGTAAATAAGTGCTTGCCCATCCCGTTTGTATATTTTCTGTTAACGGTCTTAATACACCATTAATATATTGGGATATTCTTACCCAGTTAACATAATCAGAGGGTAAAATAAATTTAAGCTCATCACCCAAATCCATTTGTAATACTTTTATTTCTTTCATCGCATCATAGTTCAATTCCTGAACTCCTCTTTTTGCATGAAACAATATTTGATACCTTTCTACATTATTTACCAAAGAATTATTCCCTTGATACATCAACATAAAATTGTTTACAATTTCATCTAAAGAAACGTATTGATAAGACCCCCAGTTTTTTGCTTCTGGAACTCCTCCTGAGTTTGCGTAATATGCGTAATCATTTATATATGCCATATCCTATCCTTGTGTTTGATTATCTTCTGCTACTTGTGCTTGCCCAAATTGGAAAACATCTGCTTCTCTAATTTCAATACCTATGTATTGACATATTTTAGCTACTAAACCTGGTTCGTCTGAAAGTGGTAATTCAAAGTCTTGGTAATCTATAGCTGCTGAATTAAATAACGGAGTACCGTTTGATAATGTTGCATATGTCCAATTTGGAGGTATAGGGTATCTAACATATTCAGCTAGAACTGTTCCTTCAGTTGTTATAGTATCTGGATATAACGTAATACTATTTCCAACCTTTCCTGTTGTTGAATCACCTACTATATTGCTTGTTGCTCCCCCCAACACATACGCAGGATAACCTGTGGATGGTGCTGTCAACGGAGAATTATTTAAGTAAAATATTTTATTTTGATTAACTCTTTCTACCTCTACAATACCAGTTGTTGTAATTATCGCAAACGTATTGCCGCTTGCCGCAGCTGGGTTAGCTACAGGAAAAATATTGGTACTTAAGGTTAGTTGTGTTTGACTATCTACACTTACTACATATGCGCTAAATCCAGCATATGTGCTTGTAGAAGATGTGTTAAAAACTAATTGCCCCACCTTTACTCCACTAGTAACAAAAGTAGCTGTAGAGTCTCCTATTTGGTTTACAACAGTATTTAAATTGTTTATACCTGAAACTATAAAGTTAGGATAATGATTTATTTTGCTAATAAAATAATAATCGTTAGGTAAAAAAAACATATTGTTAGCTTGTTTAATCAAGCCTTTTGTTACAGAAAACTCATCTATAACTTCTACTAAACTTTTTACTATATCTGCATATCCCGTCCCCGAAACTCTTTGGTTTTGTTTTACTATCCAGCTGTTATACTGATAAAAATAGTCCTCAAACAAATCCATTTGCGCTTGTTGCGCATATAGATTAAAATCTTGTGGAGCTATATAACCATAATTGTTTTTATTGGCTATAGCTAGAACCGTATTTCTTACTGAGTTAATCATCTCAAAATCTTTTTACAAATATAGTCAAAAAAAAAAGAGGCTACTTTTTTAGTAACCTCTCTTTTATTCAATAAAACTAAAATCCTAAGACTGTATGCCAGCAAGTTTAACACCTGTAACAATAGAAGATATTGTTGTTGGTGGATTACCTGATGCAGCAGATTTTGGATAAGCTCCAGGAGTAAACACAGGATGTTGCCAAGACAAAGTCATTGCAGTTTCGATAGAATCGTTTAAGAAATTCTTCCAACTGAATGAATCATAAGCATCAGAAGCTAAAGTAATCTTTAAAGATTGAACCATAGACTCTTGTGTAAGGGCTGCTATTGTACCATCACCTCCGCCTGATAAAGTTCCGCCTCCGCCAATCCCTGCGCTTGCAATGTTTTGATAAAAAATCTGAATAACAGTTATACTCTCTTGCTTAATCTCCATAATGTTGTTAATGGGGATTAGTTTAAAGCCAGAGTCAGCACCTGATCCAGCAATGTTTAATTTAAGAAATTTTTCCATAAGTAAAAATATTAATGGGTTAATAAAGCACAAAGATAATCTTTATTTATTTACTTTTTTAAGCGCTTTTTTAAGAACTTATATGCTTCAATACCTTCATCGCTTTGCAGATAAGATGTTGTTACAAAATAAGGGTCTTCATTAAAAGGCACTGTCAACATTTTCTTTTTGTTGCCAGGTAAGTTATAATAAACATCTTTATTGTTGTTTCTTAAGTTAAGAAATCCTGCATCAAAAAACTGGTGTATTTCGTTTTGTAATTCCAACATAGGATCATTAACTGTTTCAATAAAGTCTTGTGGATTATTTTTAGAATATATTAATATATCTCTTTTTAATTCAGGAATAGTCATAGAGTTAGATTGAGTTCCCATCAAAATCCTACAAACTGAAACTAATTTATCAGTAGACAAATCTTTTGCTAAAACCTGAGCGTCTATCTCTAATTCTACATACTCTAATTCTATAGAGGCATCTTTAGCTTTGTTTATTTCTTCAAAAACCCTTCCATTCCCTGGATGAAAATGTAAAAATTGCTGTAGCACTTGGTTTTCTCTTGCCACGAACAGCATTCCATCTTCAAAAACCACTGGCTCTATAATAGCGTTTCCATCTTGTTCATCTTCAAATGGACTTCTTTGATTTCTTGCGTAACGTAGAGGACGATTAATTCCTTGCTCTTCGTCAAAATAAAGTAAAGGGGATCTAACTGAGTGTCTTGATGAAAGCATATAAGAAAGAGGTCTTTCTTCTCTAGTGAGTCTGTATGCTTTGCTTACTAATTCGGTATTCTTTGTTTTCATTATAATATAATTTAATTTGATTTATAAAAAGTAATAATTACCCCCGTCCTAAAA
>TARA_R110001632_G_scaffold44853_7_pt1 | contig 11436 bp, 17 predicted proteins | sample TARA_R110001632 | Tara Oceans TARA_R110001632 (sample SAMEA4398266) | marine metagenome | biome: Polar Biome; feature: [SRF] surface water layer (ENVO:00010504); material: water (ENVO:00002006), including particulate matter (ENVO:01000060) such as... | depth 5 m
GAGCCATTAAACGTCAACCGACTTTCGTCAGACGGAGATTTAGCTGTCTTTTACAAGGACAGCGTAGCCGTAGGCTCCGTGGGTGTGTCTGGTGGCAACAATACCTATATTTCTGGCAGTGCTGCTAGCCACTCTGGACTGGTATTTGCTACTAACGAAATACTACCTACAAATGCTGGCGGAGCGGGGACAGACGGGTTGGAGAGTTTGGGCGGCTCATCCAACCGCTTCAAAGACCTCCACCTAAGCGGGGCTATTACAGCATCAAATCTTACGCTGACGGATGATGGCGTCGCTGGAGGCATCCCTCTTTTAAAAATCTCTGCTGACGATAGTTCCCCTTGGGCGCTTCAACTGTACCGTGAAGACCTTCTAGGTGGCCCCCAGATGTATGCCTCTGATGCATCCACTTTTAGTTTTTCAGGGAATTTGGATCTTAGAGCCAGTTTTTCGCTGAAAATGAACGGTAGCACTGTAATAGATGCTAGTAGGAACGCTACTTTTGCTAAGCAAACTATAAACGCAACGATAGCTCCTAATGGCAATGCTTGGTTGAATATAGGCTCTACAGGAAGCGGAGAAACTAGGGCAATAGATATTGATGGAGGCTGGAGTACGGGGGAAAGTAAAGCTATAAGTTTTACTCACGGAACCACGGTGACCTCGTTAGTAGGTCAAATAAAAGCTGCTTATAATAACCCCGGTAGCTCACTGGAATTTGGGCGACTTTATCATAATGGCGATAGCAGTTTTTATCCGTTACAGCTTAATTCTACAAGTACCACATCCGCAGACTTAAATTTAAGTGGTAATTTTAAGATTTCTGGCACCACTGTAATTGATGCCAGTAGAAACCTGACCAACATTTCTTCTAATAATCACCAGATAACTACATACAATGACCGTAGCATTAAAATAAAAACAGGAGGTGCAGGTTCGTCGGGCATAACTCTTACAGATGGTTCCGATGCTTTTAGATTGCAACTTTACGCAGACGGATCTAGCTATGGATTCTTAGATAGTGTGTGGGGTTCGTGGGATATTAAAAAAATAACTAATGGCCGAATGCATTTAAATGGTAACGAGACTTACTACATCCAGCCTGAAAGCACATCTAATTTTAATGCTGTACAAGCGCACAATATTATCGCTAGAGCCGCTAACGTAATTATTGACGCGCAATCATCAGCAGACGGTCAGACTGTTGGATTCCGCGCAGGGTATTTAGGTAGCGCAACTCTGGCAGGCTATTTTAAATATACGACAGGTGATGCTCAGTTATATATAGATAATGCTTATCAAGGTAACAATGCGCTTTACAGCACAATTAATTTCCGAAACTGTCCTAACGGTTCTACTAGCCCAACAACCCGACTAAAGATTCACGGTTCATCTGGAAATGTAGACGTTACAGGCGGTAGCTTTCAGATGGGCACCACCACAGTAATTGACTCTAGTAGAAACATTACGGCAGCAAGCGGAAATTTTTCCAGCATTGTCGGCATCAATAAGGCTACAACTGCAGTCGTTGCGTTAAGCGTTGGATCGGACGCAAGCACAACTGGTAGTTATGGTCTTGAAGTGTGTAATGCAACTTCAAATACTAGGTTGCTTGTTGATGGCGTTGGTAATACAAGTTTTTATGGAAGTAATAATGCCATTACTGCAAGGTTTACTTCAGGCAATTTATTTCAAATGGGCGGCACTACTGTAATTGACGCTAGTAGAAACATTACGGGCACAACTATTGAAGCCACCAGCAAGTTATATTTGAACCGAGGAAATTATGAAGGCCAAATAATATTTGGGGCTGCTTCGACTTGGAGGGTTGGCATTAGTCAATACGACAATAGCGATGCCGAAATGCGTATCTGGGCCAGGAATGCAAATGGCCGAGTGCATATTGTAACTGACTTTAATGGAGAAACCGCAACCACTAAGCCAGCAGACGGGTTGGTGGTCGATCACAATAACGTCGGGATAGGAAACTTTTCTACAACTGACCCAACAGAAAAACTACATGTCAAAGGCAACATCCTTGCCTCTGGAAACGTAACAGCCTACTCCGATGAACGCCTCAAGTCAGACATCCAAACGCTAGATGGCAAGAAAGTGTTACAGATGCGCGGTGTGTCATTTACTAAAGACGGTGTAGCTGGATCTGGCGTTATTGCACAGGAGTTGGAGCTTGTTGCAAGTGAGTTGGTAAGTGACGGCGAATATAAATCAGTTGCTTATGGAAATATAACTGGCTACCTAATTGAAGCCATTAAAGATCAACAGTCAGAGATTGACGAATTAAAAACCCTTGTTAAAAAGCTCATGGAGAAATAGAAATGGCGATAACTAAAACCGAAGTATTACAGCGATGCGAGACTTACCCTGCGCAAGATTCAAGCGCAGCGGCTACGACCAATGAAGCCAATCCCAGATTGATGGTTGTCATGGAAATCACGTTTGATGATGCCGATGACGCTGAATTACCCGCAGTTTCAAATCACGTCACTAACTTGCAGAGATATGACGCTGACGGCAATCCCACGGTTGTATCTGGATACGTTCAGATAGTACAAGACATCTGCGCGGCAGTGTGGACTGATTAAAAATGGCAACTTTTAGCGTCACCGTCTACGAGAGTCAAAATCAGGTTCTCATCATTGGAGGCGGCACATCTGGGAGCCGTCTTCAAATGACTGACGGTGATGTGTTGTCTGTCTTTCATAACTCTTTTTTATCGTCAGGCGGAACTATTACGGTCAGCAGTTTTTCGTCTACGGTCTGGACATCCACTTTAAACATTGCTGTAGCCCAAGGAGCTACTCAAACTCGTACTGTAAAAACGGGCGCGACTGGCGGGACAATTAATCTATCTTGCACAGAGAGCGGAAGTAGTGCAGGAACGATTTTTATAAATATAGCAGGCGAAGACACTACGCCAAATGCTTTTAGTTTAGGTTCAGACATTACCGCGAACCCAAGCGAGGTTGTGTACTTCAGTCCCGTAACTATTGCAGGGATGGACGCATCGGCAAGTGTTACAGCGACTGCGACAAATGGTCTGGTGGCTTATCAAAACGGAACCGGAGCGCAGAGAACCTTTGCGACAAGTAAAACGGGCGTTTCAAATGGCGATGTTTTATTAACTAAAGCTACTGCTCCCACAGGTTATAGCCAGAACAAAACCGTCACGCTGACAGTCGGAGCTAACCCTTCGACCGCAGATTCAGCGATCCTTTATACTGCCGTCGATCCTGCAAGCGGTGAGGTTTTAAGTCTTGGGATTACCTCTGGCGCAATTGACATGGATAGCATTTTGGACCTGTTTATGGGGCAGAGTCAGGCTTTTTGGGGCTACGTCAGGCCGTCTGACATGGGAAGCTTATATCGCTCAGCAACATATGTCCCTAACATCACTGCAAATTCCAATATCGCAACAAGCGGATCTATTAGTTTAAGTCAATTTTACGGTTGTGAAACGTCCTATTACTTAACCCTACCACCACCAAGCAAATCAGTTTTTACCGATACTTCTGGCGGCGGCAGCACTTTCAATGCCCAGCTTTACTGGGAATTAGGCACTGATTTTGAGATTGGGTATGGACCGGGCATGAAGTACAACTCGGAGCTGAAGTATGCGGTGACTCAAAATATCGGTTCAGTCACAGGGACTTATGCCACGGCCTATGGGATAGGACAAAACACCATACTGTTGCAAAAGACAGTAAACGCTAACGTTGAAGAATTTAACAGCGGCGTTGTGACCGTCTATATTCGCAGCTTGGTAGACAGCTCTAAAGTCATAACGCGCACATTCAACTATGCCATTAATTTCTTCGGGCCATGATTCATATTATGGCTGGTGAAAATCAAAGAATAACCTGATAAAATCGCCAGACCACAACTAAGGAGGATACATGGCCGATAACGAAATGACCCGTGAGCAATACGTCAATATGAGTAAGATTGACTCCTTGGCGAAGCAAAACGCTCGTCAAGCGGTTCACATTAGCGATCTGGAAACGCAGATTAATCTGCTTAACATGGAACTTAACGAACTCAAAGAAGCCCAAAAGGCGGTCCCAGGCGAAGAGCCTGTTTTTGAGGAAGTTGAAGAAACACACTAAGGTGCAAGCAGATGCAAGAGGAAGCGAAAACAATTTTTGACGGTCTAGCTGTGACAGGGACTATTGCTACCATGGCTGGCTGGTTGCCTCCTCTTGCGTCCGCTTTAACCATCATCTGGTTATCACTTAGGATATGGGAATCACCGACGATTCAGAACATCTTTAAACGAGATGTCTGATGGAAACTTGGCAAGTCATAGTTCAGAGCTGGCCAGTGGCGGCAGGCGTATTCTTGCTAATTTTGACCATTGGCAAGATTCTCAACCGTCTTGACGTATTAGAGGCCAAGATGATTGAGGTGTGGAAGGCGATTAACGAACTGCTGAGGAAGTAGCAAATGATTGCTGAGCTTGTTGCCTTCAATGCCGCATTTGGAATTGTCAAAGAATTCATCGGCAACGGCAAAGACCTGAGCGACTGTTTTGGCCAAATTGGTCAGATGGTCAACTGCAAGGAAGACATAAAGGCTAGGCAGCAAAAGAATAAGAAGTCTTTGTTTGCATCTGACGCTGAGGAGTTTATGGCTCTGGAGCAGATCGCTAGAGCGGAAGAGGAGTTGAAGGACTTCATGGTTTATTTTGGACGAGCTGGACTCTGGGATGATTTTATCATCTTTCAGGCTAAGGCTAGGAAAGCGAGACTAGAAGCTAAGAATGCACAAACAAAGAAGATCAACCAGAGAATACATTACGCATCTCTGCTGGTTGCATGTAGTCTAGTTTGTGTCGGGTTGTATATATGCGCGACGATACTAATCGCCATTAAAGGATAGCTATGCTAGATAAACTGATAGGGCCAATTACAGGACTGCTGGACAAGTTCATTGAGGACAAGGATCAGAAAAATTCTTTGGCGCATGAAATTGCAACAATGTCGCAGAAGTACGCGCAAGAAATTGCTAAAGGTCAAATGGCTATCAATCAGGTCGAGGCGGCCCACAAGTCGCTGTTCGTGTCCGGCTGGCGACCGGCTACCGGATGGTGCTGCGTTTTTGCAATGGCCGGTAACTTTATGGTCATTCCATTTTCCAACTTTGTTCTGGCGTTGTTAGGTATAGACATAGTTATACCTTTAGTGCCTCTGGATACTATGATGCCTGTACTAATGGGTATGCTTGGGCTGGGTGCAATGAGAAGCTACGAGAAAAAGAATTCGGTTCATAGAGATAAATAATGTTTAAGTATTTTACAATGGAAGAATTCGCATGTCAGGAGACTGGCGAGTGTTTTATGAAAGAGGAGTTTATTCATGCCTTGGATGCACTACGTCACGAATGCGGTTTTCCGTTTAAGATCACTAGCGGTTACCGCAGTAAAACTCATAGTCTCGAAGTTAAGAAGCCTGGTGGCCCAGGAAAGCACACTGCAGGCATTGCAGCTGATATTGCTGTTAGCAATGGGGCTCATCGGTTCATTATTGTTGCTAACGCTATTAAGCTAGGCTTTTCAGGGGTGGGCATTGCGCGCTCGTTCGTACACTGCGATATCCGTGATACCACTCCAGTCATATGGACCTACCAATAAAAAGGGCCCCGTAGGGCCCCGAAAGGATGTGGCCATGACACCACATGGCAATTATAAACACATTTAGTGTACACATGTAAACAGCCTATGCTACCATGTTGTTTCCAAAGGAGGAGACTAACATGGAAACATCAGAGCAAATCAACGAGCTAGCCCCTGCATTAAGCAAGCTGCAAAGTTCAATCAGTAATCCCGTTAAAGATGCTAAGGCTCATCACAGTCGATACGCATCGTTCCCATCCGTCTTAAATACGATTCGGCCGCACCTGGCTGAGAACGGTTTGTCTATTGTGCAAACCTCTCGCAAGGACGAGTTGTATGGGTCAATGCATGTCATCGTGACAACCAGGCTTCTGCATAGTTCTGGCCAGTGGATACAGGAAGACATTTCTTCTGCGATCAACATGAAGGCGCAGAACAGTATCCAGGATATGGGCTCGCTCATTTCTTATCTGAAGAGGTACGCCATCCAGGGTCTGGTGCTAATAGCTGGTGATGACGATGACGACGGTGAGGCAGCTGCTAGAACTCAGCCTGTTGAGCGGGACGAGAAATTTAAGCCTATCATCTTCATGCAAATGCAAGAGCTAACTAACCTGGCAAATCAGAAAGGTGTCAACATTGACGTTATTGCTAAGGCTTATCAGTGCAGTGAGCTCAAAGATATGAGCGTGACTCAATATGATCAGGCTAAGAAGAAGCTAGAATCCAAACCGGACAAAGAATCATGATTCTTCATGATGTGCAACAAGGCACACCTGAGTGGCATGCGCTTCGCATGCGTCCAACCGCAAGCAACTTCCGTCGAGTGTTTACCTCGCAGAAGAAACGGTCAACATCGTTTGATGAATATGCGATTGAGCTGACCGAAGAGATTAAAGCTGGCAGAAAGCTCGAGACCTTTAAGTCTGAGTGGATGCAACGCGGCAATGACATGGAAGCCCAGGCTAATGCAATGTTTCAGTTGGAGACAGGGCTTTTGACGACGGCCATTGGTTTTGTTACCACTGACGACGGTCTTGTAGGTTGTTCGCCTGATGCAATTGTGCATGACGACGACAAAGGCGAGACGGCATTGCTTGAGATCAAGTGCCCGAAACCTACAACTCACATCAAGTATCTGCTAGCTAATAAGGTCCCGGCAGATTACATACCGCAGGTCCAGGGTCAGCTCTGGATCACAGAAAAACCATATGCTTACTTTATGTCGTTTCACCCAGATCATGAGAGCTTGATCATACGGGTAGAGCGAGATGAGGAGTATATCTCTGGCCTGGCAACAGAGTTGAATAAACTGCTAGATAAAGTAAACGCAAACCTGAAAAAACTAGGAGTAGTAAATGGAATTTGATAATAGGGGAAGAGTAAGCCTTTGGAAGAACACGAAGGAAGGTGATAGGCAGCCTTACGTTGACGGTAACCTGGTGGCTCACAGAGACATCAAGGAAGGAGAGACTATTCGCATGGCTCTCTGGGTTCAGAAAGGCGCAGCGAGCAATCAGCCGGTTCTGAAAGGGCAGATATCAGATCCTTTGCAGCATAACGGAGAAACCACTTCCGAGTTGCAATCTAATGTTAGCGAGGAGGATATCCCGTTTTGAACTTGCACTTCGGAGAATGCCTAAAGCGCGCTCAGGATGCAGCGGGGGTCACTAACCGTGATCTCTGCGAGCATTTTGGAGTGACCAGGCAACAAATATATCGCTGGCAACAAACCAAGGACGCGAGGCTGTCCCTGGTAGAAAGGTTTAGCGAGTACTTCAATATGGCGCCGTCAGATTTTATTGCGTAAAGGAGGGGAACATGCAGGGGCAATTTTGGCTAGTCAAAGACAGAAGGGATCTTGATAAAGCGATAGATAACTTTAAGTCTTACATCATTAATGATTGGGACTTTAAGAAGCCGCTCACTTGGCAACCTAAAGAGTATAAGAGTGTCCGGTCGATTAGCCAGAATGCCCTGTTCCATATGTGGGTGAGAGAGATCACCGAGCACTTTATTTCTCGCGGTGGAAATGTAGAATGGACTACTGAGGAAAACGTCAAATTGTATATAAAACAACAATTTCTAGGATTTGAAGATATCCGATTCAACAAGACTGTTATTCCACAGCAACTCAAAAGCACCAGGAAATTGGACCGTGGCGAGATGTACCATTTTATGGATCAAGTTTACTATTGGTCAGTTGAGCTGGGCTGTCATTTGACCCTGCCAAAAGAATCTGAATATATGAAGATAAGAGCAGAGACCAATGCCTGAGACATTGAGATCAAAGGCATTGAAGAAATTACAACTGCTTTCTAGGATCGCCGCAGCAGATGCAAATGGGTACTCTCAGTGCGTATCTTGCGGGATTAAAAAGCATTACAAAGAAATGGATGGTGGACACTTTCTGCCAAAGGGCAAGAGCTCGTATTGGGCCCTTGAGGTAGAGAATGTCCATCCGCAGTGTAAAAGCTGCAACAACTGGGGTATGAGGTACGGCAGTGCCGCACAGTCATACACCATCTGGATGGAGGAGTACTACGGTCGAGACTTTGTAGCGGAAATGATAAGGGACCAAAAGAAAGTCAAGAAGATCTACGCAGCCGACTATAGGGATATGATAAAGGCATGGTCTGCACAAATAAAAGCTCATGAGCGACGGATATGCCAATAAGACTTACCCCAGATCATTTAGATTTTTGCGTCACTGACCTTCAAAAGGAGGCTGTGCAACTATACTTAGACGGGCATTCTTTAAAGAGTATTGCCAATAAACAAGGAAGGGAATACAAGCGTGTACACACATCACTACAAGGGATTGAGCAAAAAGCGGCTTTTAAGGGCCTTGCCAGGGATTATGACCTTGTACACCAAACTGCACCTGGCTTTGTCACGAAACGTGTATCTACAGCGTATGGCGAAGATGGTAACGTCAAGCTGCAGTGGCATATTCAAGAGCCTGAGAAAGTCGCGATTGCTGAAATGGTTCGCGAAGTGGTGGATGGTTTTGTGGAGAAGCTACAGGGTCGTCATAATCCGAGAAAGCATAAAGGTAGCGTGGTGGAAGACTTACTATGCTCATATATCATTGGCGATCACCATCTTGGAATGCTGGCTCATTCGGATGAGACGATGGGTGATGATTACGATGTCTCGATATCGAAAGACCTACTTACCAAAGCGACCCAAAGACTAATATCCGTAGCGCCTGACGCTAAGGTTGGATTGTTGCTAAACCTGGGTGACTTTCTGCACATCAACGATTCGACAAGCACAACCCCTGCGTCTAAGCATCTGTTAGATTCTGACGGCCGTTATGGCAAGACGATAAGGGAGGCAAGCATACTGATCAGGAACATGATCCTGGCAATGTTAGACAAGCATGAAGAGGTCTGGGTTATCAATGTCAGGGGAAATCATGATCCTGATGCCTCATTGTGGCTAAATGAAGTAATGAGGCTTTTCTTTGAGTCTGACCCACGCGTCCGTGTATTCGACAATTTATCTAAGTTTGTATGGTTCCAGTGGGGAAAGAATCTAGTTGTCACGCATCATGGCGACAAGATCAAGATGGCTAATCTTTACGGTTCGATTACCAGGAACCTCAGAAAGGAATGGGGCGACAGTGAACACACATTTGTATGGACCGGCCATGTGCATCACAAGAACCAGGAGGAGTACGGAGGGGCCATCTTTGAATCATTTAATATCTTGGCACCACCCGACGCCTGGCATGCCGGTAGCGGCTACAGCAGCTCTCGCAGCATGAGTTGTATTGTGCTTCACAAAGATTACGGTGAAGAGGGAAGACTAAAGGTGAACATTGAGAGGATTCAAGATGACAGCGTTTGATGACCAAATAGGAGGTACGCATTACAAGCACATGATGATACAGCCCAGCGAGTACATCATGGCCAATAATCTCGGCTGGTGCGAAGCGAACGTAGTAAAATATATTTCTCGATGGAGGGGTAAAGGAGGAATTGATGACTTGCGGAAAGTTATCCATTACACTCAGATTTTGATTGAGGCTGAAACAAGGGGGCAGTAGTGGCGGCAGCTGGGAGGCCAGGGAGGCCACGAACGGCGGGACCGTTCAATACCAGGGAAGAGCTCGAGCAAAAAGTTGCTACCATGCGTCTGCATGGGATGCCAATGATTCACATTGCGAAAGAGCTCAAACTAAATAGACGTACTATCAAACAGATCGTTTGTGATCTGTCTTTAGGTGCCGGCTGGGCTAAGGGAGGCCCATTTAATCGCTAAGGGAGGAGGCTCACGAACCGGCCTTCTAATTCTCTTATAACTTGATTGAATAAACAACCTAAGTTTTAGATAGAGGGGCTCGCTTGTGCCTCCATTCCATATAGCAAGCCGTCGTCAACTTGACGTTAAAAGTGATTAGCAGCCACGACCTTTAAGAGGCGGGAATAAACAGCGGAAAGGTCCCAGTTGTAGGGGGCGCAGAATGGCACTGCGTTAACAAATGTTTGCTGATGACCGTGGCGGCTATGGGCAGGATCTAAACAAGTCTGAGGGGGACCAACAGCCTCTAAATGACCACTATTGCCAAAAAACCCGGGAGCGTAAATGAACGATTTGGTGTTCACGCCGGTAGAGCTAGAAGAGTGGCCTGAACCGCTGTCTGACGATATGCAAAAGCGAATACAGCACGGGATAGAAAAAGGGCTAGACGAGCTGTTAGAGAGCGAGTGGTTTGTGAATTTGGTAGATCAACGAGTTCGCATGGTAATTGAGATAATGAACGAAGAATCAGAGGCGACGGGTCTGTCTGGTTCGATTATTAAAGATGTTCTATCAGGCTCATGATAATTGGCTAAAACGTGAAAAACATTCAACCACAGGCCCGGGATACTCGGTTAGGATCAGAGGTTCGATCTAACAGGGAGAAAAGGCAAAATGGAGTTGAGACCACATCAGGTCCTGGCATACGAGATGGTAAAAGCTTCGATAGGATCGGGTCACCGTTGCCCTATCATCGCAGCGCCATGCGGGTTTGGTAAAACCTTTACAGCGGTAGATATACTTACAAAGGCGGCGAATAAAGGGAATCGCGGCATATTCATTTGTGATCGGATCAAGTTAGTAGACCAGGCGATAGACGCGTTTCACGCAGCCGGTGTTGACGTTGGCGTTATCCAGGGCGAGCACAGACTTGCTAATTCAGATGCACAGATACAGATAGCCAGCATTCAGACGTTAATACGAAGAAAGCGCAAGCCCATCTTTAACGTCGCGATTGTAGACGAGTGTCACATCCACTATAAGGGCTTGACTCAGATCATGAGCGATTACGGCGCAGTGCCCTTCATAGGGTTGTCTGCTACGCCATATAGCAAGGGCCTTGGTAAGCATTACGACGATCTGATTGTCCCGATCACAAGTGAGGAGTTAATACGTCAAGAATACCTGGTGCCTGCTAGATACTTTGCCGGTCATACACCTGACCTCAAAGGTGTTGGCAGGAAGTACACGCTCACAGGAGTTCGGGACTGGGACCCTAAGCAGCTTTCTACGGCGGTGGAGAAGGATCAGAAGCTGGTTGGAGATATTATCAAGAACTGGCAGAAGCACGGCCAGGGCCGGCAGACAATTGCCTTTAGTCCGTCCATCAAGCATTCGCAAACAATGGTAGAGATGTTCAGGGCTGCTGGTATAGGCGCCGAACACATCGATGGCTACATGGACGTGGAAGAGCGCCAGTGGATTTATGACGCGCACGATAAGGGTGAGTTTAAGATACTGAGCTGCTCAAGGTTACTGAATACTGGCTACGATGCCCC
>TARA_R110001632_G_scaffold39251_3_pt1 | contig 11432 bp, 19 predicted proteins | sample TARA_R110001632 | Tara Oceans TARA_R110001632 (sample SAMEA4398266) | marine metagenome | biome: Polar Biome; feature: [SRF] surface water layer (ENVO:00010504); material: water (ENVO:00002006), including particulate matter (ENVO:01000060) such as... | depth 5 m
CATTAATATACAAAGACAAAACATTCTGCAAATCAGACTGCCTCAACGATACATGTCACAAATTTATATCCCGCGAAATAACGAGAGACTCAGAGGAACAACGGCTCCCTCTCGCAACATCAGATTTTTCTGATTACTGCCAAAACTACCACTCTTACTCTAAAGACGAAGAGATACTTAGACTAAAAGCCGAAGTAGAAAACCTGACCGACCTAATCAACTATCTTGGAGCTAGCAAATGAAAAACTATACTCGAGGAAAATACCTAGGAAACCCTCAGCACTGCGATACCCCAGAACTCTATATATACGTAAACGAAGACGAGATAACTGGTATTCGTGCTTTAAAGGCTTATATAAACGGCGTTTTAGTTAGTGACGAAACTAACTCGCCTCTTGACTTAGCCTTTGCTATTAAGTCGTCTACCCCCCTTAACCGCAAGTATAACGTAAGTTTAATTATGGAAAGTTCAAAACTTGACATCGTTAGACTCGCCAAAGTAGCCCTTGGAGATAACAAATGATTGAAGCAGGATTCATTACAGCCGTTGGAATAATATGGCTCTTGTGCAGGTTCGACCTAAAGAAAATAGCTGGCTATGCTGCTGCATGGGACATCGCTATATCCGCAGGAATGGCTGCACTATTTATAGGCACATACGCCGGCATGGTAACTGGTTTACTTGCTGGAGTAATCGTAAGCTTATTTTTAACCGTAGTAAAAAAAGTTGGAGGGCATAAAAAACTAGAGTTCGTAAGACTAGAAGGCGAAAGAATCGCTAGATTAAGATGGGTGTTTTACAAATAAAGCCTATCTTTTAAGCGAATCTTTTTGAAACTAAATAAATTAAATACAAAATCTAAATTAAATATAAAGGAAAAATTATGAGTATTCATACAGACGACCTCAACGAACCATCACGCGACATTGACCACGCTATCTTTAACAAAGACGCTAACGTCCCTGATACAAGCACTGACCCAGAAGGTGTGGTAACCAGACAGCAAGCTCGTTCTGGTACTCCTACCTTCATCCTTGATGAGTTCAGCTGGTCTTTTAGCAACAACGTTATTGATTCTCCAGAAGAACGAGCAAAAGGTTCTAACTGGTCTCTTAAAGCTAGACCTAGCGTAATTACTAATACCATCGATACAGCCGAACTAATGCTTGCTGCGAGACAGAAAGAAATACATTCTGAGTCTTGTAGCATAGATGCTGCATTACGCGAAGAACTAACCAACAACATGCGTGAACTGCTTGCTACTGTATCATGCATGAGCGGCTGGTTAGTTTATGGGCTTGCCTATAACATTATCACTCAGGGCGCTAAAGAAATCTGCTCTGCATCTAGGTTCGCCCTGCGTGCCCAAGAATGGCAGAATCGCCTAGACAACGACGGTGATACCAGTCAGGAAGGCCCCTCAAATATGATGGAGTCTGCATTCGGTCAAAGCGAAAGAGGCGCTGTCTTAGTAGAGGCAATAACAATCGCTTACAACGAGGTTGTTTCAGACGATTCTAAAGCAACCCCGCTAGTATGCAACAAAAAAGTATTAACGTCCGGTGCATACAGTGCTCTAGGTATTGAGGCTAGTAAGCACGCCAAGAAATACGACCATCCGGGCCTCTCTAAAGCCAAGAAATCGGCTACCAAATCTGGCAACTCCTTCCAGATGAACGCTCTCCTAGGTAAATCCTAGACGCCCTGAGTAGAGGGTAACACAAGTCCTCGGGCTCACCTGCTTAGGCGGGCGGGCTCGAGGCAACTACCACAAATAAGCCCCTCATTTATTCCTCTCCTGCGGGCCAGGGTCGTGTGGGATTACGTGGGATTTATATAATAAGGTATTTATAATGAGCGAAATAACGGAATTATCAAAGCACATAAACAAAAGCCTAAAAGAAGAACCTTTAATAAGTTGTAACCAAGCCTGTTCAAATTTTGGCTGTAAACTAAACATCAACACAGCTACTAGGACTAAAGCTATAAGCTTAGCAAACTATGCGTCTAGTAATGTACATCATTCGTTACCTCAGCATTCAGTGGTGAATTTAGCTAGTAATTTAGCTATAAAAAATTCTACCTTCGAGGATTTCAAAGATACAAAAGGGTGTTTAGGGTATAATGAAGGCAACTCTTCTTCTGTATTCTTGAATGCGAGAAGCAAACTTTCTAGGCTTTTATTTGTAGTATCTGGTGTTCCAGATCATATTAGAGGCGTACTAAAAGGCAGCGCGGGAGAATTACTATTCGTGCGCTTCAAGACAAGCAGCTTAAAATTAAAGTCCAGCAAAGGTAAAAGCCGTCTTGAACACCCTGCATATACCGTAGCTCATGTAAGGAATAAGATATTCGGTATAGATGTAGCTATTAGACCTAATAAAAGAAATGAAGATTATTATGTTATTAGATCAGACGATCCTTTATTAAATAAAGCGGCCAAAGCCGGTGACCTTGTAGACATAAGCGAAGATCTTTTTACTATTAATAGGGCTTCCATAAGGAGCCATTCAATTCTTGCTGAAAAGGAAAACTTAAATGATTTTATTAAGCTGGGTCAGCGCTATCGCTAAATTAATAGTTGCCGTGACCATGATCATATCTCTGGTTTGTATATAACTTTTGGAGTAGTAAATGCCTGACTTACATATGATGCTAGATATAGAGACTATGGATACTAGTAAGGAAGCTAGTGTGCTTAGTATAGGCGCTTGTATGTTCGACCCGCGTGGAGCAAACGATTATGGCAAAAGAGCTGAAGACCCTATAACGGACACTCATTATGAACGCGCTAGCTTACGTAGTAACCTCGAAGCGGGGAGGACAATGTCCGCGGACACCATCCTATGGTGGATGCAGCAAAGTGAAGCTGCTCGTTTTGAGCTGCATAGTGGGGAACAATCCCCTTTAGGTATTGCTTTATACAACTTCAGAAAATGGGCTGTGGCTAGAGACCAAGTAGCTACAAGGATATGGGCTAAAAGCCCTGATTTCGATTGTGTAATCATGCAGGATGCTATGACGAAGAGCGCGGAAATGTGGCCTTTTAAATTCTGGGAATCAAGATGCGTTAGAACCATAACGGAGTTAGCGTACCCAGAAGGTGATGAGCCGCCACTAGGCATAGGCGTGGCTCATAACGCGCTAGACGACAGCATCAGACAAGCGCTAAGAGTTCAGGAATGTTATAGGGTATTAAACTGTTAAAAGGAATAGTTATGGAATTAATTACAAAAGACCTGCCTTCACCAGATATGAGCAGGGATCAATTAGAGAAGTCTCTTGTACTATCTATGAGTAGAACTTTATTACTTGTTGAGACGGGTCAAGAATTACTTACTAAATTCGAGGCCCTGACAAAGCTGCTTGAATACACTGATGAACCGGATGAAATACTACTAGAACGGTTTGCTAAAAGCTTCCGTTTAATGGCGGACAAGGCAGCGCGCTTTAATGCTGCTGTGCATCATTCTGGTAGGGAATCCTTCGCCTTTATGCTACTCGGCTGGGACAACCCTTTTGACGGTAGTGCTATACCCCAAGTTACGCGGGATTGGGAAACTACAATAATGAAAAAGTACTATGACAAAGACGGTTCCCTTAAGAGAAAAAACGAACTCGAAAATCTAATAAAAGTCGTGGGCGGCAAATATGAACAAGAAGAAAAATAAAGACAGTACGTCGCCCAAAGAAGATTTAGATCTTTTAGTAAAGCGGCCTAATAAATCCAAGAAAGAAATGAACCGTTTTCTCTTAGCAAAAGCAAGAGAATCGAAGGATGATTTATAATGGATATAAAGGAAATAACTCCCCACTACACGATATCAGTAAACGAAGTTAGAGCAATGATTCTAAGTGAATCATTAGATCCGTTCTGTGATGCCCTAAAAATCGAAGACGAGCACCACTCGAAAGCCGTAGACTTAAGGGGTGATTCTAACTTCCTGCACTACTATTTTGTATTCAGTCCAGAAATAGCTAGCAAAGCGGACTTCATTATAAGCGAAGTAGAAAATCTCATACCGGGCATAAGCTCGGTTTTTGCGCATGAACTACCTGCCGAAATATTTATGGCTTGGGGCCTGTCATTGACAGAAAGTCATAAAATAGTAGCCGCAGGATGTTTTTTAGGTATATGGGAGCAGGTAACTTCGAACAAGCAAATGCCTACATTGAAATGGGAATACAAGGAATACATGGATTTATACATGTGTAACTTTGCGAGAGTAGGGTATATTGAAAATGCAGATAAAGAACTTGCCCTAGAAAATTCTAGCGACTATAAAAAGCGTATAGCTCTAATTATGAACCGTTCCGAAAAAGTCGCCGTTAGTATACTAGAAGACTTATCAGTAGACGGGTTACACTCGATAACAAGGTCTGTACGTGCTATAGGCCTAAAGGATACTAAGGGTGTTTATAATGAATTCTTCGATGAAGGTGCTTTAAAAACGCCCGAAACAATACATTAGTTACACTTGGGGGCGATAAGTTACACTTCTATTTTTCAAAGTGTAACAGCTTGGGTCTTTTTCTCCCCTATTAAAAACAAGTACTTATAACTACTACTTACTATATACCATTAGATGTACACTTTGTAACACTTTAAACAGCCTTGACTGCAGGATTTGATTTTGGCTTTTCTGAAAACAGGATTCTGTAGCCAAGGTTTTCAAAGTGTTACACTTTGCCTGTTATCGTGGATTTTCGAGAGCGAAACGTAGTGGTAGCAAGGGTTTCAAGCTGTAACACTTTGGTTTTCGAAGTGTTACAGCAAGTGTAACACGGAGAACTTAGTACTTAGAAATCAGTACCTTACACTCAGCACCCAGTACAGGGTGATCTGTTACTAAAGTTTCGAACGCCAGAGTGCCAGCTCCTAGGGCGATAAACAAAACTGATGCTGGTCGGGTTATTAAAATGGTTGTTAATAACAGGTGCGCATGCGTATCTCCTAGGGCCATCGATAGAGTTGGCTAAAACCATATCGCGAATTTAAGTCCGAAAGTAAAAGAGAGAGCAAACAAATGAGATTCATTAAAATTTTGCTGAATATTAAATTAGTGGAGAAATATCTATATTCAGAGAGCGAGCCCACAGGGAATGTCAAAGACAATAGACACCATTTGCAGTGCGGGTATAACATGACTTTCGAGAAAACAAATTGTAGCTGCGGTTTTTCCGAGTTGAGTAAAAAGCTATGAACAACAACCGTAAAATCCTAGCTAATATGCCGCCAGAATCACGCGAGCAACTCCTTCAGCATCTAGATTCTTGCAGATATTGGCAGGGTATATCCGAGTGCGTATGCGATTCACCATTACCGATAGGTGGTTGCCTTCGATGCGACATGGACAAGGCCGTCGAGCTACTCGTCCGAATTGTTGAAGCACAGAGATACTAACAACTTATCCACAACTTATTCACATAAACAGGAATACAACAATGAGTAAACTAGTAACCACAAAAAACGAACTAAATAACCTGATGTGCCTGGAAGAAACACCAGTAGGCATGGACGAAGTAGTTAGCGCTTACGTCAGCCGATACGAGACCAATCTAACAAATGCCCAAAAAGAGCTCAAAGAAAAAATCACGGCTAACCGAAAAGACCAGAAAGCCTTTAAAGAAGCAACGGAAAAAAGCTATCGAGCAAAAGCCGATAAGCAGTATAACAACACAAAGCATAAGTCTTACGGACCGCTAAAAATTAGAACACTAGTAAAAGATACAAAAGTTGAGTGGAGTTACGTCGAGCGGAATTCTAGTATTAAAACCATCCGAACCACTGTTGATATATACGCTAATGGCGGGAGCGATAGAACTGGGTATGTGCACTTACATTCAAGCCTAACCGCAACAGAGATAAATTCAACAATAAATTTTGCCAAAATCGAAAGTAGTTTATCTGCGGAACTAATGGAAATTAACCGACTACTACAAGATGTATCACGTAAAGAACGTCAAGTACGTGGCAAGATTGCAGAACGCAAGCTGGAAACAGCAGGTATCAACTTAGAGCTAGATAACGAGATTCTTAAACTTGTAACTTTATAGGTCAACAAAATGGAGTATTACAACTTAGTAGATTCCGGGCCGTATCACGTAACTTATACGGTAGTGGAAGACATACTGTTAACCACAGAAGGTTCGTTAACCAAAGATGATTGGAAAGAAGCTACAAAAGGATATCGTTGTTTTTACAACGCAACCATAAACAACTCGTCTGCTAGCGGTTGGAAATACTCAAGGACACACGTAGACATTAAAAAAGTCGAAGAGTATTTTTCGGGCATCGAAAAAGAGCTTAAAAATAGCAAGGTAAAATCTACGGAGATAGATAAAGATATTCTAGCCCTTATAAAAGAAGTAGATTTAATAGTCCCGCACTATAATCGCTATTTAACAAGGCAGGGAAACAAAGTACGGTACAGGAAAACCACTAGCCCCGTCCAGAAAAAACCTAGGGTTTCCGACTACACGAGTCTTTTATACCGGATGCAAAGTTGCTTTGTCAGAAAGTACGGGTTTCGAACCGAAGACGAAGGGCGTTACTCCGATTTGTCCGTATACAAACTAAGAGCACTTATAACGATTCCAGACATGAAAAAGCATAATTTATGGAAACATATTAAAGGTTCATTCCAAGAAGAAGTCTGGCATAAAAACGACCCTAAAAAAGGGAAAGAACTACTCCACGATGATAGGTACTAAAAATGAGTGAAGATAACGAAGAAATAAAAAAACTAGAAAGGGCCCTAAAAGTCTCGCAAATGCTCGTGGCCGCACAAGAAGAACAGATACACGACCAGCACTTAAGGTTAAACGCTTTTAAAGCCGCGAAGCTAGCACTTAGTGCGCAGTTAGAAGAGGCCACGCACACTATTAAGCAGTCGGGCGATTCCCTTAACTACCGACAAATTAATCTAGAGAAAGCATACAGTGACATAACTTGGGCACTAGCGCAGACAGAAGAAAAAATTCGAGCAAAGAAAACGGACCCTAAAAATGTCGCATGAAAAATCTTTTACAATTTATCACAAAGAGTCTAAAAAATACGTCGGAGGCATTTATACATATAAAAACGGCGTAAAGAACTCTATTAAAGCTAGACACTATAATCATTTCTATCAGGCGGCTAACTTTATAAAAGACAGGACAAGTAATTTACTAGCCGTAAGCTGGGACGATGTGACCACCGATGACTTCGAGATACACGAAGTACAGGAAATAGTAACCAACAAATTCTCTGTAGCCAAAACCAGAAAAAACGAAGAGCTCACACCAAAAGTTATAGTTTTCGGGGAAGACAAATCACTATGACAGCCACAGGGAAAAAACTAAAACCTAGCGTAAAAGCCTTCATGCTTAAAAAGAAAAAGCTGCTTAAAAAAGAAGGTTATTCCGAAGCTCGTATAGAAAGCTGGAGAAGAGGCTTCCTAAACGAAGCATTTAACACTACTAAAAAGAAAGGATAAGATCATGGGATTAGACCAATTGTGGGTACACACAGACCCAGACATAACTTTATCAGAGGATACTGACGGAGAAATTTTTCAAACACATAGGAAAAACCCAGCCCTAGAAACTTTCATGGCAAACAAATACAACGAAACTAACGAAGGCCAGTTTAACTGCGAAGAACTAGTTATAACGGAAGAAATTTTAGACGAGCTAGAATACGCAACAGCAGAAGAAGGACAAGGATTAGATCCCGATGCATCAGGTTTTTTCTGGGGAAGTTATCACCCCGAACATCTTGAAGAAATCGAAGTGGCTGTTGCCGAAGCAAGAAAATACCTCAAGAAAGGACATAAAGTAATTTATACAAGCTGGTGGTAAAAATGAAAAACCCAAAAAAATACCAAGATATAAGAAATAAACGCTCGCGTTCAAATCCTATAAGGGAAGCAGCCAAACGTAAAAAAAGCCTGCAAAAAATGGACGACGAGTTCGCAAGTATGAGCGAGGACAAACAGAAGGAATTTCTAGATAAAATATTCGGAGAAGGGTAATGGAAGAAGACAAAACAAAAAGTAATATCATAAGCATGAAGAATTTTATAGACTCCGTAAAAAAGGGGGAGATACCAAAACAAGACGAACGTCTAGAATTCTTAATCGAAACCATAGAACGCGCAGGGCAGATGCTCCACAAAACAATAGAATTAAGGAGCATTAAAAACGGCTACGATTTCGCAAAAACAGTAACAAGCGAAAAAGACCTGACCTCTAGAGTGACCCAAATGATACTCGCCACAAACGAAATTATCGAAAATTATCCCGGCGCTATTCTGCCCGAAAGAATAGAACACATGCTCGAAATTAGTCCGATGCTAGACAAGCAATGTAAACAAGACATGATAGATACACTTATTGCAACAGGGGACTACGAAATATTCATAGCAGGCAAAGGTGGCATAAATGACAAAAGATGATTTATTAGCCGAGGTACTAAATCACGAACACGGGTATTTACCCCCGACAAAACAAGCAAAAAAATATGAAAGCCTAGAAGAGCAAAACTATTTATCGGTTAGCCCAAGAGGCTATTTACTTACTGAAAAAGGGATAAAGAATTTAGAGACTGGTATAACTGCGTCCCTTACCTATACCCAACTTAGGGCTTTACGCAAACTACTCGAACCTAGTACCGAGAACGAAGAATATCTATACGATCACTTACCAGAAAGTATAGGGGATAGAACTCGTCGCAAACTTACAAAAAAGCTCATTAAAGAACTAGCATATATCGAATATGGAAACTTCGAAGAACCCGACGAAAAAGACAACCTGATTCGCGCTTTAGTAACAGGAAAAGTAAACGTAAAAAACCCCAACCTTTTAAACGATAAAGAGCTGTTAATCGAATGCGTAAAAGCAGAAATTGATTTAACAAATTATATATAGAGAGATAAAAATGAACACCAAAAAACTCAGCAAAAAAATCCAGCAACATAAAAATACCGTTATAGATACAACAATCGTCTTCACAGACTTTATTAATTCTACAAATAACAAAGAGATGCACGACATTTTAGCAAAAGTAACGAAGAGTCGCATCGATATGTCAGAGTTCTTAGGAAAAATACCCGAAGAGTTGAAAGAAGAAAGTAAAGAAATAGAATCAAACATGGATTTTATCCTTACATTATTGTCCAGCCGAATACAATCCATGCTATTAGACGTATCACTAGCAAAGAAAGGACTGTCAAAAATCAACGAATCTGTTGAGGAACTAGATATTCTCGAAAACGAGATCGAAGAAGTAATAGAAATAAGCGAAGACTCCGACCCTATATTATTTACAGAAGATATTACTATACGTCTAGTACGCAAACCTTCGAGAACAATTGCAATCCCGCTAGGGGTAGACAGGGCAAAGTTACCAAGCCCCGTACTTAATAGCCAAGTAGAAAGAGTACTAGATGTTAGTGAGACAATAGTAGATGTTAGTACACCTAAACAAAATACGCCGGAGGAAGACCATGGCCGTAGCGAAACCCATACCTAAACACATCCCGGATCTTGATATAGAAAGTATAAACTCCATTAGAGACTTAAGAAATAATATTGATATTATAAATGATACATTAAAGGAAGCAAGTACGAAAAAACAAAGAATAGTTTTAGAAAACTATGGACTAAAAGGTTTCTACGAAAGATTTACATTACAGGAACATTTCGACCAGGAAGAGCTTATAGCTATCAAAAAAAGCTGCCTTAAAAAAGCCCCTCAAACACTTTTAATAAATTATTTCGTAGGGGAGCCCGACAATAAATACCCAATTCATATGAGGGGTAAAGTAGCAGAGTGGCTCGATAAAAATATACACGAAGAGCCTAAAGTATTAAAAGCCAGAGCGCTGCACGAAAAAACAACAGAAAAATGTTGCCAGGAACGCCTAGTAATTAGCCGCGCTCAGAGGCCCCTAATACTTAGGACGTACGACCTAAATAATAATAGTATGGAGCCAGACGAAGAAAACAATTATATAAAACAATACAAAAAAGACTTTAAATCATTTACCCAAGGATAATAAAGAGGAATTACCAATGTCCGACATCACCCAAATTCGAGCTCTTATACAACGGGAAGTACGAGCGTACAACGAGAAAAATACATCCGCAATAATTAGGATAGAAGAAGGCGCTAAAAAGAGAACAGTTACCGGGATTTTACCAGAAGAATTTACTTCCGTAATTAAGCTAGCTTTACTACGAAGAAATATAATGTTAGTAGGCCCCGCAGGGTGCGGCAAAACATTTATGGCGGAAAAAATAGCAGAAGCTTTAGACCTAAGCTTTTCCTCTATATCCTGTACCGCGGGCATGTCAGAATCACAACTTCTAGGGTGGCTTCTACCAACAGGGGATAACGGAAAATTCGAGTATAGAGCCGCTCCCTTTATCGAGGCTTATGAAAACGGAGGCCTATTCCTGCTAGACGAATTAGACGCAGGGGATAGCAATACCTTAATGATACTTAACCAAGCCTTATCTTCTAACCAATTTCAAATACCGCAAAGATTAGAAAACTCCACTGTAAAAAGACACCCCGATTTCGTATGCATAGCAGCGTGCAATACTTATGGACAGGGAGCAGACATGAGTTACGTGGGGCGTAATCAATTAGACGCCGCTACCCTAGACAGGTTCTGCGCCAATACAGTAGAAATGAATTATTCCCCTATCGTAGAAGACGCACTTATTCTGCCAGAAGTCCTAGTATGGGGAAGAAATCTAAGGGCCAATATAGCCAACGCAGGAATAAAGCGCATAGTTAGTACACGCGTACTACTGGACATCTCTTTACAGGTAGAAAACTTCGAAACCACCATGGAAGAATGGGAAGAAGTATTCTTTATGAGTTGGTCAGAAGACGAAAAAAGCCGCATAGTTTAAGGAACCGCCATGAAAATACACCTCAAAAAGGGCAAGAATGACAGGTTACACGAGTTTAAAAACTTCACCTCTATAAACGACGTACTTTCTTCAGAGGTTACAGACAGTTCCAACTTGTCACACCTGGAAAGCAGCATGACCCAGAACCAAAATGAATTATCTTGGTGGGGAATAAAGAAAGGTAACGGGAACGACGTACTAAAATTATCTAAATACGGCTGGAAAGAGGGACGAGAAAAAGCCGAAAGAGAATTTAGCAACAAAATAACTATACCAAAAATGCCCAGTATAGTCAGGCACAGAGTCTGGAGCGACCAAGGCGACGCCGTCGACATGCAAAAAGTATACTCAGGGCAGACCGATAGAGCATGGCAAAGAGCTAGACGAGGAAAACTATCGGGCATCAAAACTCACGTATTACTACTAATAGATATTGGCGGCAACTGCACCAGAAACCATGAAGAATTTTATTGGCGCGGAGTATTAGCAGCGCTATTAGCCGATAAATTATCTCTATCCGGCAGATC
>TARA_R110001632_G_scaffold10505_9_pt1 | contig 11420 bp, 10 predicted proteins | sample TARA_R110001632 | Tara Oceans TARA_R110001632 (sample SAMEA4398266) | marine metagenome | biome: Polar Biome; feature: [SRF] surface water layer (ENVO:00010504); material: water (ENVO:00002006), including particulate matter (ENVO:01000060) such as... | depth 5 m
TACCAATATAAGTTTCCAAAACAGCAATGGATACTTTCACCTCTTTTTCCAAATCACTTACATCATCTCCAAGTTTCTTTAAAGAATCGATACCGTTCTGGTTATTAGGGTTTAATTCTATCGATTTTCTGTAATTTTTAATGGCTAAGTCATTTTTACCTAACTTCATTAAACTTTCTCCATAACTATCATAGGCATTAAACGATGAAGGAAATTCCTCAACAATAAGTTGAAATAATTTGTTCGCTTCATCTAATTTATCAGACCTCATAAGTCGATAGCCTAGAGCATTCATTTCTTGTTCCCTTAAGCTATAGTTTTCGGATTCTTTAATCTTATTATAATGTAAAATTCCTTCATCAATACCTTTATCTTCAATAACTGTCATTACCTCATCGGCTACCGATTTTTTAGGCATATCATATTCTTTGCCATGCATAATAGCTCGAATAGCTTTTGTTATATTGTTAAGTGGGGCTCCTCCTGTATTATTTAGAAGTACAACCAAAGAATTATTAGAAGTTGTTCTAGAAATATTAGTATTAAACCCGTTAATACCACCTCCATGTCCTATGGCATAAATACTATCTGTAGATTTTCCTATTTTGGTATAACCAACACCCCATCCATAAGCATAATGCGAGTTAACCCCGGCTGGGATATGAGGTTTAAAATATAGCGTCATATATTCTTTAGGCAAAATGGTAGTTGTATATAAGGCTTGATCCCATTTAAAAAGATCTTCAACAGTAGAATACATTGAACCCGCAGCATAAGGAATAGACATATCTAAATAGCTAGAGTTCACATAATCTCCACCTTGCTTTTCATAACCTGTAGCTCTATTTTTTAAGATATCACCATGATTATCATATCCTGTATCCTTCATATTTAATGGAGTGAAAATTTTATCTTGAAGCATTTGTTCATACGTTTTTCCAGACAATTTTTCAACAAGAACTCCTAAAAGAAAATATCCCGAATTACTATAGCTAAATTTTTCGCCAGGTGTAAAATCCAATGCCTTATCAGCAAATATTTTCACAAACTCTTCTGGAGTATAGGGATCTCGACTTAGGTTCTCGAAGAATTTAGGAAATGCTGTGTAATTTGGTATTCCTGAAGTATGTGTTAGTAAATGATGACTGGTTATTATATCACCGCTGGCTTTTGGATAATCTGGTAGATAGGTAGTAATAGGCGTTTGTAAATCTAGTTTCCCTTCCGCTACTAATTGTAAAATTAGCATAGCCGTAAATTGTTTGGTGATAGAACCTAAACGATGTTTTGTATTGGGTTCGTTTGGAATATCCCATTCCATATTTGCCATACCAAACCCTTTTTTATATATAACTTTCCCTTGATTGGACACTAAAACAGAACCATTAAATTGACCATACTTTTCATAAGTACTTAAAAGTTTTTCTATTTGCTCAACTTTGGTTTGAGCAAAACTCATATTACTTATTAATACTAAAAGAAGTATGAAAATTCCATTTTTGTAAATTGGATAATTTGAATTTGATTTCATAAATGAATATTTAAATGGTTTATAGTTGATCATACAGAAAAACAAGGTGCTGTATATTGTTTGCTGAGTGGTTAAGCACCTAATTTAGTAAACAAAAACGAACGAGAGAAAATTTCGAAGGAATTTTCCAAATAAGCACTTGCCATAGCAATTAATTATACACGTTGATGTGCCTTGCTTAAATTGTCTATTTTTTTTCAACACTAGAAGGATTATCTCCCCATATTCCTTTCAATAATATATTGCTAATCTGTGGAATACTATCACTTACAGAGACCCAAGAAATATGATCAAATTGACCATTTTTAAATTCTAATGAACTTGCTCCGCCGGTTGTTGCTAATCCATAATAGTTCTGACCATTTGCTATAGTTTTGGAATAAGTGTGATGATGACCAGCAAAAACGGTTAATGATCTATTCTTCGTTAATTCTTCTATTTTTCTCCAATCCTTATTATTTTCATAAAGCCACATTGGTCGATGAAGAAAAATGAAAGTCCAACTTGCAGAAGCACTTTCTGTTAAGGTTGTTTTAAGCCAATTCAGTTGACGTTCACTTATTTCTCCAAATTCACTTCCTGGTTGGTCTTCAGAGTTTAAAACAATGAATAGAGCAGTCTTATGTTTAAAATAGTAATATGTAGATCCAAATTGTTTAATCCAATGAGCTTCCATTTTACTATTACGGATATCATTGTTGCCAGCAACATAGAAAAATGGAACTTTTAGTTGTTTAGTGATATTGTTAAACTCTAGCCATCTTTCCTTAATTAATTCATCGTCAAACTTTGCTGAATCCAACTTAAAATCTTTTGTATCAATTAAATCGCCTACAGATATCACAAAGTCTGGTTTTAGTCTATTTAACTTTTGAATAGCGTCTTCAAATACTCCTGGTCTACGTCCACCAGAATTATCACTCACAATAGCGAAATTAAAATCCCTTGTTTGATTCTTAAAATCAAGATGAGTCCAAGGTTTAGCTTCTGTTAGTTTATGGTCGGTGTCAAACCCTTGATTAAAATTGCACGAAAAAAATGAAATAATAATACAGAAAATGAGTAGATCTTTAAGTATTTTATTCATTTTTAAACATTTATTTAGCATGTGTCTAAGTTGCGCAAAACTTGTACGTGTAGGGATTGTTATTTTGAAAAGAACTAAGTTAGCAAAAGAAAACGAACCAGAGGAAATACATAGAATTTTCTGAATCACAAAGAACTAGCAATGAATTTTACACGTTGTTAGCCTTTCGTTATTTCAATTATATCTCTTTATTGATAAGTTCAATGAGTTCTTGATTCTTTTTAATGCTACTATTTCTATATTGAATATCAGCCATTCTTTGTGAACGGAACCACGTTAACATACTTCTAAACATTCTAGATTCAACAATTTCTTGATAATCAAATGGTCTTGCTTTGTGCTGATCAGAGGAAGTGAAGTCACTTGGCTCCCTGTAAATAAGTTCAAGCCAATAAGGTAACATTGCAATCCAATTTCCTTCTTGCAGTCTACTATTTTCTTCTATCTCTGGATAGGAAATTTCATATAAATCAATAATTGATTCTCTAAGTTCATTCGATTGAATAACATCAGCACCATAATCAATAAGTGCCTCATAACCAGAAGATTTCCATCTCGATGTTGACCACCACGTTGCATAACGAAAATGCTTCTCAAGCGAGTCATTATAAACTTTAGTAACGGTTATATTCTTTAAAAGAATATCAATTGAATTAATGACTTTTCTGTTTTCCTTAATATCTTGTTGAAATTGAATAATATTAAACCCTATATTTTCTCTAATATCAGCAAGAATTTCGTGACCTTTTCGAGTACTCTTTTTTTCTTCATTCCAATTATTAATAGATAAAGCAATTAAAATCCCTATAACCACTAAAATGATTTCTCCTATAGAATATTTTAGGTATTTCGCAGTTTTATTTTTCCCCATAAGTTCGTAGCGTATTTTTCTAAAGAATTTTATCATATTCTATTTCCCGAGAAAGCGGGAATCTTATTGGTTGTTCATAATGAAGCACAACGTGTTTGTATAAGATTTTTTGCGTTAAATAAGCAACTAAGTTAGCAAACACAAACTGAATAGAAAATCCCTGTCTGCCGACAGGCAGGCGAGAGGATTTTCGTAAGTAGGCGAGTACTAGCAATGAATTATCACGTTGTTATGGGCTTTTTTTTATCCATCCTGGCCCTCTTACTACCTTTCCTGGCATGGCTCCTGTATGGTCTCCATTTTTAAGTACTTGAATTCCATTTACAAAAACATGAATCATTCCTGTAGAATATTGTAATGGATCTTCGAATGTTGCATTGTCTTGTATTTCGTCAGGATTAAATAAAGCTAAATCGGCATAATGACCTTTTTTTATTGCACCTCTCTTCTCTATTTTCAAATTACTTGCAGGTAAAGAGGTTAGCTTATAAATTGCTTCTTCTAATGAAATTACTTTTTCGTCCCTTACATACTTACCTAGTATTCTTGAAAAATTACCATAAGCTCTTGGATGTGTACTAGATTCTAAAAAGACACCTTCTGGTGCAGAAGAGTTCGCATCTGACCCAAAACTCATATAAGGTAGTGCAATTCCTTTTTTGACATTTTCTTCTGACATTAAAAAATAGACTGTTCCAACACGACTGCCATCAGCAATTACTAAATCCATTGCAGTTTCTTCGGGGCTTTTGCCATGGATTTTTGCAACTTCAGATAGCGTTTTACCTGTATAATGGCGTAAGCTGTCATTTTTAAAACCAACTAATAATAAATTATCAGATGTTCCAGCGGCATACATCAAATTTTCCCACTCATCAGTAGCTGTTGTCATTTCGTTATAAACACGTTCTCTAATTTTTGGATCTTTAAGTCGTTCAGCCCATTTGTCATAACCACCTTCTTGAACCCAAGGGGGCATAGATGCATCTAAACCCGTAGCTCCCGCAGTATATGTATACATGTCTGTAGTGATGAGTAATCCAGCTTTTCTGGCAGAATCAATTTTTTTAACTACATCATCAAACTTGTTCCAGTTGTCTTTACCAGCCATTTTTAGATGATAAATTTCTGCTCTAATATTTGCTTTATCTGCAATCTGCATTAATTCATCTATGCTTTGTAATAGACGATTACCTTCACTTCTCATATGAGAGATATACATGCCGTCATATTCTGAAGCTACCTTGCATAATTCGATAAGCTCTTCTGTACTAGAATAAAAAGCAGGAGCATAAATTAGTGAAGAACCAACACCTAGGGCACCTTGTTCCATGGCTTGTCTAACCATAGCTTTCATAGATACCATTTCTTCATCAGTTGGCACACGATCTTCATAGCCAATGTGATTAATTCTTACTGTGGTTGCACCTATAAACGATGCTATATTGGGAGAAACACCTTTTTTGACCATAAAATCAAGATATTCTCCTAGAGAATTCCATTCGATATCAAACTTGATATTTCCTTGGTTTTTAAGCTGTTCTTTTTTCATTTTGTCGCTTAAGGGACCCATTGACCAACCTTCGCCAAAAACTTCTAAAGTTACTCCCTGTCTAATATCACTTTGAGATTTCCCATCTTCAATTAAAGATTCAGTTGCCCAAGAGAGCATATTAATAAACCCAGGAGCAACTACTAATCCAGTGGCATCTATTTCGAGTTTTCCCGTTGCGTTATTAAGAGTTCCTATTGCTGCAATAGTATCAGCATTGATTCCAACATTGCCTATATATGATGGATTTCCAGAACCGTCTATAATCTGCCCATTTTTAATGAGAACATCAAAAGATTCTGGTGCATTACACCCGCTTAAAATAACAAATAGTAAAATTCCTTTTATTGTTAATTTCATTTTTTAATTTTTTAATTGCACAACGTTTTTGTGTATGATTAGTTGCGATTTCGTGAGTGAAGATTTTCGATAGAAAATCAACCGATTGAAAGCGAAACTAAAATGTTTCTTTTTCTTTTAAAGTTAGCAATTAATTATCCACGTTGTTGGTTAATGTTATTTTTTGAAAGACATAATAATCTTAATATCTTTTTCTTCACGTTTTAAAATCATTTTATTTTCATTTGCTTTTATAATTTCGTAGAAATACTCTCGATTTTTATTAATTATTTTAATCTTTTTTTTACTTTTAGATAATTGCCATTCTCCAGAAGCTAAATTATTAAATAACATAACTTCATGTTTTCCATCGGAATGGAATCTCATCCAATTACTTTCTTTTAATTGTTGAGGATATGTTACTTTATCGCCACCGTTATCAAAAGATTCTAAATACCATTTCCCAGAAGTAATTAAGTCTAATTCGCTTTTCTCTTGGGCTATAATTGTTTGAAATGATGAGACTATTGTTACCGTAACGAGAATTATTTTTTTTATGCTTTTCATAATTTTTGTTTAGTATTAATTCAATTTTAGAGTTCAATTTATTAAAGACACCCAACGTGTTTGTGTATGGTTAGTTGCGTGTTTCAGCAACTAATTTAGCAAATACAAACCAAAAAGAAAATCCGCGAGGATTTTCGTAAGCGATGCCCTGAGCCTGTCGAAGGGTAGGCTAGAACTAGCAATTAATTTTATACGGTGTTGGCAAACGTTTTGCTATTAGTTTTCTGGTTTTCCATTTTTCCATTGACCTTTATAAATAGTTTTTCCATCTTTATAAACCTCTCCATATCCGTTCATTTCTCCATTTTCAAAACTTCCTTTATAATACATCACGCCATTTTTGTATAATATTCCTTTTCCTTGATATTTTCTATTTTTCCAATAACCTGCATACTGCATACTATTGTTGTAGTCATAAATTCCATATCCATTTTTACAATTACCATAACATGGATTGTCAAACATCATCTTCATAGCATTTCTGTGTTTTAACCTTTCCTTATCTAAATCTATACTTAACAACTGATCAGCTTGCATATTTGCGGTAAGGTCTTCCATTTCAGTAAGAAAATCATCTTTTTTTGGCTTATCTTTAATTCCTAATAGTTCATCTTTCGCCCTCTTTATATCCTCTTCATTTCTATTATTATTAATTACTTCACCATCCTTCCAAGTCAAGATCTGATATAAGATGCCCTCTCCTTTAGTCAAAGAATAGTCTTTATAATCATAACTATATGTTGTTCCATTTCCGTTTTTAAAGGTGCCAGGATAAAGTGGATTGCCATACATGTCATTTAGTTCTAAAATATTCCATCGCTTCCCATTTTTATATTCGAATTTATAATTTACAATTCCGTTTTTATACCATTGTGTAAAAACGCCTTGAGCCTCTCCGTTTTTATAAATTGCTTTATATCTTCTATCACCGTTTTCAAAATACATATTCCAAATTCCGTCTAATTTATCTTCAGAATAAGAATTTTCACTTCCGACTTCACCATTTTCATAATATGTAATGTTTAATCCGTCTTTTTTACCATTTTTATAATTTACAATAGTTTTCAATTGACCATTTGAGTAATATTCTTTAACCTCTCCGTCTTGATTTTGAGAGTAGATTAAAAAGTTTGAGAATAAAAAGATAATTAAAAATAAATTTTTCATAAAGTTATGTTTTAATATTTGCCAACGTTGTTGTGTATGGTTAGTTGCGTGTTTAAGCAACTAATTTAGCAAATACAAACCAAATAGAAAATCCGCGAGGATTTTCGTAAGTAGGCGAGTACTAGCAATGAATTATACACGTTGTTGTGCAACGTTTTTTATTCGTAATCAGGTATATTCATTCCTAAAATCAAATTCCTATTCGCAGTCCAAATTCCGTTTTCTTTTTCAAGTTTTACAATTCCAGAACCGCCTCTATTTTTTTGAGATTTTCTTTTTTCAGTCGTTAATTTTGGGTCACTTTCAAAGAAATAACTGTCAATATAGTAAGGAATAGTATTTGGTTCTTTTACGTAAATATGGATATGTTCAGATTCTTGGACTCCAGGATATGGTGCTGGTCTAAAAGTATAAAAAGTGAATTTTCCATCTTTGCCTGTTTTCAACCATCCACGGTATTGTCCGTGAGTTTTTTCCCAACTAATAGGATTTTCACTTGGCTGATAAATTCCGTTTCTATCTGTATGATATATGTAAAGTAAAATATTTTCTGCTGGTGTTTTCCCGTCTTTTTGGAATACAGTTCCTGTTATCTTGACTTTTGGCTCGTTATTTTCAAACCTTGGTAAAGTATCAATTGATTTTGGTTCAGATTCAATTAGCTTATAATCCAAAACTGCTTCGCAATCTTGACAAGGTCCACCAACTTTTCTTTCAGCATTAGATTCAGATTGTCCTTTGCAGGAAATAGTAGTCAAAATCAATAATATAATTCCTAAGTATTTTTTCATTCTCGATTTTTGTTCAAATGTTTTACAACGTTGTTGTATATGGTTTGTTGCGTGTTTTAAGCAACTAATTTAGTAAATAATTACCGACCAAGAAAGTCCGCGAGGACTTTCGCAAGTAGGCAAGAAGCCAGCAATAAATTATATACGGTGTTGTAGCCAGTTTTTTATTTTTCCATTAAAGTTTCATAAATCAATTTACTCGAATTTTTATTTTGTGTAAGTATTGTATAATAACTATTAACATTCAGTTTAAGAGTGATTAATTTGATTGAATTAATATTTTTCAATTCAATATTTAAGTTATAATTCTGTTTTCTTTTTTCTAACAAATGGTTGTCCCAAACTTCAAAATCAGATATTGAAATATGACAAGTTGATTCATATTCCTTTTCATTATATTTTTTAGAAGGAATATTATCCAAGTCAGATTTAAGAGAGTTATTCGCATTTAAGTCATAGTTGAAATTTAACTTCACGTTTTTGAAATCTTTTTTCATTTTCTTCTTAAAAGTCTTTCGTATTCTTTTTTTAAGATCCAGAAAATAATTAATCGAATGGGTATGACCTTTGAAAATAAATAGAATTGATTTTGGGTTTTTATATTCCTCTATTTTTTCATTTTCAATTATTTTAACTCCTGGTTCAAATTTTTCGCTATTTTGAGAAAAAGTGTTTAAACTAAATAGTATAATTATCAATAATAATATTCTTTTCATTTCAGATTTTTAATTGGCTACAACGTTGTTGTGTATGGTTTGTGTGCCATTAAACTACACTTTGAATTAAAACGAATATTAACTAGGCACATTAATTATATACTGTGTTGTAAATCTTTTAAAATTATGGAAGTTAGGATTAAAATTACACCAGAAAGTAGAACAGACTTTAACGAAACAGAATTAACAAGGGATTTATACCGAAAGTTTGCCGTAATGACTGGTTATGAGATAACGGAATTAGATATATACGAATTATAATTTTTATTGTTTACAACGGGATTGTGTATGGTTAGTTGCGTGGTTAAGCAACTAATTTAGCAAACAAAAACGAACCAGAGAAAATTCCGAAGGAATTTTCCAAATAAGCACTTGCCAAAGCAATTAATTATACACGGTGTTAGCCACAGTATTTTTTTTACGTCGTTGTTTTTCCATCGTAATAAATATAGTGTAAAGCTCTGATTGCGTTCACACAATGATTTCCCCAATGCGAGGTAAATCCGAATTTCAATTGCCAAAGTCCATCTTCGATTGCCTCGTCCGTTGCGATTTGGTCAATTTTATAAAGTTCCTCTTTCAAATCCGCATAAATATCCGCAACATCATCGACTAGCCAACCTTGTGTCGGTTCGTTTTCTTTTTCGTAAGTTGGGTCAAAAACTTCCCAATAAAAACAATATTTTCCAAGTGAGGAAATCAGATTTACGTTCTGTTCTTTTAGTTTCTCTCTCGTAAGAGTTTCAAATTCTGTTTTTTCGCTTGAGTGAATTAATTCGACCGATTTCAGAGAAATTCCAGCGTTATATAATTCAGTTAGTTTTTTGTGGATTTCAGAATAAAATTCTTTTTCTTTTATTTTTTTGTTTTCAATCAGTTCAATAAATCCACGAGCGACTTTTAGGAAATCTTGAGTTTCCTTTGATTCGAGTAATGATTGTATTTCTTTAGTCAGATTTTGCATTCGTGGTCATATTGTGGCTAACGTGTTTGTGTATGATTTTTGCGGTTATACAACACCTAATTTAGTAAATACAAACTGAATAGAAAATCCGCGAGGATTTTCGTAAGTAGGCGATAACCTAGCAATTGATTATACACGTTGTTGTAGCGCGTTTTTTATTTTTCTTTCAGTTCGGTTAGTTTGTAATTCAATTTCATTACTTCCATATTGTCAAGAGGTTGCCATCTTGTAACTATATGATATTCTCTATTTGTACAATCATTTCCTTCAGGATTTCTTCCTTCAAGTATCCAAGTTATTCCATCTAATCCACTTCGGTCTATTGTCACAGGTAAACTCCAAAATCCAGTATTCTGCAATAAAGATTGAAATTCAATCCATTCTTTTTTAGATAAATCACTTTCTGTACTTGAGGTCAAAGTGCTATTTTCTCGCTCTATTTGTTCTCCACCAAACTCTTTAAAAACTAATTTATATGAGTCTGAATCTTTATAAATTCGATAAGTTTTAGAAGATGACCACATTGAGTTGTAAATCATTAATCGATAACTTTCATTTTGTTCCGTTTTTAGATTCGGTTCTTTTATTTTAGTAAAATAATCATTCCACCATTTTTGTCCATTTGAATCGGATTCAAATCTTGATATGATACTATCATTTGATTTAATAACTAAAGGGTCAATTCCGCAATTCACATTGCTTTTACAACTGATTATTAAAATTAAAATCGAAAACATGATTATTATTCTGTGCATTTTTCTCAAATGTCTTGTCCTGAAATATGGCTACAGGTTAAAATTGAATTAAGCTGATAATTTATATACCATATTTGGTGTTTTATAATCTAAAGATAAGTGTAATCTTATTTCGTAAGTATGCAAAAAGCCAGCAATAAATTATATACGGTGTTGTAGCACGTATTTATTCTATTTTTATTAAACCGAAATTTGTTGCTACCCAAACTATTTCATTTTCTATTGCAATGTCCATAATTACATTTTTATAAGCACCATTTCTAAAAAATATTGGTTTAATTTTTCCGTCAAGAATTTTTATTAATCCGTCATTTGTTGCCATCCAAATAGTTCCATTTTTGTCAACTTCGATAACTCGAACCATATGGTTGGGAACTTTTGAATTAGACTTATTAAAATGCTTCCACTTTTTGCCTTTTAATATTGAAAAACCGCCATTTCCTCTTCCTCCACCATAGCCAATGTATAATTTTTTGTCAATATATTTTACTGCTCTAACAACAGATAATTGTAATTTTGAATTATCGTCAGAATAAGATTTCCATTTTCCATTTTTTCTAATTAATAGACCTGAATTATGTCCAATTGCAATTTCTCCATCTTTACTAATATCCATTGCTCTTACAGTAATTCCTTTTTTTGGTAAATCAAGTTTTGTCCAATTCTCTCCGTCATATTTTATAACACCATTTCCACCGCCAAAGAATATACTTCCTTCATTATCTTCCACAATTGCTATTACTGATATACTGGAATTAGGAACTTCATTTTCCGAAAATATTGTCCATTCATTACCGTCAAACTTTGCCAATCTTTTATCTGGTTTTGAAAATGAAAGCCAAATATTTCCTTTTGAGTCAGTATAGATTGGAGAAACAAAATCTCCATTAATTTTTGAATTCTCTTTATTTAGATTAATGAACTTTTGATTGTCATATTTGATTAGGCCAAATTTGGAAGTTCCTAACCATTTTGTTCCATCATTATCAACTGAAATAGCCCAAATGTCGTTATCGGTTATATCAGAGTTTGATTTATTTATTATTTGTCCACTTTGGCTAAATCCTGTTATGGTTAAAA
>TARA_R110001632_G_scaffold8634_1_pt1 | contig 11404 bp, 8 predicted proteins | sample TARA_R110001632 | Tara Oceans TARA_R110001632 (sample SAMEA4398266) | marine metagenome | biome: Polar Biome; feature: [SRF] surface water layer (ENVO:00010504); material: water (ENVO:00002006), including particulate matter (ENVO:01000060) such as... | depth 5 m
ATGCAAAGACTGGACAGTGGTGGTCTACTACACCAGAGATGGCGCTCAGCAATAACAGTGTGTGTTACACAGAGAAACCTGACATTGGTATCTTTATGAAAGAATGGCACTCATTGTATGAGTCTAAGTCTGGTGAGCGTGGTATCTTTAATAGAGAGGCAGCCACCAAGCAAGTAGCTAAGAATGGTAGGCGTGATACCAACCATGACTTTGGTTGCAATCCTTGTAGTGAAATACTATTAAGAGACGGACAGTTCTGTAACCTTACCGAGGTTGTCATCAGAGCTGAAGATACACAGAAAGATATGTTACGTAAGGTTAGGCTGGCTACAATACTTGGTACATTCCAAGCGTCACTTACAGACATCAAACGATTACGCCCTAAGTGGGTAAAGAATACAGAAGAAGAAGCACTACTAGGCGTGTCTTTAACTGGCATCATGGATAACTCATTTATGAATGGCACTACAGACAGAGGACATTATGGTAAGAAAAGTCTACCTGATTTCCTTCAAGCGCTTAGAAAAGAAACTGTAGAAACAAACAAGCACTGGTCAGATTTACTTGGGATCAGTCAGGCTACTGCAACTACTGCTATTAAACCTAGCGGTACAGTAAGCCAACTAGTAGACTCGGCATCTGGTATCCACACCAGACACAACGACTACTACCTCCGTAGAGTAAGAGCTGACTCAAAAGATCCAATCGCTCAGCTTATGGAGGACCAAGGTATACCATGTGAAGCAGACGTAATGAAACCAAACAGCGTCAAAGTCTTTACATTTCCTATGAAAGCACCCGATGGGGCTGTGCTGAGGAACGATAGAAGTGCTATCAAACAACTTGAGTTGTGGCTCACTTATCAAAGGTATTACTGCGAACACAAACCTAGTGTCACTATCTCAGTGAAAGAACATGAATGGATGGAGGTAGGTGCGTGGGTATACAAACACTTCGATGAAGTATCAGGTGTTAGTTTCCTGCCACACTCTGATCACTCGTACCAACAAGCACCGTATGAAGACTGCACTAAAGCAGAGTATACAAAGCTAGCCAAGAAGATGCCTAAGTCAGTTGACTGGAATCTAATTAGCAAGTATGAGTTGACAGACATGACAGTAGGGAGTAAAACATTAGCCTGTACAGGTAGTGTATGCGAGTTAGTTGACCTAGTGGAAGAAGATAACGACCAAGAGTGAGAGTAAGCTTGATGCGTAAGCTCTGGAAAACAGGAGAAGTTGTGTCTAATATACTTAAAATCAGATGTTTAATTTGTGATGAAGTAAAAAACGAGGAAGATTTCCATGAGAAAGGAAACTCTTACCTTGGTAAAGATAGAAGATGCAAGACTTGTAAAATAGAGGTGAGCAAACAATGGCACTTGGACAACCCCGGACATCATCTCAAGAAATATAATATAACCCTTGAAGATTTTGACAACATGTTAAAAAAACAGGGCGGGACTTGTGCCAATGAAGCTTGCACCTACGGATTGGATGACGATCATAAACTTTTTGTTGACCACTGCCACACAACAAATGTGGTAAGAGGATTGCTGTGCCATTGGTGCAACTCAGCTGAAGGTTTCTTGAAGAGTAGTCCTGAAGTAGCTCAAGGTCTTATAGACTACATGAAGAAACACAATCTTAAAACAAATAAAGGGAGTTAATATGTTAGAAAAAATAAAAAACGGAGCAGACGCTGCAATAGACGTAGGCATTAAACTAATCAGCTTGTCAATTGTATTACAAGTTATCTTCGGACAGAAGGTAGCCTTCTTAACTGGAGATGTAATTGGTTCTATACTTAATATAGTATGGACACTTGGTAACGCTGGACTAGCAGGAATAATTGCTGCTGGTATTATCTGGAAGTTATTAGACAAAGATATAACTGGACAGTTAAATAAATAATAGGAGTTATAATGGAACAAGTAACAGAACTAGCAAAGAAAGTTTTAGAAAACAAATCACTAACCATCTTCTTAGGCATTGTCGTAGTGGCATTGTTCTTTGGATGGGTAGGTGGTTGATAGTCTAAAGAAAAAAAAAGAACCCGGTGGTCTTGTTCAAACGGATAAGACTGCCGACCTTTACAAAACACTACGTAAAAATAAGGAATCAAAATGGCAGAAGAAAAACACAATGAAGCCTATGCCCTAGTAGATATGACAAACACTTGTCTACATGTACTAGCACAAGAGGATGTATCAAAAGAAATCAAAGCAGCAGCAGAGGATGCGTTGCGTAGTTTAATTAAAAGCATGGCTATCTTAGGATACAACATGGTATCAGGAGACTTACATGCAAACCATGGTTAAAGCAACCTTTACCATCATAGATGATGACGCAAAGGCAAAGAAAACTGAAGTAATAGAAATGGTATACCCAATGGATGAGGATAGAAACTTTCTTAAATCATTACTTGAATACCTTGAAGACGATAACAATGAAGATCAAGAAGCTTCAACCATACTAACAGGACACTGACATGGCAGAGAAAATTAAAAGAGACTATAATATTCTAGCTCTTGAAGGAATCACAGACCAAGATTATGTAAATGATTTTGGCTTACCACAAGAACTGGCTAACACACCAGGAATTAACAAGTGGATGATACAAGATACTTATGATAAAAATATAGAAGCAGAGTACAGAAAAGCAATAAAGAACGGAAGGACAGAGGAAGAAGCAAACAAATTTGCCAAGCAAGTAGCAAGCAAAGGTCGTAGAGAAGCACAGAAAGCTGTTCACAAAGTACAAAAAGCTAGAGGATATTAAACAAAAACCCCCACCAGTTTCCATTAAGGATTCTGGTGGGGGTTTTTTTATATCATATCTTCTAAGTCTACTTGCTTTTTATTCCTTGGATTACCGGAAGAATCTTTCGTCATGTTCTGCAACATAAGTTTATCTTTCCAATTTGCAAGTTGATTGTCAACCTTGTCAGTAGAATAAAAGAACTGATGATAGTGAGTTTTATCTATAGAGTATTGTTTCTTAGCATCTATCAAACTACCAGAGCTATGAAAGAACTTTTTAAAATAATAAGCAGTACCTCTAATAAGTTTCTTACCCTGTTTTCTATCAGGAGTATTCCAATCAAAGGCATAACCCATGCTAACTATTGAACCTTTAGAGTCTCGCTTAGGGTCATACATCTTATCCCAAGTAGAGTTATCATTTTCTAAAGCATGAAGCGCACCTTCAGGTGTTAACCTTCTTTTATAATAATGATGGGCTACCAACTTATCAGATGGCTTTGCATTGTTATCATATATAGGGTCACTTAAATAGTTATCATCTTTTATTTTTTCACCATTAGCATCTAACTCAAATGTCAATGCATTATAAAGAGCATGCATATGACTATTGTTAGGATCAGTATTCATTCTTCTAAACACATCATTTAAAGTGTCAGCATACTGCTCAGCTTCTTTAGGTGTAACTAACAAGCCATCAAAAATATGCAAGGCTGTGTTACCAAAAGGTAAGGTAAGCTCTCCAGTAGACATGCTGTCTTTAGGGTCAGCTTTTCTTTTGGCAATCTTGGCATCATGCATTTCACCAATACCTTCTTGCATATTAATATTATCATTGGCATGAGTAAGAAATACTGCCATCTGAGTAGCAGCTCTAAATATTCTAATGCTATTACCAGCACCAGAAGTATCAGGAATATCTCTACCAGCTCTAGTATCCCATGCTTTTTTCATGTGCTGCACTTGTATAACAGAAGCAGTTTCACCATCAGGAAGCGTCCATTTCTGTTGCCTCTTATCTCCCGGCTCTTTACTTAACCAATACTCTGTAGCACCTATAGGAATTAAATGTCCAGACATTGTAGGTATAAACAAATCAAACCCTTGGTTCACAGCTTCAGCGCCCATGGCAGCTAACGCACTAGCAAACTCTTTTATCTGACCAAAGTTAGTGTTAACAGCTTCTGACATCATTACCCCAAGAGGTTCAATGAAATCTCTATCAACATTTATTCCAGCAGCTGCAAGTTTTTGTTGGAAATCAACACCATTCTCTCTAAGAATAGCATCAACAAAAGACCTGACTTCTTCTATGTGTCTAGCATCTCCTGCTCCATAAGCAAAAATCATAACAGGTTTCTTGGTAAAGCTCCTGCCAAAAGCAGACTCACCAAACATATCTAATGCGAGAGTAAACTTATCTAATCCTCCTGCATTTTGAGCATCGTTCATTATAATTTGAAACTTTTTAGCAGTACCTTCTCTTAGCATGCCCGGAAATGTAACCAGCTCATCTTGCTTAGGACCTTTTTGATATCTTCCAGCTCTAATGTCAGCAAAGTTTTGTAGTAAAGAATTGTTTACTTTGTTATAAGCATCTAGGTAACTAGTAAAATAACCCGGCTCTAAGTCGTAGTTTTTTTCAAGCTGACGCAAAGCTTCAGGATTGTTTTGAACTTTTTCAAACTCATCATAATGCTCAGTCCACTTTTGATAATCATCGTTATCAAATATAAGTGCACGAGAACCAGTAACTTTATCACCAGCTTGAGCTGAAGCATGAGCAAGACCATTTGTTTTACCATCAATTTCTGTAAAGAAAGAAGAGGCATAGGTTGTTTTACCCGGAGCGTCTAAAGCTTTCTTAAACTTAATGCCCTCAAGTATTGCAGCAACAGAAGCAAAGCCTTCTTCATTAGCAGCTGCCTTAAGTATTGCCTTATGATCTCCTTCCATCGCCATCCAACTATCAATAGCTGCATCATATTCAAGTGCTGCTTGGATAGGATTCTTCATGTCCATACCAAAGCGCTTCATGATTCCAGCTTTCATAGAAACAACATCTTTTACTTTTAACAAACTATATAGAGCTGGAACACCAGCAGCTATAAGAGACCTAGCAAATTTGTTATGCTGGTAGTTGCCCTCTGTTTGGTCAACGTTTAATCTCCAGTTCTTTCCATACTTATATGTATAGAAAAAAGTTCTGTTTAAATTACTTGTAGCAAAGTTAATTGTATTTATAAACTGCTGGTCTTTTACCTTGTCACTGAAATCCATTTTTGTGGCAGCGTCTTGTGTACTTGTTCCGTTATTAGCGGTGTATGTTGCCGGTACTTCTGGGTTAGCAAAATGAGGAGAGTCTTTGTGATAATACTTTCCACTTCTATTAGTAGCATATACATAGCCTAGTCTGTTTCCAAACGTGCCTTTAGCATTGTTACCATTGCCTTTTGTATTAAAAAAGTTTGCATCGTCAAGCATACTCAACACACCGTCTTGTACTTCTGGTCCTTCGTTCTGATGGATAGTATAAATCTGTGACCAAAACTGTTCAGACACATCATGTACAGTTACAGGAGTATTGTCAGCCTGCTGTTTATCTCTGGCTGCTTTAGTCGTGTCACCAAAAGGAACAGTCTCATCTGTATCTTTGATGCGTTGATTGATAAGCTTTTCAATTGCCGTTTTGTTTGTAAGCAAATTAGCATAACGAACCTTCCTTGCAGAGGAAGGCATAACAACTTCAAAAAGACCTTGCATATCTTGAGCTAAACCAATACCTTTATTAGTAAAAGTGTATCCAATGTTTGTTCTTGGCGTACCATCTACTGTGCTTTCGTTTATAACTTTTCTAAACAACGCAGTAGGACTATTAATATTACTTCCGTTAGTAGTTTCAAAAGTATTGAACACCATGTCCATTGCCATAGCTCCCATAGCTTCATGTTGTTCAGGAGTAGTCTTAGTAAAACCCATGTTCCTTAATACAGTAGCACCAATTTGTCTCTGGTCTGCACCAGCAGTCATCAGTGTTGCATCAAACCTTTTCATAGCGTCTTCTTCGGTCTCATTTTCTACCGCACCTTCAGCAGACGGGTCATCTTTTTTGTCTTGGTATCTGTATACATTTCTTAACGCATGATCGAACACTGCAAGCATCATCATTTCTGCATAAGCTTGGGCAGCACCTTCAGATTGTTCTTCTAGTGCAGCATGAGTGTATAAAAAAAGACTAATCATTTCATTTACAGACTCACCTTTAAACTCATCGTATCTTTTCTGGGTTAACTTTTCAGCAAACCTTGATACAGCAGCAGGACTTGTGTTTGTAGGTGAAGAGTGCACACTTCTAACAAGAGAGCGTAAAGTTTTTGCCATCTCGCCACCCATTTGTGCAGCAGCAATAACTGTTTGATCGTCTTCAGGGAACCCTGCTTTTAATATTAATGATTCGTTAGTATCTATATCACCTTGTTGTTCCCAAGCAGCTTCAGCTACATACTGTTCTACACCTTCTGCCATTTCTGCAGCAACATATTTTTCTTTGCTGCCTCTAAATCTTTGTGCATAAGGATTGTCTTTGACTTTTGTACCAGCACCTGTGATTTGACTAATATGTTTTGGTTGTACAAATGGAGTCCATGATTTATAATTATTTCCATCTGCATCTTTTAGGTTGTCACCATTAACATCATAAGCTAAATACTTTTCATTGTTTAAAGTACCAGTAGCCATACCTAAATACCTACCAAAAGCTTCATAAAGCCTAGGGTTTGCTGCAACTGCTTCAGGTTCTACACCCGCTTGCTCAGCAAAAGTCTCAAGCATTCTGGCTTCTTCATCATAAGTAAGGTCTGGGTCTGTACCAATTTGACTGTTGTCAAACCTAGGGTTATTAAGAATTGTACTCGCATAAGTTTGTGATTGACCAACTGAAGCAGCATCATTCTTTGACAACGTGTTGTCGCCCTCTGTTCTAGATTGTCCAGAAGGATACACTGATGTAGTTCCTCTACCTCCAGAGGCAAGAGCATTTACATCAGCAACCCTGCTGTCATACACATCATCAATACCTTGATAAAGTTCCGCTTGTCTAGTTCTTGTATCAGCAACTGGCATTCCAGTTTCCTTTTTGCTTTTAGGCTCTTGCTTAACAGAGTCACCTTGCAAAACATCTAACTCAGCAAGAATACTTTTAAGGTAATCGTCATTAGGTGTAGCACTAACTAATGCCCTTGCTCCTGCTTGAGTTTGTGTTTGTAATCCTAGAGCCATATGGTCTCTCCTATTTTATAAATGGTATTGATTGTTTAAGAGCTTCGTTTAAATCTATCTCTCCTCTTCCAAGATTATAGTCTTTCCAATTTTTATTCTTACCTAGGAAAGGTATCTCTCTTGAAAGATACATATTTCTTTTATCATAATCACCTTTAAAATGTGACAAAATAGTATTAGCTATCTGCTCTCCATGTGCATACGTTGGACCAGCAAACTCTTCTAATGCATGACCAGTCTTTCGTAAACCATAATCGAGTCCAGACTCGTAATGCTTTTTACTGCTATCATATATAGGACTTATAGCTGACAAAAGTTTCTCAGGTGTACCAAGTAAACCTGAAGATGAAACTCCCCTCTGTATAAAACCTTTTTGAGTTAGCCACCCCGGTCTTCCACCATATCTCCACTCATCTTTCATTGCTTGACTTAGGAACCCTAAGACAATCATTGTAGATGCAATAGCAACAGCAGAATAACTAGCTGTTGGGTCTCCACTTTTAATTCTCTTCCATATCTTAGGAAGAAGATGTGCGGTGAAGACAGACATGAAACCATTATACTGTGTGAATAATCTATAGTATGGGTTAGAATAAAACAATGGTCTGTTCATTGCATCTGGATGAGCAATAGCATTATCTACCCAGCTCATTCTTGCAACGTCCATCTCATCAATAAAGGTTGGATCAAGTTGTAATATTCTATCATACAATGTTTGAGTATCATGACCTTCATTTAAAGTAGTTCTTGCTACATCAACTAAAGGTTTAAACCTTGCAGCAACCCTATCAGGGTCGATGTTAAGGTCCTTCATTCTTTCAAATGCATCATGAAACAAGCCGGTGTTTCTATTCTCATGTCCCGGTGGAAACATAGCTATTATTTCTAAGTCTCCAAAGATAGCATCATTAGCTATAGCTAAGCGTGCAACCCTAGTAGTATCAGTATATATCTTTAAAAGATTTGCTCTGAAGAATGTACTCATTGCAAACTCTTTTATCTTAGAAGCTTTATAAACTCCCTCGTCAATACCTACCTGACCAATAGCACCGTGAGTTGACGTACCGAAACCATACCTATAGAAGTCTGCTAAATTCCTGGTGTATGCTTCTCTAGTCATTCCAACTTTAGGATTAATGTATGAGTAACCATTCTTTCCTTCTGTCACATACTTCTTAGCAAAGTCATTGACACCCATCTGGAATAACTCCATAACTTTATGGTCTCTTGTAGCACCCATTAAAACAAGTGCTGCTTCTGGCAGAGAGGCTAGAGCAGAGAGATCAAGATGAGAAAATGTATTAAAAAAAGTTATGTGTCCAATCATTCTTTCAGCAGCTTTACTATCCATTCTTCTGTAATCACCACGAGATGCAGCAACACTGTCTGTAAAATGAGTAAAGAATCTATCGTCATACGCATCACCCATCTCATCTTTAAACATTAACATTAGTTTTTTAAACTTGTCTCCGTCTAAACCAAGATGTCTTCTATCAACAGCATAGTTAACTTGCTCTTGTATATTTTCTCTTAACCTTTGTATTGGGTCAGTCTCTAAAAACTTAGAATCTTCTCCAAATATTTTATATAGCTGGTCTTTAGATTGCTTTAAAGAACGTGCAGGAAAGTTTACAAACCCAAGCTCTCTTAGGTTGCTTTTGTTATAACCCATAGGTCCGCTTTCAAGAAACTCATAAAACTCTTCTGCTTCTTCTTGTGAAAAATCAGATTCAACAAGCTTCTTAATAAAACCATCTTTGTCTTTCAACACCTCAGTTAGCTTAAGCTTAGCACTGTCTTGAAAGTAAAAACCTTTTCTGTCAACGTTGCCTTCTGATCCAAGCATCTCATTAATTTCATTTAAAACCATATCAGTAACGCCTGTTGTAGTATCACCATCAACTTGCCCACCAACTCTTGCTCTTAAAACTTCTAACCCGTCTTCAATTCCTTTATATGTAGGGTCAGTAGCGGTGCCTTTTCTTTTTGCATCAAGATAGCTCATGAAAATAGTCATAGCTTCAGCAGATGTTTTGCCGTTAACCCCAACGCCAAGCAATGTATTTAAGTCAGCTTCAAATTCAGCAACTTCATGAAGAAGCTTTTGCTGCAACAATCTTTTCTTGTCACTAAGATTTAAACCTGCAATCCAATTAGTATTGCTTTGTCCAAACTGACTTTGTAAAACAGCAAAAAGTTCTCTAGCTTTAGGTCTCTTGTCTAGCTCAGCCATGAATCTTTTTTCCCAGAAAGAACCAACCTTACCAACGAACCTACTAGGAAACTCTTTTAAGTTTTGCCATAAAGTTTTTTCACCGCCTCTTGTTTTAGACAGGTCTTGTTTGGCACCTGAGTTGTATGTTTCTTCAGCTTCTTTTTGTACGTCTCTTCCATTAGCCTCAAAAGAATATACTTCCGGAGCGTCCTTAGCACCTTCTTCTTTTACTATAGGCTTACCATCTTCTCCAAGAATAGGAGAAACCTTTTCTCCATCTTCAGACTGAAGCATAGCCTCACCTCTTTCTACAGCAGTGCCACTAAAAAAGTTTTCTTCTACAGCCACTGGAGATACATCTCTTTTTAATCTATTAAATCCTGCTATCTCACTATACGCAGTTGAAGCTCCTGAGATACCTCCACCCAAAAGCATACCTCCTGCTGTTGCGTTTATAGCTATGCGATTGAACTCTTCCCAATTAAAATTAGGTCTTATGGTACTGTCTGTTCCAAAATGTCCAGCAAGAAAGCCAGTACTTTCCTGACCAAACTCTGTAATTCCTTCACGAGCCATACCTACGCTTGTTCTTTTTCCAACAGACTTAGCTAGCAATGTCTTATTCATTTGCATGTCTGCCATGTTTGATAAATCTTTTAAAGCTAATGCTTTAAGATTACCCATCTTGTCTGTAATTATTTTTTGTGCAACCTCTTCTGAGATGCCTTCTTTCTTTGCGTATGCTGAAGCTATGTTTTTTATCCCGTCTTTTTTAAGAGCATTTGATGCACCCATAAGACCTTTAAGACCTAACATATCTAAGGTTGTCATAACAATACCAGCTGACAAAGCAAGTCCTGCATTCTTTTGATCCATGCCACCTTGCATATTACCATAAGCTTCACCAGCGTATACCCATACAGCTGGAGCAAAAGCCATAGTAGCTCCAACACCAAATGCTGCAGGTCCTAAGATTGGAGAGGTTCCCATAACAACACCACCAACTGCTCTAGTTCCTATCAAGCCTAGCATGTATGGTAAAGCAACGCCTGCAATACCAGCAACCCAGTTACCAAAACCTTTCAGGTCTTTTACTTGAGTAAGGTCGTTAGCAAAGATAGGTGTCTTTCTATTTTCAAAATCTTTTTCTTTAGAACGTATGTCACCCCAGTTGTACATGTCTTCATCACCAAGCATGTCACCAAACATAGACACAGCTTCTACTGCAGATTGTTTGATAGAACCCCAACCAACAGCCCAACCAGTTCTAAAATTACTATTAGCAACGTTGTCTAAGTCTCTGTCTGCATGTCTAAACTGTACATCGTGCTGATAAAAAGGACTGTAAGTGTTGCCATAAAAATTATCATAAGCTGCCTTTTCAGATTCATCAGTAGCAAAACTTTTAAAACCACCCATAGTTTTCTGCATGTAATCTGTTTGTTCATCTCTGGCTGCGGACCAAATGCTTGGCTCTGCTTGTTCAACTTCAGATTGAAATGCTCTAGCAAATACTCCCATGTCAGCAAGCTCTTGTGTCTCTTCATCTTTAGGAGCAGCAAGACCTTCATAGTAAAGCTTGTTTGAAAAATGCCCACCATGTTTGTCTTCTCTGCCACCCAAGTCTCTTCCGTAGTATCCTTTTTCTCCAGTGCGGTATACCTTATCATAACCACCTTCTGCTGCAAGCCTGTCATACATGTCAGCATAGAATTGTCCACCCCATTCTCCCGGAGAAAGACCTTCAGGAGTCATGTGCTGAACTTCAGGAGCATTAAGATTGTCGTATCTTACATCACCCATTGAATCTCTTACTGTATCAGCATCAAGATTATATGTTTCTGGCAGCTCGTTCTTTATGCCTTGCAAAAACAATTGTTGTGAACTTAGTTCAGACATTGTGTTCTCCTGTTAGACTTGGTTATTTGTTAGCAACTAGCCATGCAGCTACTTCCTTACTTGTGTTTACATTTTTGTCATAAGCAGTACCAAGAAGATACTCAGGTCTGCTAGCTTCTACATTTACATAATGAATAAAAGCTCCAATGCCTTGTTGATGAGCTCGTTTCTCAAAATCTTTAAACTCACCTGATTTTTGAAACATTTTGTAATCTTTTGCAAGCAACTTCAAAGTGTTAGCTTCTCCAAC
>TARA_R110001632_G_scaffold958_1_pt1 | contig 11398 bp, 28 predicted proteins | sample TARA_R110001632 | Tara Oceans TARA_R110001632 (sample SAMEA4398266) | marine metagenome | biome: Polar Biome; feature: [SRF] surface water layer (ENVO:00010504); material: water (ENVO:00002006), including particulate matter (ENVO:01000060) such as... | depth 5 m
AACGTCAACAACCCTAACGTCCGCAACGCCGCCATCGGAACCCAGAACGTCCTCCTCACCCTCGACGGGGTGACGGAGGTCCACGCCCACTGGGGCGAAATCGTGCTGGACTCCGACAACTGGTCGGTGGCGACCCTCGACGCAGAGGGTCACGAGGTGATCCTCGCCACCGGCCTGAGCCGGGAGGACGCCATCCGGCAGCACCGCGCTGCCGGGCTCAAAGACTGCTGGCTCTACTCCTGAGCCGTGGTCACATCCCAGCCCCTTCGGGGGCTTTCCTTTGGTGGGTAGTGTACTCTTCACTATCACCAACCTTGTCTCGAAAGGACAACCATGGACAACCAGGACCTCGTGATCTCCGCCCAGTGCCGCCTCGGCGGTATCCTCATCACCATTGAGGGCGGACATCCCGTCCTCGACGCCGAGGATACCCTCCTCGGCAGCGGGGAGCCGGGGGACGATTGACACCCGTCCCAAAACCTACGCCCCTTCGGGGGCTTTCTTTTGGTGCCCGCAATGTCGCGGTCACTATCACTCCTTGGGCCTTGTGGCCCTCCGTTCCTGAAAGGAACATCCAATGCGCATCAAGAACCTCACCCCCCATGCGATCGTCCTCGTCTCCTGCCCCGGAGACGAGTACGAGACCAAGCGGACATACCCCTCGAGGGGGGTAGCCAGGGTCTCCACAATGGAGACCGTCGTAGGGACGTGTCACCTCCACGAGGACTGTGGGGACACTGTCCCCATTGTGCGGATGGAAGAGGGGGAAGTCACCGGACTTCCAAGGGAAGACGACTGCGGGTACGATAAGCAGTTCTATATCGTCTCCGCGATGGTCCGGGCTGCATGCCCGGATCGGAAGGACCTCCTGAGCCCCGGAGGGCTCGTGAGAGATCGAGAAGGGAGAGTCGTAGGCTGCACAAGCCTCATCATCTCCTGATCCCAGCCCCTTCGGGGGCTTTCCTTTGGTGGAAACGGTCACTCTGACTGTTTCACTATCATAATTGGACCCCTGTGGTCCAGGAAGGAAAATGACATGGTCATCATCCTCGTCAAGTTCGCCATCGTGTTCTACGCCGTCCTCTTCCTCGTCTCCGATAGGAGGAGCCGAGGATGACCTACGCCCCTTCGGGGGCTTTCCTTTGGATGGCACATCGGGTGCCACCCCTGTCGCAAGCCCACAGGTAATGGGCAGAAAACGTCGCGGCTACAAAGAGTAGCCGTCAGTCCGCCGAGTACTGCACGAACTCGGTAGTCCCGTCGATCCCGACGAGGCCCAGACGCAACCCCACTGGACCCAGGGGAGAAACCGTAGCGGCTGCAAAGAGTAGCCGTCAGTCTACCTAGTACTGCATGAGACTAGGCAAGGCCCCTTCGGGGGCTTTCTTTTGGATGGTCGCTGGGTGAGTGGGTATTCTTCCCACTATCACGCGTCCACCATAGGGCCTATGGCCCAGATTGGAGTTGCCATGTGCAACTTGAACAACCTCGACGAAGCGATCCTCGAAGCCGGCCTCACGGAGGCTGCAAAGGATTTCGACGCATCCGAGGCCATCGAGGCAATCATGCTGGAGGCTATGAACGCCTCCATCACCATCGACGTCAACTACGTCGAAGAGAAGATGCTGAGCATCTTCGGGATCGCGTCTGATCCCGACTACATCGGAGGCCAAATCGCGGCCTTCGTCGGCCACTACTGTGGCTGATGTAGTCTGATCTGTTTCGCCGCTGGCCCTTCGGGGTCGGCGGCTTTCTTTTGGTGGGAATGATCAATTCTGATTGTTTCACTATCACGTCGGTGCCATAGGCACCAGAAAGGAGTTGCCATGAGCAACTTTAACCTGCCCGAAGCAGTCTCGATCGCCGCGTCAGGAAACGAGGCCCTCAAGGCCTCGAGAGAGGACTACGTCGTCTGGTGTGCCACGTGGTGGCACGCGTTCTTCTCCCAGACGGGTGTCCCCGGAAGGGTCGATGGCTGCGCCGCGCTGGCGAAAGCCATCGGCAGGGCCGGCGACCCGACCGACGCCCGCTGGGACGCCGAGACGCTCACGCATCTCATCGATGCGATGGGCCAGTGGGAAGGAGACTTGATTGACGACAATCAACTCCGGCTGCACGCGAGGGCTGCCCGAATCAGCATCGTCGGGGACTGAGCATGCCCTCCGGGCAGGCCCCTTCGGGGGCTTTCTTTTGGCGGCGATGAGTGAGTACTCTTCTCACTATCACACGCCTTGGTCCTTGGACCAGAAAGGAACGTCATGCGATACATGACATCGGATCAGTGGGCTGCCGTCTGGGCAGACCCGAAGGCTTGGACCGCCCTGTGGGCTCAAGTCAAAGAGGACGTCGATTGCCTGTACTGGGCAAACGAAGTCCTACCGTTCCTCAAGGACTGCGCTCTTGTGCGGTCCTCAAAGCAGGAAAGAGGCCGAGTGCTTATGCATCGGAGACTCGCCATGCTCTGCAGGGACGGACATCCCGGGGGGGACAGCACCTTTGTGCTGATCCACCCCAAAACGGGGGTATCCTTGGTCTCGACGACAAGAGAGCCCGTACGCAACGAAATCGCGTACTGCGCCGCCGTCGAGAAAAAGACCGGGTATCTCGTCCGCGAGATTGAACCAGGTACCCGAGATCATCTGTTCTCGGTCTCGTCGATCGCCAATAAGCCTGCAACGGCTCAGGCGGCGTTCACCCAAGGTCGTGCGGCCTCAGGCCTCATCTAACCTTGATCCATCTCCTCCGCCTCAGCGGGGCCCTCACGGGCCTCCTGAGGCTTTCTTTTGGATGGTTCCGTGGTGAGTGAGTATTCTTCTCACTATCACGTCACCTCCGTAGGGCCTATGGCCCAGAAAGGTTCACTATGAACCTCTTCCTCGACGCCGCTGCCACGCTCCCCGCCTCCTTCGCCGGTGGCGACCTCTGGACCATGCTCCACGAGGCCGCCTCCCTCCCGGAGGACCTCCGGGCCGTCGTGTCCCAGCGGATCCACGGAGGCCAGAGCCTCCTCGACCTCGGCGACCGCAAGGCCGCCATGGTCGTCGCTGCGGCGATGGCCGAGGCTCAGGGGCTCTGCCCCATCGCCTCGGTCAAGGCCTTCGGCCTCGGCTGAGCCGTCAAGGCTCCGCGTGCCCTCGTCGCCTTCGGGCGGCGGGGGCTTTCTATTGGATGGTGCCGCGATGAGTGATTATTCTTATCACTATCACGTCTCCACCATTGGGCTAAAAGCCCAGAAAGGAATTTGCCATGAGCAAGTTCGTTCAAACCGAAGAGTCACTCCGTTGGTTCCTCGCCCTCAATGAGGGCCGAACCAAGGACCTCCTCGGAGACGATGGTTGTATCCCGGCTATGCCGGATAACGACCGGAGTCTGAGTAGGGAGCCCAAAGGAGTGGGCGTCAACCGTGGCCTGATCAGCCACTCTCCCTACACCATCTTGGGTGGCCATCTCGTCGAGTCCCTCGACAAGATCAGCAACCAAGGATTCCGTGTGAGCCAGACCATGGTTCAGTGGATCCTCAAGATGGTCGAGAACGAGGACCAGGCCAGGATGATCGGTACTCTAACCGTTCATCAAAGCCAAGTCGTCTTCTCTGACGCCTTCTACGACTGGCGTGGCCGGGTCTACACCATTAGTGGTGAATCCGGCTCGCTCCAGACCTCGAAGGCGTCACGGGCCTGTATGGAAGCCCCTGAAGCCGTCACTATCAACGTGACGTCCAAGGAGTGGAAGTACGCCCTCCGGTGCTTCGCTCACGAAGGCTGGGCAACCACGGCAGGCGAGGCGAAAGCCTTCGTTGCTGCCGAGGAAGCCAAATCGTGGTCGGAAATTGACTTCATGGGAGTGCGAGCAGCACTCTGTGTCCTTGAAGTCATGGGAACCGGTAAGACGGCTTACCTCCTAGAGCAAGATGCGACTTGCTCAGGGTTCCAACACATGGCGTTCGCGTCAGGTGACCAGGACCTTGCTGAGATCACCAACGCCACTATCAACAGTGGTCGTGGCGATCTCTACATGGAGGTGGCGCGCGTAGGCGGCATCGCTGAGTCCCTCAGCATTACACCTAAGGAAGCCCGAAAGGTCTCCAAAACGGTTGTAATGTTGAGCGGATATGGTGCAGGTGCTCCGTCCATTGCACTGTCGTACTTCAACGACCGTGTGGACTGCGCACCGTTCGAGACAAGTGAAGACGCACGCGAAAGCGGGCTCACTGTCTCGTTCTATGGGATGGGAGATGCAACCTATGACGACATCGTCGCGTGGGTCAAGCCTCTCGCCAAGGCGCTCGTGGAACGCTTCCCGTGCATCCGTCGGCTCAAGCAGGCCTGCTCGGCCTACTTCGACGAATGCGCTGAAGCCGGAAACGAGTTCCGCTGGACAACCCCAGATGGCTTCGAAGCCATCCGGGTCATGCTGCCGCACGAGGTAGATACGAGTGATGAATGCACCGTCCATGGTGCATTGCCGAACATCATCCACTCCCTCGACGGCACAACCGTCCGGTACACCATTCGTAACTTCGAAGGTGTAATTGGCGTGGTTCACGATGCGTTCTTCACCACTATCACCGCCTCCCTGAGGCTCCGAAAGTGTGTGCAAGATGCATATGTCGCCACCCACAGGTCTTACCCCGATGGATTCCCCATCGAACGTAAGAGTCCCATGATGCCCGTCGGAATGTGCATCGGCGTCTGATCGACGCAAACCCCCGCCCCTGCCCCTTACCGGGGTGGGGGCTTTCTTTTGGTTGGATGGTGTACTCTTCACTATCACCAAACACTGATCTAGAAAGGATCAAACATGGAAAGCGACCTCCAATTCGCTCTGCACTTCCGGAACTGGCGCGTCGACGGAGACGTCGTCGAGACCAGTAGCGCAACTGCCGACCTCTTCGAACGCGTCTGGAGTCAAGTCCAGAACTTCCAAGAGGGAAGTGTTGCACAGATCACGGCCACCACAATGACCATGGTCAACTACATTGGCAGGGAACACTCCCTAGATATAGATCAAATGGAAATGGTCTCACTGATCCACGATCGGATCCAGTACACCAAGTCATTCTGATCTCTCATCGCCCCCGAAAGGGGGCTTTCTTTTGGTGAGAATGATCAATTCTGATTGTTTCACTATCACACGTTTCTTGAAAGGAAACACAATGATGAACTTCGGACAACTCGCCACGGTCTACTGCGGCGTCAAACAACAAGAAAAGAAGACCAACCACCAAGCCACGATGGCAGTCATTGAAGCCGTCTATGGGCAGGTGCAGGCATTCATCAGCGACACCGCGTCGTTGAGGGAGACTGCCGAACAGGTGGTCAACACCGTAGAATACCTGAATGAAACACGTACCGACGTGGACATCTGCTCGGATTGTCTATTCTTATGGGCATGGGACTACACTACCAACACGACGGTACTGGACAACGGTATCATGATCACACAGTCTTGAAAGGACTACACAATGTCATTCTGATCTCTCATCGCCCCCGAAAGGGGGCTTTCTTTTGGGTGGGTAGTGTACTCTTCACTATCACCAAACACTGATCTAGAAAGGATCAAACATGAGACACATAGCAACAGTAAACGAATGGACGCTCTTCGACGTCACGCAAACAACAGGAGAAATGCTCCGGGTCGCTTATAATCTGGAGACAAGTGGATGGCACCATGTTTGCGACTCCCTTAATTTCAGGTGGGATCCTGATCCCATGATCCCGCAAAATGTCATTGACATTCATCTCAACACAATCACACGGAAGGTTCCCTCATGATGAATTTAGCCCAACTCGCAACAGTATATCGAGGCTTCAAGCAGCAAGAAGGCCAGACATCAGCCACGGCCACAAACGAAGTAATCATCCACGTCTACGGTCAAGTCCAAGCATTCATTAGCGACAACGCTACGCTTCAGGACACTGCCGAACAGGTGGTCAACACAGTCACCTATCTCAATGATACAAGAACAGACGTAGACATTGACTTCAAAACGCTTAATGCATGGGCTTGGTCATACATTAACAACACCACGATACTAGATAACGGTATCACTATCACACAGTCTTGAAAGGATCGAAATGCATACAGTAGAAATCTTAGACGGCGAAGTCCTGATAATGACAAAGGTCTTCAAAAGTCTTACCGCCGCGCTACAATGGGCTGACGACAAAGAATGCGACGGCTTCGAAGCCGTCGTGTCCTCCCCCAAGTGGAACGACTACCCAAGAAAATAAAGGCTGCCCCTTCGGGGGCTTTCTTTTGGTCCAACGTGGACCTCGAGTTTGGTCTGTCGAAGAATAAAGGCTGCAGTCTTCGCTTCGCGGAGGATTAGCAGCGTCGGTGCAACAGTCCCGCCGCTCGTGGCGTTGCTGTGGCCTGCTGACAAGGCTACATTACAAACCGTAAAGTAGATAACCTTCACTATCACTCACTAGGGGAACGATTATGACTTCCAAGCAAACCGTCAAGAACGTCCAGTCCAACAAGAACTTCTGGTACAAAGGTATCAGCAAGGGTACTGTCATCGGTCCCATCAAGAAAGGCTGAGCATGAAATTCACAGAACGGCAAATGAGCGAAGTCTCAGCCACAGAAAACAGTGTTTCAATCAGTACCCATGGTTGTGGATGTTGCTCATATCATTATACGACCCACCCTGAAAGACACAGCTCTGACTTCACAGTTGATGTTAATGAGCTCGTCAAATATGTCGAAAAAGAGCAAAAGCGCCTGAACAACATTAAAGAATATGTTGAAAGTGTTATCCAATCCGGTATCAAAACAATCATCCACAAAGAAGAAAATGATGATGGTTGGTAAATATGCCTTTCTATTCTTCATCGCAATGCTTTAACAATAAACAATCTTGAAAGGATTGCTACCATGTCTATGGATTTATGTTACATAACTCAAGACAAAGCTATTGACTCGCTGCTTAACTGCAGTAACACCAACTACGGTAGGTTCGTTGACTTCGTGAGCAATGTGCTCAAGGACGATCTGTTTGCTTGCCAGGAAGTTGTTAGCAGTCAGAACCTCGCGTTGACTGGCGACGACAACTTCGACGAATGGGCACTCAAAACAGCAGCCGAAGAGGAGCAAGACCTGCTCAATGCTCAGACGTTGCTGACGTCATGGGACAATAACCTGTGCAACATCACTGATGCCGTAGAGGCTATGGGTGTTGCTATGATGAGTCCCAACAGTAACGAGTTTCGGTACTACATCTCTAGTATTATTACTAGCGGTGCTCGCGCACTGCTCAACGGTAATCCCAGAGTTTACTGGGCTTGACCCAGACTACCCCCCTGGGGCGTTAACTTGGCTACCGCTGAGTTCGCTCTTTCTGATGAACTCATGGTTCATTGGTGACTCCTTTCTGCTCTCGTGTGCGCTTCGGCGCATGCGGGGGTATTTCTGCTCTCGTGTGTGCTTCGGCATATGCTAGAGTATGCAAATCCACGAATCAGACCCCATCTTCTCGGTGGCGTGGTACTATGTAGAGACGATTAGCTCCCGTAAGGAGCCTAACTTTGTCACTATCACCTTGTTCCTAAAGGGAATAAAAACATGCTCAGTATTCGTTTCAAATCTGCAACGTCTGGCGCGAGCGCTTTTCGAAGCGTCCCTGTCAATTTCACGGTCACTCCTGGTGCTACTCACGTCTTCCGTGAATTGCGCCAAGGTCAGTGGACCACCACAACGCGTGCACTCACCGGAACCACCGGATGGGCTGCTGCAAACTACATGCGTGCTGTCCACACCAACGGTGGCCGCATTGAACTTCTTGGAACCCTCTGATGAAGAACAACTATCTAGCTACTAAAGACTTCGCCATCAACGGCGTTGCTCGAAACCCTCTCACCTCAGTCAACGCCCTCAAGACTGCTTGTACGGAAATCCGTACTCGTCTCGATAACGGCACTATTACCGAAGAGTGGATGACTCGTTATACTCATACGCTCAAGAATGCAATCGAAAGAATCAACAATGCCTAATAAGCGCATGCTAACCTTTGTTTACATCATTACTCATCACACAACGGTGGGTATCATTGCTGGCCTCGCACTTTTGTATGTGCTTAGCCTCGGTGGATGTAATACCATCAAAGGTATGACCAAGGATGTCTACAGTGCAACAGACGCATTGCAGTCCTCCTTCTCAGATACCAATACACCCGAACACAGCGTCCGTCCCAACGACTGGGACTGAGCCGCAAACATTGAGGCTTCGTCCCTCAATGATGCAGATGAGCACCCTGCTATAAAAAAGGCTCGCACCTTGCTCCGTGTGGATACACTCAGCGACAAAGTCTATAAGACTATGTCCAGTATCCGCACGGGGCTATTTGGGATTATACCCACTATCACTCACTAGGGGAACAAAATCACTATCACGGAGTGATCCCCTTCCATTTTCTTCACTTTAAGGATTACATGACTATGATCAACTTCAACTCCAAGTACTGCTCCTGGACCGTCCGACCCTCTACAGCCAAGGGTATCGCTCCTCTAACATTGTTTACCGATGTTGCACAGATTCGAGCCTGGCTTATTCGCCCTGATACCACGAACGCCCGTATCCACGGGATTAGTCGTAACACTGCTCGTGAAGTGACTAGATCTCTTGTTACCGGTGGTCGCACCGCACTTCGTGCTAATGCCCTCATCAACAAGCAACTGGGACTCTGATAATGGCCAGTGATTACGATGAACTGTGTGAGCTAATGGGATTCTCCCCTGGAGACCCAGAGGCTTGCGATGCAATCCTAGCTTCCTTTGGTAAAAATAAGGACAATAAATATGTATTTAATCCAGAAGGTAATATCGACCTTGAAGACATCATCTCTGTTACTCAGTGTGATGATCCTTCTGAATGTGCCGACTGCGATGGCGAAGAGTGCCAGTGGGAGTGCCCTGATTGAAGCCATTCACCAAGTTGAGACGTCGGGTCGATTCGGCCCTATTCTTGGTGACGGTGGTGACGCTCTGGGTCCTCTCCAAATTCACAGGGCTTATCATCAGGATTCTGGTGTGGCCGGCCCGTATTCACGGTGCGCGGACTTCAACTACTCTGTGCAAGTGTTCAAGGCCTACATGGCCCGATATGCGACTGTAAAGCGCCTTGGACGCAAGCCTACTTCTGAGGACATCGCCCGTATTCATAATGGTGGCCCTAACGGATATAAGCGTAAGTCTACCCTAGCCTACTGGGCTAAAGTTAAGAAGGAACTCAAATGACTAATACAGTACATGGCCTAACCAAGGCCACCTACCGTGAGACCCTCCGTGGTCTTCAAAGCCAACAAATGCGTGTTGCCTACGGAGGACCGCCCTATGCCCCTAGCATAATGTCGTACGATGACCTTGAAGAAGAGATCAATCGAGTCACTAAAATTCTAGATAACTGGGACCTTAGTAATGAGCGTTGATAAACTTGACAAAGACATCAAACGGAGTGCTATGAATATGCCGCCCTCAACAGGACGAGTGTCTTCACCGCACTTAAAAGGCGAAGAAAAGGACAGTTTAATTAAATCGTTAATCGAAGCAAAAGACGTTCCTATGAACTTCGATGCAGTTAATGTATTTAATTACCCTGCCTTTAATGAATGCTTTGATCACATGCTAGTCAATTTCTATTACACAAATCTCACAGACCCAACCACGACCATCCTGTCGTACCGGGTATATACTTCTGGCGATATTACGGAGGCCTAATGATTATTGACCCTGGTAAGCCGTGGCACAAAGATGATATGGCGGACGAAGAACCCCGCCCTGGTATCACTGAGCCTAATTATAATGAGCATCCTGACAAGGATGAAGCTGATGCAAACAACGATGCTTGGCGAAAGGGCACGCTAGATGACGAGGTTCCCTTCTAGGGTAAGACGTTGGTGCGTCAGGCTTTTTACCCGCGAGAATTATTTCACGGACTTAACAAACAGATATGATAACTGGCTACGCGCCAAGGAACATCTATGAACAGCAAAGAAAAAGATCCTGACTGGCTTAACGCTGAACTTATTGAACAAATCAAATGGTTTCAGAGCAAGACTAGGCTTGACGAGCGCAACGATATCATTCAAGGTATGGCTGCGTCCCGTCGTGACTGGTGGGGCCCTGAGATTACCACAATGTCAATGCACTTCTGGATTCACGTCGAGAAGTGGTCAATGGGGAGAGTCGTATGATGTTTCCTGAGAATGAAGTTCAAACATATAGGTTCAGCCTTCGTGGCGAGCACTACATGATTGACTGCGAGAATGGTATCCACGTTGTGTGGACCTCAGACAGTAGCTTGATGCCCACTTGCGAAAGCGCTAAGTGGCACTTGGAATCTGAGGACGACGTAGACTACTGGGTTGCCGTGGCCTACTCTTACAAGATGACTGATGATACTACCCTCAACTGTTATGATGAGGATGATTATATTGTCATGGGTAGAGCATGTCACCTGATTCAACAGGTCCCTTGCTTCGAAGAGCTCGAGACTATCATTGGGTACGGCGCACAATGCGGCACGTCTAACTATAACGGCTGGCCTGAGAGGGCCAAGGCCTGGCTTCGTCGCCAGACACTCTACCGTGCTGACCCCTCGGCACTAGCTGAAGGAGCTGACTGATGGAAGACACGAAAAAGTTTACCGTACAGATGTGGTACGATGAAGACGAGTATGGCAAGGCTTTCTGTACTGTCGAGGCCGCCTCGGAAGAGGCAGCCAAGCAAATCGTACAGAATGCCCTTGATGACAACAAGGAGATGGAATTGGACTGGGAATTCTACGCCAAGGGTGGCTGTGGTATTGCCTTCAATGACACCACCATGGAAGTTTGGAAGGATGAGGTGCCAGAGTGATTGCTGAAACATTTAATAATGTTACTGAGTACACCATCTATGTCGAGCACTGCGCTGCTGAGTGCTACGACTTCATCTCTAACTCCTTTGAGTGCGGGCTCACCATCGTTGGTGGCCGTGGTCAATGGCTTGGCGATGGGTGTATCGAAGAAGAAGACTCGTACGTCATTACTATTATGAGTGATGACATCACCATGCGTTCACAGATCAGGACCTTCTGCAATGACTATGCCCGAGAGTATAGCCAAGAGCAGATCATCTGGTCTGAACGCGAAGTAAACCTTATGTCTAGGGAGTATCGTAAATGAGTAATCAAATGGCTAAAGAAGAAGCAATCAAAAAGGCCCGAGAAAACTACATGAACTGTTATTGGGATCAGGAGACTAAACTCTCAAATCTCTACGACGAATGCGAAGAACTTGAAGAGGGTGACCTCGAAGAATGGAGAGTCCAATGACTAATCAAATCACTATCCGAATCCCCTACAGCGAGATCGTCTGGGGCAGCCTATACGCTCGCGTAGAGCTCCAAGAAGGCGAG
>TARA_R110001632_G_scaffold81367_4_pt1 | contig 11385 bp, 7 predicted proteins | sample TARA_R110001632 | Tara Oceans TARA_R110001632 (sample SAMEA4398266) | marine metagenome | biome: Polar Biome; feature: [SRF] surface water layer (ENVO:00010504); material: water (ENVO:00002006), including particulate matter (ENVO:01000060) such as... | depth 5 m
TCGTCAACACCAACGGTCGGGACTTCAAAGTTTTCCGCATTCTCCGATGCGGAGTGACTTGTAAAAACGATACGCTTCTTTTCGCTTGTTCCCCCGCCCGCTTCAACGGCGACCAAAATATCCTCGACGAAGTCACACTCGTCGAGGACTAAGCAGACATCTTCGCTTTCGGCCCATGCTGAGGCAAGGGCCAGCCGTGCGCCGCTCAGAGTTGTGTGGGTGGTGTCGTCACTATCTCCAGTCGCCACCAATTGACTGCATAGGGAAAAAACCTCCAACGGCGCCAAGCCAGTTGCCCGTAGAAATACGCTATCGGTCTTTTCAGCGAGTTGCGCCACGAGGGTGGTTTTTCCGGTACCAGGCCCTCCATGAACGCATAGAATGGGGTTGGCTAGAGATTGTGTTTGCAGCTCGGCCAGCAGTCCGCCTCGGTCTATCAAGTACCCTTGCCGAGCAACTGTCCTAGCCAGCAGATTCTTCGACGATTCTTCGAACGCTTGCTGCGTCTGTCCCAAGAGTACCAGCCGCGTAATCTCAGCGCTCGCATCATCTCGGATGCACTCAAGATCATCGGCGTCGGAATAAGGGCGAATAGTAAGGGCCGCCGATGCTCGTTTTATGAGTTCAGTGAGTGCCGGATCACGCCCGGTATCATCGGCATATACATAGAGTAGAACCGATATATTGTTTTCGAGTGCAAAATTGAGCTCGTCTTCCAAGCCCGAAATCGTCATCCCGTTCGCAGTATCTACATACCCGTATCCGAGCCTATGAATGGCTACCATGATCGTTGAGTCACGTAGTCGTGAAAGGTAGAGGCTTCTGGCTTTGTATGACCGTGCTCCTAGGTGTTCGAACAGCACGGGGTTGTGATTGATACTAACAATCGAGTCTCGCGCCACGACGCGCTCGTCCTTACATTCCTGCAGTCGTGAACTGACGAATATGTTCAGCTTGTCTTGCGTCGGCTGAAAGGCCCAATGCTCATTGGTCTCCATAACCGAGCCTCATAAATAATTTTTGGTTGGTTTCGAACTTTGCTGAAATGGGGGCCCCGTGTGTACGAAGTGTATGAGATACGTCCAGCTCGAGCTGCTCACTGATGGCTTTGTCGCTCAACGAGTTGATTGCATCGGATTGGCCTGCAATTTCGACACGAGTGCTAATCCGTTGCCACCATGTTTCATGAATGTCGGGAAGATCATCAAAGTGCGGTCGGTCGTTGCCATATTCCGAACTAAGCATGCAGTTGATCGCGGCCTGCTCAATCTGTGATACTGAGATTTCTAGATTGGAGTGATTGGCTCTTATCCGCGCGACTAACCCGGATCGTCGAATACGGCCACGTGTAACAGGAAAAACGCCATCGATTACGCGCCTCCTTGCATACGCGACGTTCTTGGGTTTGCTTTCCGGCTTTTGGGTCTTTGGTTTTTCTCCATTTTTTCGGTCAGTTACCCAAAGGAAGAAGTGTTCTGGGACTTCTTCTTCCGTCACGATCTTAAGATTGAAAGTTACGAACGATTCAGCACCAGGAATGGGTGCAATCGTGGCCATGTCCGGAACGCCGTCTCGCATCTCCACAGTCGCAGCCATAACACGGACAGGGAAGAGCCCCGTTGAAAGGTATTCTTTCCATTCGAGGAGTATTTCATTAGTGCTGTCGACTGTCTTTATGTAAGTCGCGGACGGGAAAATTGGATTTGCGAGGGTATCGTCTCTCACCATTCGGGTAATCATTCGCCGAGGGTTTGGGCCAATCCCGAAGAGATAGCTTCCATCGCGACACAAGAGCATTTCCAGATCGACGGCTTCACCGTCTTGCAGACTTCCCCACCTTTCGAACAGCTCGAAGGCGTCGCGCAGATGATCGGGGTTCGTGGCAAGAAGGGTGAGGCAGGCAATTGGAAGCGGAAATCCATCAATCTTGTCGAAGCCATACGCACAGCCAATGATGTTCGCTTCGTACATCGAGCGGTTAAAATCCACCGCGGCGTCCGGAGCGACCATTACCGTGGGAATATGGCCCAGTTCCAGACCTTGCCCCACTGCAGGGGCTAACCTTTTCACATGCCGATTTCTTCGCGCTTTTCTCTTGGACATATTCCCCTCGGCACGAGCGTGAGTATGCGCACTCGCCCTTCTTTCCTATCGAAGCTTACTGAATATTGCAGGAGTATTTCAACTGTTCGTTGATCGGGAAGTAGATGGCTGCATTACAAAAAATCCATGCCCGTGCTCGAACTGAAACCTACAATTATCTCCAGCAGATTACATGTTTTCGGTATCGCGCATCGGCTGCGCCGACCGGGCTGTCGTGAACCAGGCCTGCGAGCAGTCTCGGCCATCCTGCTTCCATCCCTCGCGCGGCGCGTTACCACTGGCTCCAACTTGCGTTGTCGCTTCGAGGCCGCGCCTGAAAGGGTCGTTACCACTGGGCGCCCGCCCAGGGGCCGACTTTCTTGCTTGGGCTTAAGGCTTCGCCCTCAGCGCATCTCAGAAAAATGGACGGTCTCTCGATGCTCCTGCAACCCTATGGACCTGCGTCCCGCCGCAACGCTAGAGAATCAGAATGGACCTTCGGTTCACGATCTCGGTGCAGGCAAACTGATGTGCCCCAAGGTATTCTAAACGCCTTACATTTTCATGATTGCTGCCTGTTCGAACTCTGCGGACGACAGCATTCTGTTCGTAACATGCCTGCGTTTCGCGCGCGTTACACTTATTCCATAGAATCAATCTTTTCGAAGAAATAGCTGTCTACATGAGGTTGTCGAAGAAGTCTTCATCGATCCTTTTTAGGTGAATTACCTCCTCATCCCTGCAATCTATGTTGTATTTGAGTATAAGCCTCGCCAACTGCGGGCCGTCGATTAGGACGATACGGCTTCCGAGCCGCCGCGCGGTCTCCATGGCGGCGGATGAAAAGGCAGATGTGGTGACAAATATGCCTTTGTTCGCCCGCTTCAAACTAAGCGCGCCAAAGAAGTCGCGGATGGCGCCTGCGCCGATATTGTTCCCTTCGCCATAACGCTTCGTTTGACGGTAAATCTGGTCAACGCCGAGCGGATCTTGGTCGATCACGCCACCATCACCAGAGCGGCCGAGCGCACGGCCAGCCTCATCGGTCGATCCTCCGTAGCCCATACCTACAAATAGGCCGACAAGAATACCCTCGAAAAAGGCCGGGGAGAATTGCAGAACACGGTCGAGTAAGTCACTTGCGAGGCTGTCAATGATCGCCCTATGAGCGGAGCGGAGGGCTTCATCAGGCGTGATATCAGTTTGTTTTTCGATGTTCTCGACATCGCCTGGATCACGTTCTGGGCTGCGTCCCTGATAGGCCAGAAACTCATCGAACTGCTTTAGAAATGCGTTGTCGATGCGGGTATTCGGATCGGCCAAAGCCGCTCTTCCACGGGCTTTGATGAAATGAGCACGTCGCGTTGGCGCCACGAAACCCGCCTGATTGAGGTATGTTTTCGCCCAATGAACGCGGTTGGCGATGACAGTTGTTTGCTGCTTGGGAGCATTTCATTGCGCTCTTCAGGCGTCAGACCGAGTTCATTGCACAGCGTTTCAGTCAGAGCGCCAATACAGACTTCACTCTTGGCAGCGTGATCCAGATCAGGGCGCATCAGGGTCTGATAATCAGGTATCGGCATTTGTCGGAACACAATGAATTGAATACGAAATGAGTTCGACTTTTGGGATAATTTGGTTCGTCAGAAATGGCTATCCCATCAAACCCTTTTGCTACGGCGGCCCAGATTGTAGGGTGTAAATAAAGATTTTCCCTCAAACCCAAGGGCATAAAATGCCACTGGGGCCATATCCATTTTCCTTGCCAGATTTTCTGTCCGTCCAAGGCGTACGGTCGCTTAGCGGCGCGCCTTTGCACGTCCTTGACGGACTGAAAATCTGGCGACACCGACCATCAAGCGAGCAGGGAAATTGGTGGTATCGGCGTGGAAGGTCTAATGGAGTCCCGGAGGGCAAGATAAAGGGAGTGTCACACAGAGACACCTAACTCATTGTCTGCACATCTATTTTTGTGTGACACCTTCCCGGATACGCTGTCACCCGAATTTCGCGATTCTTCCGCCGCAATTTGATTAATTGCGAAATCCCGTGTTCTCCCTTCAAACTGAATGGCCGAACTGCGGGAGTCCGAGGATACTCCTGGCATGACGAAACGCCGGCTTTCCAACTCTGATGTTCCGTTCGATTTTGATATCGATCAGGCTCGTGCAGATATGCGTCAGCCAATTCGATTCTTGAGCCTCAACCAAGTGCTCGACCGCCTTAGCGTTGGGCGCTCAACTCTGTACTCACAGATCAAAGACTCCGCACGCCCCTTTCCTTCCCCAGTTCATATCGGTCGTAGAAGTGTCTGGGTCGAAAGCGAAGTAGAAGCTTTTATGGCCTCGCTGATCCAATCTGAAAGGAATTCGTGATGTCTGCTATGGGCGCATAAACAGTCATAAGGAACCGACGGGTCTCCCTCCCATTGCTGCTGGTTGAACAGAAGCAATTGAGAGAAAACGATGCCGTTCAATCACATGCAATAGAAGTGGATCTCTTGGAAAAAGCAGCCGATCGAGTCGAGTACGCTGTCCTATCGCCAGATCATTTGGAACTATTGTCGGGCGAGAGGGATGAGGCGAAGCGCGCGCCGCTCGAGGCCCTGCTTTAATAAGTTCCGAATACGCAAGTTTTATCGTTTCTGGCCGGCTAAGAGTAGAATCGTCCTATGCTATTTTTTGGCCACAAGCCCGCTTAGCTGCCGTACCCATTTCAATCTATCCCGGACCATTTTTCTCCGAATGACGCATCGATACTTTAATGACAGCCCAATAGAGTCTGAAGAAGACGACCAGTATGGCATCACGCCATTCGCGAAGTCGCTCGCGAAAAGCATACTTAGCATCGAGAAACCGATTGGAACGACGATTGCGCTCAACGGGGCTTGGGGATCGGGAAAAAGCAGCGCCGTCAATCTGATTCGAGCCGAACTTGATAAGGGCAATGACGACAAGCTGGTCATTTCCGACTTCAAGTGTTGGTGGTTTCGCGGCGAAGAAGCGCTTGCGCTTGCCTTTCTGCAGAACCTCCACGTCTTGCTGAGCGATACGCTGAAAGACAAGGTGAAGAACCTGGTCCCAAAACTCGGTCGTGGCATGCTTCAAGCCGGACCCGTAGTCGGCGCGGCGATGGCCTTTACGCCGTTCGGCGTTTTGGCGCCTTTTACAAGCGCGTCCGCGAAGTTCGCATCTCGCTATTTCGACAATGACGACACGTTGGAAGAAATATTTCAGGAGTTAGCGAAGGTGCTAGAGAAAGAAGACCGACGCTTTCTCATTATCATCGACGATATAGATCGCCTCAGCCCCGACGAAGCGCTTGCGATTTTCCGGATGGTGAAGTCAGTCGGGCGGTTGCCAAATGTCATGTATCTCTTGGTGTTTGACCGCGAGCTTGCCGAAAACGCCGTTCGCGAACGCTACCCCTCTGAAGGACCGCACTATCTTGAGAAGATTATCCAGGCAGGTTTCGAGTTGCCCATGCCGCTGCGAACCGACCTGAACCGCGCCATCTTAACATCAATCAACACAATATGCGGCGATCCCGGCGAAGCGCATCATCGCCGACTTCTCAATCTGTTCCACGACATTGTCGCGCCATACGTGACCACGCCAAGAGATACAACGCGCTTTCAGAACGCCATCAGCGTTACTTGGCCCGGAATCGCGGACAATGTCAGCCTCGCCGATTTCATCGCACTTGAAACACTACGCCTCTTTGAGCCCACGCTGTTCCAAGCTATCCGCGCCAACAAAGCGACCCTCTGCGGAATACGCGATCGCCGCAGGCGCGGAGAAGCAGATGGCGAAGCAAGGTTTGAACCCTATCTTCAAGGCGTCGATGAGGGGCGCCATGAAATCGCGCGGATCGCCCTGCAACGCCTGTTCCCCAGTATGGAAGATACCGGCTACTCGGATGGATTTCATGCGATTTGGGATAGCGAGCGACGAGTTTGCATCGAGGCCCACTTCGACACCTATTTTCAGTTCTCCCTCAGCGACGAAACCCTTTCCATGGGCCGCATCAATGAGTTGACCGAACGGGCGAATGATCGTGCTTTCATTCGGCGGACCTTTCGAGACGCTGCTGAAGTTCGCCGGCGGACAGGCACGTCCATGGTGCCCGTTCTCCTCGATGTTATGAATACACACGCGCCCGATGTGGATCGCGAGAAAGTCGAACCCCTGATCGCTGCTCTCTTCGAGATTCACGACGAGATTGATCTGGATATCGATCAAGAGCGCGGCATGATGGCCGTGGGGAATACTACCTATCGGTATCATTGGCTGATCCGTCGTCTGACGAATGACCGGTTTGACCTCGATCAGCGCACAGACCTATATATGTCGACGACCGAAGCTGCATCGATTGGCTGGCTCGTCAATTTCGCGTCGTCAGCTTACCGCGACCATCACCCCCGCGATGATCGTCCGCAACGCGAGGAAGACTGTCTTGTTCGAGCGGATGCTCTGCCGGTCTTAATTGAACGCGCGCTGACAGCCATTCGTTCCGCCGCCGCAGACGGCTCTCTGCTGCACCATCAGGATCTGATCAATATACTATACCGGTGGCGGGACTTTCTTGACGATCCTGCCGAGCCGCGCGCCTATACTGATCTACTCTTGGAGGACGATGAAGCGCTGGTCATTCTCGCTCGAGAGTTCACAGGCGAGTCCTGGTCGCAAGGCATGGGGCTTACGGGTTTGGGCGACCGCGTTTCGCAACGGCACGTCCGCGCTCAGATTGAGTCGGAATCCGGTATTCTGGATGTCACCCGTTTCCGCACGGAATTGGAGCGCCTGCAATCAAGCGGCGACCTGGATGAAGCATCTCAGACCATCGTCGACACACTTTTCGATGCGTGGGATCGCCGATCGTCCGGGCGCGATGATTGAACCGCGCTTCAGTTCTATAAAGTCGCTTTTGTGCAGGGGACACCCGTCGAAAGGGACCGTCGTTAACACGACGGATTCCATGCCGCTGGTGTTCGTGAGAAGTTTTTTGGTCAGAAAGGAACTAGATACCAAACGGTCATTGAAGAAAGAGCTGAGAGATGTCGCCCGAGGAGTTTCTGAAAAAATTCAAAAGCCACGCTGACGCCAAGAAAGCGCTATTTGAGTATTATGCAGCGTTCCAGATTTCCGCCGTGGAGTCTGATCCCGTTGCTGCGCGAACATCTTCGCTCGGATTCTCATTAGGAAGTGCGGGTTGGGTCAACACTTCGGAGGACATGCTAAGGGCGTCGCGTCGCTTTTCGGACCTCCTCACCAAAACGCTAGGCGCTCGGTTTGGTGACGAAAAAGACTTATCCGACCTCATACGAAAAGCCGCACATAATGCGGTGTCGTCCAATCAAACAGAGAAGCAGTTTCTTGACGCTGTAACCGACGACATTGTCGATATTCTCAGCCAGGATTTCGAAATCTTCCTTCCAAACAGGCTGGTCTATCTAGGCCCAAAAATCACGCCGTTGAAAATTGGAAATGTCAAGGTTCTCAAACTGAGTGATCTTGAAAAAGAGATTCAGCCCGTGGTGGCGAAATTACAGACTAAATACACGAATATGTCAGTTGAGTTTGACTACGAGCAGCATCGCGCGATTTTCAAACAGGCAAGTATCGGCATTGAAGTACCTTCATCGGCAATGATGTGGGCCGTCAAAGCCCGCGCCAGCAAAACGCATCTTTACGAAGAAGCTTTGTGGCAGATCGGGATTGCAACAAGTCTCATGCGTCTGTCTTCCAGCAAATGGGACGGAAGAATACCGAGCTTTCGCGACATTGAGCCCAGTCCGGTCGTGCAAGACCGCTACGCTGGCGACAACGCGCTGGTGCGTAACGGCCAGAAGCTGAGCTATGGCGGTTCAAAATTTGCTAGCGCCTATATAGTTGATGGAAAAATCTCGAAGGATTTACGGGCCAAGAAGACTCAGTCGATCTTTGATGAAGTCTTCGCGCACAAGCCAGGGAGACTTGGGGAGCAGGTTTTCAATGCGCTCGGCTGGCTAACCAAGGGACGCCAAGCGTTAGATCGCTCCGAGCGTCTCTTATATTTCTTCACGGCGATTGAAGCGATTCTCACACGCAACAACAAAGACAGTCCGGTGATTGACACGATAGCGCGTCATGGCAGCGTCATGCTCGCTGCGTCCATCGAAAAACGGCCCGGCGTCGCGAAACGGTTCAAAGACTTGTATGCCCACAGATCTGCAACAGTTCATCGCGGCACTCGAAATGCTTCCGCGAACGCCGTTGCTAACGCGCACTACCTGGCAACACTGCTCGTATTTGTAGCGCTCAAGAAAGGGAACTTGTCCGAAAAGCATGATACGTTTTCCGATGCCCTCAGCGCCGCGAGTTACGGCACAGTCTGGCCCTAACAGGTTTTCCCACCGCTCACTTTGTCCATTGAATTAAAGTCCAGGGTTGTTTGGGCCGTTGTTAGCACGCGAAAGCCTCTTCAAGCGCATCAAGCAGACGGCGTTAACGCGCCAGCTTTGTTTTTGATTCCTCCAGTAGACGAAGCCGGGCAACACGCCGTTATCGCACCGGGCGGCTAGGTTTCGTCTGCTAACGGGATGAATGCGGCATATCGATTGTTACTACCGACATAGTATTGAGGCTACTCTTTCAGCCTAACGCCCGCACCACCCTCCGCACTTTCTTGCGGTCCAAGAAACAGGACTCCCCCTTTTTCAAGCGCTCTGCGCACCGCCTCTACGTTGGCATCAGTACTCGCCGACGGGCCGCGATCACTTTCCATTCGTCTTATTGTGGGAACAGATAATTTCGCTGCGTCTGCAAGTTTTGGCTGCGTCCAATCAAGGAGGGCGCGAGCAGCTCGGAGTTGCGCAGCAGTAAGAGTCATAATTTTCTTTTTCTGATCATATTTACACAAAAAGATCACGCTGTTATGCTGCGTGATATTAAACAACTCATGTGTACCATAAAGGCAAACCCATGTCTCGACGCCGTATTGGTGTGGAGGATGTTCTCCCACGCACTTCATACAACTTTTCTCGTCGGCAGCTCGTGGTGAGCGCAGCCCTTGGCCCAACGATATCAAAGCTTCCTTCCGTACCGGATCCAGCAGTCGGTGCTTGCAAATCCTGGCTAGAACTAGAAGCCCAATACGCTGCTTTGATAGATATCTGGCAGATGACGGAAACTCATTTTATCCGAGCGGGCTACTGGCGCGATCACAATAACCAGATAAGCACGAACATTCCTGAGCCTCGTGAATTGCAAGACATTGGCTGGCGGTTGCATATGCTGGAGAAAAAGAAGCAACAGCTTCTCCTCGCCTTGCCGGAAATACCCGCAACAACCAATCGGGGTATTGCATTGAAGCTAGATGTTCTCGCTAAAGTGATCAATCCGGATGAAAATCAGAATACTCATGACCTTGCAATGAGTATTCGCCGCAATCTTGCTCCACCAAATTTCTAAAGTGGCCATTTCATACAGCACGGCGGTGTGTTTTGCGCCCCCAACGAACACCAGTACGGAGGGCATCTGCTCCCGCCCCCCACACACATTCCGTGATCATACATTATTCCGCAGTCAGCTTGAGGCGAAACTCACGACTTCCGCAGCCCACCACTCTGCCATTTCAACGCGCTGATCCCAATACGTGGCTCGGTGATATGCTTTGCGAACCTGATCTGCCCCCATATGAGCCAACTCTGCTTCGATGGCATCTGGGTGCCATTTGCCGCTTTCATTCAGCAGACTTGAGGCGCTTGCGCGGAAGCCGTGGGAGGTCATCTCATTGGCGCTGAAACCGAGGCGACGGAGAGCCCCGTTTAGCGTGTTCTCGCTGATCGGTTTGCCGCGCGAGAGTTGGGAGACAAAGACCCACGGCTCATGGCCAGTGACGGATTCAAGCCGCTTCAGGATTTTCACCACAGGTTCTGACAGCGGCTTGCGATGCTCCCGGCGCATCTTCGTGCGCTCTGCCGGAATGGTCCATATGCGCTTCTGAAGATTGAATTCATTCCATTTCGACAGGCGGAGCTCGCCAGGACGTGGATAAAGTAGTGCCATGAGCTGAAGGCCGGCTTGAGTTTCTATTGCCCCATCATAGTCCCAGATGGCCCGCACGAGGCCAGCAAAGCCATCACGGTCAACGATAGCCGGGCGGTGGCGAACTTTAGGTACGATCAGTGCCCCGCGAAGCCCGGCAGTCGGATCATGTTCGCAGCGTGCAGTGGCGACGGCATACCTGAAGACCTGGCTTATGACTGCGCGTAGACGCCGGGCTGTTTCATAATTGCCGTCTGCTTCGACTTTGCGAAGCGGCACGAGAACGTGCGCTGGCTTCACCTGAGTGACCGGCATGTCGGCCAAATCGGCATTTGCAATACCGATCAGCCACGCTTTCTTGGAGAGCGTCGTATCGGCTAGACCTTCCTTGCGGTTCTTCTCCAGCAACTCCTCGGCGATGGCCGAGAAAGTATGCTCTGTGAGGGCCTGCCGTTCGAGCTTATCGATTTTGGCCTGCTGCATGGGATCAATCCCTTCGATCAGCAGAGCGCGGGCTTCGGCGCGCTTCTCGCGCGCTTTGGCGAGCGAGATCTCGGGATATGCCCCTAAAGCCATCAGCTTCTGTTTGCCGTCAAACTTGTACGCAAAGCGCCAGAGTTTCGACCCCGTGGGACGCACTTCAACGAACAAATTTCCACCATCTGTATAACGGCGGGGTTTTTCCTCAGGTTTGAGACTGCGGATCTTCAGATCGGTAAGAGGCATGGCATGGTACCGGCAGCTTTTCGACTGCTAATTGATACCATACTACCAGCGAGCGTACCATATAGATGTCTGGATCTCAGCGGATCACGACGGACGCTAGCGGCCGGTCAATCCCTATAACTCCCTGTTTATATGGAATTTTGGAGACTTTCTCAGACGCTGAAGGATGCACTCAAATAGCTTCCTGGTGCCCAGAAGAGGACTCGAACCTCCACTCCCTTGCGAGAACTACGACCTGAACGTAGCGCGTCTACCAATTCCGCCATCTGGGCACGGGGTAGGAAGGCGCCGATGTATAGGCTGATCCGCGAGCCGTCAACGGTAAAACTGTCGTATTTGAACGCGCAACTGCGCCTTGGCGCGCCCGGTCAACGGGATAGGAAAATCCAGGAAAAGCGGCGCTAGGCGCAGCCCTTTTGCCAGCGCCCCGACAGCGTGGCCTGACGCGCTAAATCGCTTGCCTGAAAATGCGCTAGTGCGCTGTATACTATGGGAACATTGTCTGGAGCGGGTAGACGGAATCGAACCGACATACACAGCTTGGAAGGCT
>TARA_R110001632_G_scaffold233166_1_pt1 | contig 11378 bp, 11 predicted proteins | sample TARA_R110001632 | Tara Oceans TARA_R110001632 (sample SAMEA4398266) | marine metagenome | biome: Polar Biome; feature: [SRF] surface water layer (ENVO:00010504); material: water (ENVO:00002006), including particulate matter (ENVO:01000060) such as... | depth 5 m
CTGGCTTTACTATAAAACTGTGGCCAATATTACTTGACCACTACAAATACACCGCCGGTAATGCTGCGAGCCTCGAATGAATAGGTCCTGAAAATCCTAAAAGCGGTAATATCAAAGCGTAACCCGCAATACCAAAAGCAAAAAAGAAAAGAAAACCGAGCACAATTGTATTTAGGTTTATCCAATAAAATCGCCGAGCAGGTTTGTTAAATTGGGCATGTTTTTGCAAAGTAGTGCGCCTAAGCCTTATTCAAGTAGGCCCAGATTAGTGCTTTATAAATAATGAAACGACTTAATAGGTAAGTTAAGACGTACGAATTGGCCGATTCTTACTGTTTACCCAACTGTAATCGATACTCCGAGGGCGTAAGACGTTTGAATTCTTTAAACGCCGCATTAAATGTACTCTTATTTGAAAAGCCCGACCGCAAAGCCAAATCCAGTATTTTAGATTGGGGATTGGAGGCGAGTTCAGCACAAAAGTGTTCAATTCTGAATTCGTTAATAAAGCGATAAAAGTTTTTTTCTAAATGGTAGTTTAAGGTCTCTGAAATGTGGTGAATGGAAATATCGGTTTGCGCAGATACCTGTGCTAAGGATAGTCCCTCTTGGAGATACAAATGTTCATTTTTTACCGTATCAACAAGTACTTTTGCAAATAAGGCATGGGTCTCAGCATCTAAGGCTAGTCGTTCCTCTTGCTGTTGCGCCGAAGTATATGCGTATAAATTGTTTAACTGTTCAGACAAAACTAGAGGCTTGGGTATATGTATTAGGCCTTGGGTCACAAAAAGTTGTGGCTTCAGCCATTGCATGAATCCTATTAAATAAATAAGCACGACAATGAGTGCAGACCCTACGTTTGATAGCCAGTCAATACCGGCTAAAAAAGATGCTGACATTTTAATCAGCCATATCACTAAACTTAAGCTAATGAGTGTTGCTAGCCAATTGCTTTTATCTTTTGTGGTATCCGAAAATTGCTCTTTGTATGATTTTTTGTAGGCCAGCAATAAACGAATACTTAGGGCAAAATAGACGACTGCTTGTAAATATAAAATAGCCTGCGAGATATAGAAACTGGGCGTTAATGGCGGTAGTGTTAATATATAAGAAAGTTTTTGCTCACTTGGCGCTAACAATATATCTATGTTCAACGCATAGCATAAAACCAATGGGAGTAAGTGAACAGTGTCTTCAAGTGTAAATTCACTACGATCTAGCAATTTTTTGCAATATAGATATAGTAGTCCACCATAAGCTGCGGGCAAAAAATACGTCCAACCTATTAGAAAAGAATACACATTTATCGTTTTGTCTAAATATATAAACCCGCCCAAAAAGCTCAAAGACAAAAACAAACACCATAAAGCCATCACTCGGTTTGCACCCAGTTGTTTCGCCCCTAACAATAGAAACAACGAAATGATCAAACCTTGCACTGCGCCTAAGCCATATAAAAAAATCAACCTTGTTACTCTGTAATTTAAGTGCGACCGCTAATCGCCAAAAGTATAAGACAAATAAGGTTTATATACTAACCCGGCTCTTCCTGCCCGATCTCAGTGCAGTTCATGCTAACCATAACATTATCGTTAGCTGATAAGCTAAAATACCTATAAATATCAGAGTCTCATTCTTCGCTCTTTACAAGTTTAATGCTAAGGCAATTGATTATTCAAAGGCGGTACCGTTAATCTTCAAAGACAAATTAGCAGAAATAATAACAACAAATAAACTTCATCAGTTTGTTTCCACTTTTGGTATTGGCAGGGGCAGTCAAAATTCTAAATAGGGTAACTGTATTTAGTTCAATTAGCTTTAAGTTCGCAGGAAAGCTATGGCAGGGAACTGGCAACAAGAGCCGTTCGCTGATGGGTTCGGCTAGGACCGCTTTTGGCACATGGCCGCCTGTCAGCTCGATCTATGATTTCAATCATCAACGAAACCTATTGTCGAGGATAGCGACTGGCCGTTGTGAGCGATAAGCAGCCTTTTGAGCTTGATGAGCTTGATGATTTTAACGCCCTATTAACAGGCAAAAAATGGTTTGCTAAAATGTTGAGGAACGAAAACAGCAAACTGTTTTCTGTCCTTGTTTAATAGTTTGTTAGGCATTTTTTAGCGCCTTTTTTTCTATTCTTTTAATACGCCCATTAAAGCCCGATTGAGTATTATCGTGTAACCCATAACTTAGTGCTTGACGACAAATCTCAATTGCTTTGTCAAAGTTATTAGCTTCCGCCAAGACTGTCGCATAATTTTGAAATGTAGTAACACGAGGAAGAGAACCTCCCATATCTTCTTTTAAGGCTGGGGCTATTTCAGGAAACTCTTCCAAATGTTTTTCACTATATTCAAGACACAAAATTCGATACTTTTCTTCTTTTCTTAACTTGTAAGTAGCCCCAACTATTGACTGTAATAGAAAATGTCTATCAATCGGGTTCGTTTTCGAGCCAACCGCTTTTAGCATTAAATCTAAGTCACCTGAAGTCCAAGCTTCAAAAGCCTCATCTACTGCGACACTTTCACCTTGACGAATTGTGAACGTATTAACTTTATTTTCAGGGGGTTTACGTTTAAAAAGTGATGAAATCCATCCCATAATTCAGATCCTAGTTTAAATCCCTAACGCCCCAAGCAGGGGATTTTATGAGTGTTGTTCAGCGAGTAAAATTCCCGCTGACTTGGCTTGTTAGGTACCATTTTGTGCGACACAGCCCCAGCCATCTATTTCGACGCCATATAGTTCTGCAATGCAGGTCATAAACCCTGAGACACAGAGTACAATATTTTGCGTTACTGGCATTTCGATTAGCACTTGTACTAGGTATTGATCCTCTTCGAATAGGACACTAGCCTTTCCGTATTGGAAGTCATCTAGAAAGCCTGAAACCGCTTCAGCTTTATCCTTGCTTGGGCATTTAAAACTGAAGTCCACCTCTCGAAATTTACTGAAATCATCTCCATTACTGTCCAAGCTTCGGAGTACATTGGTATCAGCTTCTGTGGCTTCCATTAATTTCGATATGACTGACATACTTTGTGTACCTAACGCCTAATTAACAGGCAAAAAACTGTTGGCTAAAATAGGCGACGAAGGAGCAAAGGCCAACTGTTTTTTGTCCTTGTTTAATTTCTTGTTATGTTTAAATATCACCAATTTATATTCTTTTGATTGCGTAAGGGAATTGCCGAATCCAAAACAGCGACCTTATTACTATTTGTAAACCCATTATCCTGTAAAAATAACTCTAACCCTTTTCGTGTTGTTTTACCCGCAGCTGGCGGTAAACAAACACTTTTAATAGGGAGTTTTTCACGTTGGAATAGGTTTTCTTCATGATCTTGAAGGAAAATACTTTCAACATAAGGAATGAAAGTTCCCCCTGCAATTCTGAATTTCCTTAGCTTTTCATTTTGAACAGAATTAGCTAAAAATATAGCTCTCCATTCTTTTTCTTCGGAGAACCCTCCATCTTTAAAAGTTAACAAAGGAAGTTGAAAAACATTTTGAAGTAGACCTGTAATTATACCCTTACTCTCAAGGCTTAACTCTGAAATATTATGGTTATCGATTTTGTACTTTTTTATTGTTTTGGCCAATTCATCAATTATTAGATTAACAATCTCTAACTTTAATTTGTCATCATAAATAACGGGTAAAAAATGACAAATAACAACGGTATTATTCTGATAAGTTGATAATCGGGAATCAGACAAATCAAACTCGGCACAGTAGCCCTCAGATTGGTTTGCATATGCCCGCCATTGACTCAGAAGATCGTGCTTGGAACAAAACGAGATTATATATGGTGTGATTACGTCAGCTAAATTATCACTGTGCTCATTAAGGTGTTTTGCTAGTTCTTGAAAAACAAACTCTTCTCGATCATTTAAAGCCTTAAATATAATATCTAGACCATCTTTCATTTCTCTTGAGTCATTTAAAAAACGGTAGTCTGTCGCCCACAAATTAGCATTCGAAATTATGCCCTCTAAACCGTGAGCAGATGTATAGTGATACAAATTTGTAGTTTTTTCTTCCGGCGATATTTCAGCTATTTTATTTTGAATAAAATTAGTTAAATCCTGTAATTCCTCCATCATAGGAGAAAAAGAATCTAAATCACTCAAGAATTTATCGTATGACACTAAACGTCCCTTTCAACATAACGCCTCATTAAGAGGCAAATAATTGTTGGCTAAAATAAGCGACGCAGGAGCAAAAAGCCAACTGTTATTTGTCCTACTTTAATGACTTGTTATGTTTTGATATTCCGCTAGAACTATATTCAATAAACTGAATATTTTTCTCATTTTCTAACATATTCAAATATTCTTGCTGTTTAATTTCAATCGGTAATGAAGATGAGTTTATCTCGTCATGTAATAATATGTTTTCTCTTATATTTTCTCTTTTTAATCTGAATCTATGATATTGTTTTTCTTCATTTGCAAACATCAAAAACCTTGATATTCGTAATATTGCAGGTCCAACACTAAATGCAAATGGTAACCACCATACGCCTCCAAAAATAAAACCAAGTGCAACAGTACCTGTGAGAAAAGAAGCTAAAGCGCCATTTGGTAAATTATTTATTTCAATAGCTTCTTTTCTTGCTGATTCAGAAAAAGACTGTATTTCTGCAAGGACGGATTTCTTATCATCTTGATTCATTATCAACCTCCTTGTCTTTACATCTTTGTAGGCGTATAGATAGCTCATTTCCATACTCTCGAGCTCGAATTGACTTTCTAACATGTAAAAAGGAGGCAATGCTAAGATACAATGAAGTAAAAATAACGAAAAATAGAAGTATAAATGCAGGACTAATAAGTGTCCTCAAATCTGCATTCATTAAAGTGCCTTGCAAAAACATGCCTAAAAACATGCCTATTGAACATAACAATACTAAAAATGAGATGTAGAAAATATTTTTTGAGTGTTTGGCATTTTTCCTAACAATCGTTATCGAATCTTTTAATTCGTATTCAGGGTTAATCATTTAATTCCTCCAAATTGCGATGAAACATAACGCCCTGTTAACAGGCAATAAAATAGTTGGTTAAAATTAGCGACGAAGGAGCAAAAACCAACTGTTTTTTGTCCTTGTTTAACAGCTTGTTAGGGCTCAGAACTCAATACGAGCGCAATATATTAAACACTGTCTCACTGGCAACAGGAATATCATCACCACGCTGCTCAGAATTAATCATAGTGTGAAACAATACATTCTCTGTTTTATCTTTAGTGGATATTTCACAACAACCCCAAGTAACTTGTTTAAAATTAGAGAATAAATGAGAACTACAAGAATCATACCCTTGACCTTGATAGTAATCTAAAAACATAATCCGATCTTTTCCAAGAGCCCAATAAGTTGGATCATTTGGTCCCCAGACTCTAATTTTGTCACCTTGTTTAAGTTTGCCTTTGAAAGTTTCAACTGATTCCAACTCCCAAACAATGGCGTCACATTGACTACCATCAAGAACAACAGGAATTGTTTGAACAACTTTAAAGCGAGCAACATCAATCGAATTTTCGTAATGCCATTTTAAATCAATATGCTCAGGAATTTCGCTTCCACAAGCAGCAAGTAATAAAATGAAAATTGATAAAAATGCTTGCTTCATATCCATTGAGCCCTAACGCTTATTATCGAGCATGTCGTATATGTAACTTCTCGATTCGGTAGTTTTTTTCGTCATTTTAAGTTCTTACCTTCTGATTTTATTCAGTATTTTTACTATCGTACGAGTAAAACCACTCGAAGTTGCAAAAGCAAAAGGAGACCTCGGTTTAACGAGACTTTTCTGCTTCCTATTAAAAACCATGTGAAAAATATTTTCCATAGTTAAATTAATAACTTAGCGTTTTTAAGAAAAACAAAGCGAGACCAACCAAAACTACATAATAGGAAGCGACATGGGCATTATTCACTAAATCCGATTATACCTGTTTTTTTATACAGGGCATTTAAATACGAGATAATTGGCAAGTCAGGGAATTTGTAATCCGTTTAAATGAGATCTTATGGTGCATAAAAAGCTAATGCCGAATGTCCGCAATTGGCACGAACGAGCCAGACTATGCAATAGAGTCTGGCTTACCACCTAAGATTCTATGCTCTCTGAAACCTCCAGAGCGTCATCAACCTCGATACCCAGATATCTGACAGTACTTTCAAGCTTACGGTGACCTAGTAACAACTGACACGCTCTCAGATTCTTTGTCTTTTTGTAGATCAAAGAAGGTTTCGTTCTTCGCATAGTGTGTGTACCGTACTGAGTATGATCTAGTCCAATGGTCGAAATCCAATTGTCTACAATTCGGCCATATTGTCGAGTTGATATATGGTCAGATGATTGTATTCTTGATTTGAACAAATAGTCAGATGAAGATAGTTTGGATTGTTCTATAAGAGCGTAAAGGGACAATCGTGTATTTTCTGTTATTTCAAATTGAACGGGTGTGCCAGTCTTTTTTTGAACAAGAATAGCTCGTGACTGAATACTCTTACCGTGTGCGATATCATTAACTTTCAAAGCGACTAAATCGCAGCCACGAAGTTTACTATCAATGGCTAAATTGAAAAGTGCCAAATCTCTGATCTAATTGAAAAGTTCCAACCTTATTCGGATTGCCCAAATTTGTTGAAGTTTTAGAGGTAACTTTTGCCCTACCAGTTTGTTTTTATTCCAAGGTTCCTTGGGTTGATATATTGCTATGGGGTACATTTTGAATCTCCTGTGTTTGTGGAGATTTAAGTTTAGTTGGCTAAACATAGTTTTTAGAGTGGGAAGTCAATGTGGTCTTTGAGCGAAAAAGAGACATAGCCGAACATCATCTTCAAGGGTAAGTTTACGGCAAAAGCGGCCGTACGCCGTTCAAAATTGTACGGGAATTACGTGTGGTACATGGTGCCTGTAAACACTATAAGTAAGTATATGTGTTAGCTCCTCATATACTCAGCTCACCAGAGATGACATTATGTTCGTTAAGTCGCACATTTCCAGTTGGTGTAATTATTATACCTTCTTATTTCATGGGGATTAAATGACTACCAAGAATAAAACTACATCAAAATTAGATAGATATACCCTTGCTGCTCTGTTTATAGGTTTAATTGCATACCCTGTTTTATATAGTACCGACTTTTTCAGCACGCTTCTTTTCCCATTTTTGCCAGACGAAATTCTTTCATCTTTGTACAATGACAATGAACGAACCGAATGGTGGTATTTTATATTCTCGAATTTATTATTTCACTGGATACCATTTTTATTTATCGTGTATGCATTAAAAAAGAATAATGAGAGTTGGCTATCTATCGGTGTTGATTGGTCATGGTTTTCAACGCATAAAAATGTGTTTATTACCCTATTGTTAATACTAATTATATCGTCTTTTGTGATCCCCAAATTATACTATGGCGATGAACTACCGCTAAGCTCTCGAGCTGGCTTTGTTGGCCCTATCAGTGCATTGGAACGCTTAGCCAGTATTTTTGTTTTAGCATTTACCGCCGCTATTACCGAGGAAGTCATATTTAGAGGTTTTGCGCTCACTCGGCTAAAACGGATAATCCCAAACCCTTGGTTTATATTGCCAATCATTGCAATTTCATTTGTTTTTATCCATGGGGAAATTCGAAGTGTTGGCCAGACATTAAATTACATAGTGTTTAGTTTAGTTTTTGGTGCAGCTTTTATTCTAATGAATGTTAGGCGCTTAGAAATCTTAATTACGATTCATTTTATGATCAATGCGAGCCTAGTGTTTGTGCCTTGAGCACAATAAAAATCGAGTTTATTATGTTTTACTATTAGTTAATTGCTTTTTTGGGTTGGAGAATGATTTAAGCCTATCAATTACAAAAGCTTACGTCAGCAATCAGGGATTTTTGTCTTTAACCAAGTTCACTCAACGGTTCCTATGCGAGATCGCGCTCCAGTCACGTTGCATTCAGCCGTATAACTATAATTCCCTCTTAACGGAAGTAGTTAGTAAAAACAGGTACGTCGCCTAACTGCTTTTGGGATCGTTCACTGAGACGTTCGGCTATGTCCGCTCTTGGCACCGACCAGCCCAATAGGCCACTAGCTGATTAGGGCGAAGAGCCGCCGTAGCGCTATCCTGTAAACTATGCTTCATCGTCATTGTTTTTGAACAACTGAGGATTATTCGGTTGTTGCACAAAACCTTAAAACGTTCGGACAATCAATTTTGCAACTAGCTGTTGCGAAATTGAATTAAGGGTAAGTTTGAGCGAATAAGAGTCAATTGCGTTTCGTCCCATCGTAAGACCGTCCCAAACTCTTAGCAGTGTTTTACTTCTTAGCAACTACTATCTATCTATGAAGGTGGTTGTTCTATAGTGATAAACGTAACGACGAGAAGTGACTTATGGGTTCGAGGAATAACACTTAACCGGCTTAGTAATTATATAACGTCACGAAATCTATACATCCAATTATTAAAATCTAATATTACTAAATGACTAACTATTACCCGCTTTATTGAAATTCGAATTTGCTGGAGTGGAAACGTTTTTCAACCAAGTTTTCCCCTCATCTAAGTTAGTGAAATACCTTACATCGACATTCGTAAATGCTCGATGAGACTTTTCAAGCACTGATTGCTGGAGTGAAATATTGTATACAATTGCTAAATATCTTAGATTATTAGCATCTAGCCATAGATTTAAACCGATTACATATTGATGAACATCAGGAGTAGCTAGCTCCCATTTAGTGAGATCACACAAACACGACCAAGGATGACTTTTTATGCTATTAACAATTTCCTTGGTTTCTTTGCCCCAACGAAGGGCAGTATGGTAATTCCAAGCGTCATAAGCTCTGAGTGTAAGGATCTTGCCTGTTAATTCTAGTTCAAACGTACCATGTTCAATCATTTTCACCCTTATACGGTAAAGTTGACTACAGCTGTGACTTAGTTTCATTGTGAATTCGAAATTTCATTAGTTCCAATATACACAAGTTTTCATAACGTACACGCGATATAGCTAATTAGATAGTTTGTCATGTAACTATAGTAAGGAATTGCGAGCATTGAAAACTCTAAACCACAAGAAGATAGAAGAAATGTTAGTCATTAAATGAAATCAACATGCATCTAAGTGACGGCCGAAATTGACATACATCATGAAAGGCTATGAAGTGTTTAGGACTTTTTCGGTTACTCAGTAATACTTAGCTGATTACATATTTAGCGGTTAGTTAAGTAACTATCACTAAGCTCTGTCGTTGATAGCGCTTACATGAAGTAAGCCAGTCCACCCAATTGTTAACGATTAGTGCTACAAAAATGCGCTTAGTTGCTTGTCGTTCTGTTTAATATAAATTATCTACAAAAACGTACAGGCGCTTTTACTGCGAAACTGAATCGCAAAAAGATGTGAGTCGCGAATAGTTATCGTGCATATGATGCAAAGTGAAGAGTATTTAATGAACCCGTTAATTGAAAAAGATATTCAAACTATTCAGTCTATAGAGGCTGTGCCTTACATAATGAAAATGCTGTCAGATGCGACAGGGCTGCGTTTCATTTGTATTGCACGAGTAACTGAAGTCAAATGGACAACTTGCGCAGTGCTTGATTTAGTTAACTTTGATCTCAACCCTGGTGACGAGCTTGAGATAACGACTACCTTTTGTAGTCAGGTTAGAAGCTCGAGCCAGCCAATAGTCATTGAGCACGCTCAAACAGATGCGCATTATAGCAAAAGCGAAATTCCAATTATGTACGGGTTTGAAAGTTACTTTTCTTTCCCTATTTTCAATTCGAATGGCGATTTTTTCGGCACGCTATGTGGTCTTGATCCCCTACCTGCAAAGTTAAAAACGACTGAAATTGAACATCAAATCAAGTCATTTGCTGAATTAATTTCTAGACAGATTGAAGTTGATCATAGACTAAGCATTGCCGAGTCTGATTTATTTAACCAGAAGACTGCCTTTAAACTTCAAGAGCAATATATTGCTATTCTAGGTCACGATTTAAGGACGCCATTATCTGCACTCACAATGGGCGTCAGTTTCTTAAAGCAACAGGTTAAAGACGAGACCTCTCAGAAAATACTCGCTCGAATGGACAATAGCACAACCAGAATGACGCGCTTAATCAGTGATGTTATGGATTTGACCCGTGAGAAAATGGGCAATGGCATGGTGTTAAATATCAAGACGGTAGATAACTTGGAAGATACCTTAACACACACTGTTTCCGAACTATCCGGATTACATCCACAACGAGCTATACAGACCGATATTAATATAAAGGGTTTAGTTGATTGTGACCCTGAGCGAATTGCCCAGTTGTTATCTAATCTTTTAATAAATGCCATTGTGCACGGCGACCCAGCACAAATGATTGATGTTAAATCGACTATCGAAGACGGCATTTTCTCACTAAGTGTCAGTAATGGTGGCGAGCCGATAACGCCTGAAAAGATTGATAAACTATTTAAGCCCTTTTGGCAAAATGAAAGCAATAAGAAAACCGGAGGCTTAGGGCTAGGCTTGTTCATTGCGTCACAAATAACGTCAGCGCACAACGGAACGCTAAAAGTGAGTTCCAACGAAAGCAAAACGGTTTTTACTTTTCAAGCAACCCTTTGAATGCAGCTGAGGATAAAGGATAGCTTTAATTCCTTGGTATTTGATTTATAAAGAAAATAATGACATATCAGGCGCAATAATTGAAAAAATTAGAGTGTTAAGTTTACCTTACTTTAGTGTCAAACTGTCTGCTGATAGAAAACTTGATATGTTTCTACAGGGCTAGGGGAAGATCAGTTCACATGACCAGAAATAGGTATTAATGAACCGGAAACGCCCGTTAGCCAAGCATTCCCATCTTTTAAGCTGTTAAAATATTCTACCTCTGCATTTATGAAGACTTGATGAGATTTTTGAAGTACAGCTTTTTGAAGTGCTGTTTTGTAGACAATTGCTAAGTATTTTAAATTATTAGCATCTAACTAGAGGTTAATATCCAATACATATTACTGGATATCAGGGGTTGCTAACTCCCGTTTAGTAAGGTCACATAGGCAAATCCATGGACGATTTTTTAAGCTATCTACAAGTTCTTTAGTTTCTTTACCCCAACGTTTAATCGTTTAATGATTCCAAGCATCATAGGCTCTGAGTTTAAGAAATCTACCAGTTATCTCCAGTTCGAAGGAACCATGTTCTTGCATATTGACCTCAAAATCGTAGCTTTTTAAAGGCTGTATGGTGTAATTGATGATAGGATATTTTAAGCGTTATAACTACATTGAGGAATTACTGAGATTGTAGTGGCACAGTTAATTTGGCCACCTATTAATAGATGTTATGAT
>TARA_R110001632_G_scaffold5393_2_pt1 | contig 11377 bp, 17 predicted proteins | sample TARA_R110001632 | Tara Oceans TARA_R110001632 (sample SAMEA4398266) | marine metagenome | biome: Polar Biome; feature: [SRF] surface water layer (ENVO:00010504); material: water (ENVO:00002006), including particulate matter (ENVO:01000060) such as... | depth 5 m
CCATAGATATACTCTAGTTGTGCTAAAGCGTATTTCAAATGTTTCTTGGTATCTTTCATAGTATCATCTCATAGGGGGCTATCATCATTCATCTGTTGCTCAGGCTAGGGTAACATCATACCCTGAGTTGTCACTAAGCATCAAGTCAAAAATATCAGGGGCTTCATCTCCGAAGAGTTCCTTCATCATCTCATTAGCACCACTCATATCTTCAAGCGAGAGTGCGAGTTGAGGTGGTAGTAGTTGAGTCATGTCCAAGTCCAAGTCCTCTGATACCTCGTTGGCATAAGCAACAAACTCAGGGGTGGTCTTGTCATCTTCGGTCATGGGTTTCAATTCACCAACACGAACATAGGGACGAGCAGGGTCACTGGATAGTCCCAAGCGGATACAGTGTAGAGCAGTGATGCTTTTACCATAGATGCTAGAGAACTCTTGGTACAGTAACTCCCATGCAATTGAATCTACTACAGGTGACTGCTCCATCATACCGATGTGATACTGAGCCCAAGTAAGATGCTTACCCATTGAGTCTTGCGCTCGGCAACCTGCATTTGATAGAGCAGTGCGGCGAGTCTCAAGGTAGTCTGCTACCTTTGGTGGTAGAGGTACGAGGGGTTCTTCAGGTGTACCAAGGTGGGTAGACTGTGACATAGCCATTCGTAATGAGTCTAGTTCCGCACCCATCTTGCTGTAGATTCCCATGCTCATTCCTCCTCGGTTGTAAACACAGCACCATCTTGGAGTGTGAGTGATGACTTGCTTTCCTTCACGAAGTCAATGAGTGTCTGCACTGCAACTGAGTCATCGCTTATGTCAAGCATAGCACCTTCGGGGTGGTTCAGTTCTCCACCCTCAATCAGTAGTTGTACTGAGCCTTCATGCTCTATGTAAGATAGTACCGACATAGGTGCATACAGCATAGTTCCACTTGCTGGGCTGGATAGTGTAGGTTCTTGCTCACTCAACCATTCTGTTAGTTGAGGTGGGGCTCGCAGTTCAATCGCTAATCCATACTTACGATTGACTGTTGGCTCACCCACACCCTGTACATGTATTCGGTTGGTGTCAAACTGGCATCTCACTTGTAGTCTCGGTTGTCCGTATTCTGTCATCTGTTTCATCTCCTATTGTTTATTCATTTACTGTTGCTTTAAGTACTAACTTCATTACCAATCCTTCAACATGTTCTTGGTTTGGGGTGCGTACTTATCTCTCCCCTTGCCTTTGCCCTTGCCGTTCTTCGCCTTGTCCTTCGCCTTGTCCTTGCCTTTCCCTTTACCCTTGGCTCGCTTAGTCTGTGCATCCTTCTTCATGGTGACCTTACGCTCACAGTCATGGCACTTCAAGGAATCTAATTGGATGAACTCAGGTAGCCTCATCTTACGGCAGCCCTTACACTTGACCTCACCATCACTGACAGTGGCCTTACCTTCTTCTTCAATAGCGCAAGGGATACAGACATCAGAGTGCATACCGAATGGTGATACAGTGTTGTCACACTTAGGACAGATGCCTGACATATCATACAGACCCTGAGTAGCCAACATCATCTCATCTCCAGCACACCCATCACAGATGGTAGGAGTCGGGTCAGTTGTGTGAGTCCATGTTGAGTGGTTACAGATACCACAAGCATAGAGTTCCCATGATGTAGGAAAACCATCACCATCAAAGTCATCCACGATGTCATCCAACTCCTCCTCAGTAGACCAGTACTTGCTCGGTGTCTTACTCTTCATATGCTTGGTAGGGTAGTCGGACTCATCCTTGAATGTGAAGTTGTTCTTCTTCTTAGCAAGTACAGGGAACAGGTTCTCACCCACTGCAATACCACAACACATAGCAACATACTCTTGTTGCTTGCCAGTCTCAACAGCATGGTGACAGTAGATGTCACGAACATGCTTGATGATAGAACCAGCATCGTTGTCATGTGGTGAAGGGATAGCACCCATGAGGTAACCAAGGATAGCCAACTGAACTCCAGTACGACCATGACCACCTACACACTGAGTGGAGATTGTCTTGATACCAAGTCGCTTGATGTCATCAACAAGTGCAAGCCAAAACTCACGACCCACATCTTGAGGGATAGAGAAGTCAGGCCAGTCAATGCTAATCATCTTAGCAGAGCCACCTATATGTCCTTGACAAGTAAACCCATCAGGTACTACTGTGGCTTGCGCTCTGTCCATCACTTGGGCTGGGCCAAGAGCGAGGTCAGGTAGTGGTGACATACGATGCCACCCACCATCTCTACTGTGTCCACCTGCTAGGATAGTCACATCATCAATCGTAAATACCACTGGGTTGCCTGTGTGACATCCAGCCTTGCTGCTCATTCCATTCATCCAATCATTATTCATTCATTCACATCCTTTGTAATTTCCATCATCTCTGCCGCTGGTTGTACATCAGCAGGTGCTGACATAGCATCAAGGAAATCCCCAAGTGCATCGCCCTTCTTGGACAACCACTTGTTGAGTACCAACATCATGTCAGGAGTATCAGGGTCAGTAGGGTCAATGGCTTCGTAGATAGCCACGAACTCAGCAGGGGTAGGGTCAAACTCCTTAGCCTTGATGAGTGCAACTTGTACCTTGACACTGGCACGAGTCTCTTGAATAGAACCGACCAACCATACATCTACAGCGGGAGGAGTAATCATCAACGAAGCACTATGCTCATCAAAGAGGGACTGTAGTTCCACGAGTGCTGATGGGTGTACAGAGTTAGGGTTATTACTAGCCCACTCTAAGTGTACGATACAAGTCTGACAAGTAGATACACCACACATGATGTAGTCCTTGTTAGTAGGACTGTTGTGACTACCACGCTCACCATGTCTCCAACCTATAGGTAGGATAGCCATGATGGTACGCAGTGCCTCGTGAACATTCTTGCTTGATGCCATTGGAGTCTTACGCCAGTAGGCTGGTGTCTTCTTCTCCACATAGTCTAGGATGTCGCCCCAGTTATTCTCAGGTGGTGTAGCCTCATCAAACCCAGCACGAACATTAGCAAGACCATCGTCAAGGAACTCACGAGCCATCTCAAATGTAGAGGCCATCATGTTCATGTCTCGGCGTGGTGCAAACCCAGCAGTGCCAGCATCAAAGGCATACTTGCTCAACCACTTGTTGAACAAAGCACCGTTGTTGTGTACCGCATTCTCAGCAGCATTGACAGAGACAATGAGGCTACCCATAGTCTCAGCATCAGGTGAGGTCATGAACTCTTGTAGTGTATCACAGACACCAGCACCGAGTAACATTGAGTCACCCCATGCAGGGCCACCGTATGATGAACCCCATCCCTTTCGGTAGTGCTTGTTCAAGAAGCGAAGCATCTTAGCAGCATCGCCCCAGTCAAGTTCAAGGTGTCCAATCGCTGCATAGTAATGACCACGAGAGGAGTCAAGGCATGGTGTCTTGTTCACCTTCTGCCACACATCACTACCAACACAGGCAGTCATGGTAGCAAAGAGTTCAGCATTAGCGTTAGCCTTGAGGCCACGAGCATGTCGCATCTCTCCAAGTCCAAGAGCAAGTACTGCCTTCGGTAACCAAGCACAGAACATACCAGCAAGGAACGCCACATCTTGTGGCTTGCTCATAGGTAGGCTGACCCACTGGTGAAAGAATGTAGAGAACCAACCTTGTTGCTTGCGCCAGTACTTGTTACCCATCTCAACTCCACGCTTGAAGTCATCAATGAATGCTGATGGGTTGTAAGGCTTAGGCTCAAAGTCATTGTCGTTGTCCATGACAACCCAACCACCAGCAGCCTCAACCCAGCGGTCACCTACAGTGACAGAGGGAGTGATAGCATAGGCAACTCCTACACCACGACAGTGAGCATAGATGTGAGAGAGACGAGAGCCACTTGGTTCTACAACCATGTAACCTTCGGGACACTTCTCGGCAGTGATGTTCTCCTCAAGCCATGCGACTTCTTCAAGCCCACTCATAACAATGGAGTCTTGGATGACTACCTCACCTTGAGGTATCATACCGATAGTAGTCACACCTTCAGGTGGTGGCATGACTGGAGTATGAGAAGGAGCATTACGAATCTGTGCCATGTTGTGCTTCATGTCAGGCAAGTCCATGATACCCCTTTCTCTGTTATCATCTACGAGTCTGTAAACGAACTCAAGTTCGTGGTGAGTAGGAGCATAAGACAGCGCACTCATAATCATGTTGTCGGCACTATGCTCCTCAGTACGGAGAGGGAAAGCAAGGTTGAATCCATGACCAGCAGTGATGCCGTCATGTCCTACTCCCATGATGTTGTAGCCTTGAAACATTACAGCCTTGTCCAACCCAGTAACTGGGTCGCTCATCATAACAATGTTCCCACTCTCATCTACTTCGGGGTGAGACAAAGCCATGACTGAACTTGAGGTAGCATCAATGAATGGCATGAGTAGCATACATCCATCAGGGTCTTCTCTCTTCATCACACCTGAAAGGTAAGTGAAGTTCTTGAGCAAGGAGGCTTCGTCATTACAACGAATGGATTCAATCACACCATGACGGGGTGACTCAGGACAAGCCCTCAAGAAACAAGGGTACTTCATCTCAGCACCTGCTGATGTTAGGTGGAGTGCAGTGTCAGTAAGATGAATGGCTACCATGTCTAGTGGATGCCAGTCTTGAGGGACAGCATAAGATGTGTGGGCAGAGCGGTGAGTGAACAAAGCCTTAGCCTTCTGTGACTTGATGGCCTTGATTCTGTCACTGCTGTTCAGTTGTGTTAGGGTAAGTGCTTCCATATGTTTCGTCTCCTTCTTGTTTGTTTGTTTACTGTTGCTTTAAGTACTAACTCTTTCAGTCATCTCTTTGTGGATTCAGTACGAGTGTGCTTACTGATGAGTGTCCTATGAGATACATCTTGCGAGGCGTACCATCTGTACGATAGAACACCATTGACATTTCAGGCATGGCTCTCTCTACTGCTTGAGGTACACTACGGCGAGAGGCCACATCAATGTGGTGAGTCTCATCTACAAGAACACGACCTGATGCAATTGTACTAGCGTGTGCAATCTTCTTGTTGTTGAACCACTGGTAAGTGTACACTCGTAGTTCTTCAAAGGTACTGAAAGCACAATGACATGCCGAGGCAGTATTACTTCTAGCGAAGTACCACTCACCATCTTCAACACCTCTATCTTGTACAGCATTCTGCATCTCTATGTTTAGTATGTATATTTTCTTCATGTTATCACTCTCTATTCTAATGCTGCTTTATGTACTAACTTCATAACCACTATAGTCCGACAAGCGTTTTCATTCCTCTTCGTCTGCTAACTCTGATAGTACCATGACAGTACTTGAAGGATAGCGATAGCGAGGGCGGGTAGCATCTACATCTGAGTAAGCAACAAAGCCTACCTTTGTTTCTGATACCATGTGTCCGACCTTGACTTCGTTACATCTGTGTGTCTTAGTTATCTGATAGAGAGTACCATTTCTAGGTAGGTCACCTACATACTCCATCATCAACCACTTGTTCTGTCCTATGAGTAAGGTGTACCGAGTCATTCAATCACCCTCTTGTTGTACTTACCTGTGTTAGTACACAGTACAGAACAATCAACCTTACCACTGGTGTACCCATCCCAACCAGTGTCAGGAACTTTAGTTAGTCCACAAGCACATGATACTTTCTTCGTACTCATTCAACCAACTCCGATAGGTCTGCAATACACTTGCGTAACTTCAACGCTGTTTCGTGAGCGAGAACATACGGAGAGTCAGGGTTCTGTAACTCTACATCATTGTAGTTGAGAGTGTTAGGGACATGCTCATCAGGTCTAAGAGCAACAGCATACACTAAGTCAAGTGCTGTCGCAAGAGAGTTGCATGGTATGAAGGTCGGCCCTCTACATGAGGCTATCTTGAACCAATTACTATCCTCGCTGTACTGGAATGACCTACCTCTAAAGGTGAGGATGAACACACCATCCATCTCACGATGAGGTTCAATCAAGATGTCTTCAACTGGTATGTAGTCACTCATTCGCTCACCCCGTTGTGTAGTGTCCTGACTTCTCGCTTGATGATAACGAACTCGTTACCAGTTCTCACTCCAGCATAACCATGAGTGTAGATTTCATACAGAGCATACACTGCTGACTGCATGTTGTCATAGATGGCATAGATACCAGTAGGTACTGCTTCATCAACCATCTGTGTAAACAGGTAGGCTGAGTCTGAGGGCTGACTCATCAGTAGGTAAACGAACTTCATTGTTCATCACCTACATCAACTTCAATCCATTCTATGTCACTGATAGATGCATCTCCGTTCTTCACATCCTCCAAAAAGTCTGCTGTGATTGTCGCTGTCACCCACTTCACATCGTTACTCATTCAACCACCCCACACTTACAAGAGGTTATCTTATGACCAACCGCTACTCCATTCTGATTCCACATCACTGCCTCGTAAGTACAGTCACATGTTCCGCTTCGCATTCTATCCGTATTCTTATCCATTGTTCTCATCTCCTTCATCGTTTCTTTTACTGTTGCTTTAAGTACTAACTTCATTCCTCTTCCTGTTTCCTCTTGCTCGGTGTGTTACCACGCATACATTCAGGGCAACGCCTGAACCCAGCGAGGGTGAAGTTAGTACAGTCACCTACTGCACATTCCTTAGCGAACAATCTCATTCGCTCACCCCTAAGTTCTTGAGTAAGTCCTTCGGTATGTCACCAGCATCTACCATAGCCTTGAGCAGTGCTGATGCAATACCCTTACGCTCAACTGCATCTCCACCATCCAGTACAGACTTGATGACTGCTCTCTTCTCTTCAACAACTGCGTTGAACTTCTCATCAATAGTACCAGCAACTGATAGGTACACAGCATGTACAGTACTTGAGTCCTGTCCGATACGATTCACTCTGTCCTCTGCTTGTTCCTCCCATGCAGGTGACCACTCTCTCTCAATGAACACAACAGTGTCAGCAGCAGTGAGGGTGAGTCCCTCCTTAGCAGCGACAGTGGAACAAATCATTACATCAACCTTGCCTTCTTGGAAAGCCTCCACTCTCTCTTGCCTCTTGATAGCAGGGACATCTCCAGTGATACGAGCAAGAGTAAACTCATCCTTGAGTTCATCAACGAGGCCAGCCACTACATCCTTGTGGTGAGCGAAGACTATGACTGGCTTACCAGTAACCTCTCGGTACTCTCGTACCCAGTCAGCCGCTGCTGAAATCTTGAGGATACCACAGTGATGTCTCAACTCAGTGAGCATGTTCAGTACAAACCCAGCAGGTAAACTACCACTGCTCTTGAGCATCTCGTACTGGTTCAACCATGTAGCCTGAGCATTCTTGTAAGCCTTCTTCTCAGCAGGTGTAGGTATGACATCAATCACTTGACGAATCTTGTCAGGCAGTTCACTCATGACCTCCTTCTTGAGTCGGCGGATAGTGAACGCTCTTGTTCTCTCATGCAACTCGGACTCATTGGATGAACCATTGAAGTCCCAACCCCAGCCAGTGTGGTGAGCATCACAGTACTGCTTACCATAGGTGAAGAAGTTACCGAACTCAACAGGCCGAAGCAGGTTCAGTGTAGTGAAGAACTCAATAGGTCGGTTGGTGATAGCAGTCCCCGACAAACAGATGATGTCCTTGCTAGTGTTAGCCATAGCAAGAGAAGCGATGGTGCGCTGAGCCTTACTGTTCTTCAGGTAGTGCGACTCATCAAAGATGACGATGTTGAAACCTCTATCCTCAAGTGCGAGTTGCTGCTTCTTCATGAGGTCGTAGTTGATGATGACAACATCAGTGTCAGGTATCTCCGACTTACCATTCTTCACTGCTTCAACAGTGAGGTTAGGTAACCACACACTGCACTCCTTCAACCAGTTGTACTTGACATTGGCTGGTGCAACAACGAGGACTGGATGGTTCTCAGGGTGCAGTGCAGCATAAGCAAGGGCTTGGATAGTCTTACCCACACCCATGTCATCTCCAATCAAAGCACGACCACCAGCAAGTTCACAGAAACGAACACCGACATACTGGAAGGGGTAGAGTTCTCTACCTTCGGGGAACTGCACAGCCAAACGACTACGCATGTCCTCAATCTTCGCATCGTCATTCAGTTCAGCAGCAGAGGACAGAACAATACGCTCAGCCTGAGACTCAACCACCGCACTGATGCCTTCTATAGAACCGATGGCATCGGAGAGAGGTTGGTAGATACCATCCAGTCTACCCTTGAGGAATGGTGCTTGGGATAGTGGGACAAGCCAAGCCTTGCGACTAGCATCCCACTTACGACCCATGACTCCCTTGACAATCGCCATCACCTTGGTACGAAGGTCAGCATCTTGAAGCCAAGGCCACTTGAGTACAATGGTATCAGCCTCAATGGTGGCTGATACATTCTTGTCAGTGACAGCAGTGCTAGTGTCAGGAGTAGGGGCTTTCACTACGAGAGCAGTGAGTTGGTCAGCGAAGAAGCCATGCTTCTCAAAGACAGTGACCGCCTTGGTCAAAGCATCTGCTGTGTAACCGAGTGACCAAAACTCTCCGTTCCACTTGAGTGCAGGGAAAGGACAAGCCGACTTGAGTTCGTCCTTACATCTGTCGTTACGAGGGAAACGAAGAGAGACACGCCGAGACTTCTTAGGCCAGCGGCGTTGTGAATCTTGCTTACCATACCACACATCTTCGTAGACTTCTGCCTTGACAGTAAGATGTATACGAGACTGTTGCTCACTGACAATGTAAGCAGCAAGGGTGCTGTTGTACAATGACTTGAGTTCATCAGGCTGGTTGATGGTGTCGGCATGGTCAGTCATGAACTCCATACACATAGCCATGACCTCTTCATCAAAGTTCATAGCCTCACGAAGAGAGGTTGGCTTCTCACCAGTGTCCTTGAAGAAGCGGCGCAGTCGTGCTGATAACTTACCTAAGTAAGCAGCCTTAGCCTGAGCCTTGACACCAATCTCAGTCATGTCCTTGAGGAAAGACTGGACATCTACAGTAGGTGGGATGCCACACATCTTCATGAGTGTAGGTATCTGAGTCTGACTGTACTTGTAGAAACGCTCCGCTGCTTCTTGGTACTTAGTCTCAGGTATGTGTTCAGCATGGTAGAGTGATGTGAAGAACGGTGCATCAGGCTTGTTCGGCCCGATGTTATCCTTCACATTCTCCTCGTGAACATCAACGAACTGGTTGATGAGTTGTCTCATTACGGCAGGGGTTACTAGCATCTTACTCTTCATCTTAATCATCTCCATATATTATGTTGCTTTAAGTACTAAACCTCACCATCATCAGGTAGGTCTGTGCAGTTTGAACAGTCTGCTCTGCTACATAGTCCATCGTGTGCCATCAAGCACAACTCTTCAATCGTGAAACTCATTCTTGCTCAGCCCCAATCTTCTGTTCAGCCATGACCATGTTAGCCAGTGTGAGTAGGAGAGTGAGAGCCATGCCAGTCTTCGCCTTGCTCATGCCCTTACGGACACCGAACTCTCGCTTGACAATAGCAGAAGCAGCAGGTGCTTTCGCAGTCATACGCATACCCTTCTGCTCCATAGCAATACCACGCTGTAACATCATGAACCTGATACCGATTGTAGGTATGGTGTTCATCTGTGTAACAATGTCTCGCACTGCTGCACCTACACCTTGAGTACCCTCAGTGAAACACTGCGAGAGGATGAACTCCTTGCCATCCAGTTCACTAGTGACACAGTAGCCACCGTAGTCATCGGAGAAGTCTTCGCTGTTCATGCAACCAACTCCATGTAAGCACCGCAGTCTACGCAGTAGTCATCATCATACTGCTGGTTGTGCTTGCCAGCAAACCCATACTTACATTCAGGGTCAGCCACCTCTAACCTAGTGAAGCACCATGTGATTCCCATAGGGTTCATAGTGTCAGTGAGGTAGTTGAGCATGTCATCTAACTCCTCCTCAGTAACGAAGTCCCATGTGACTGTAGGCTCACCCAGTTGTGCGCCGAAGTTGATGGTTGCTTGTAGTCTCCACATCAAGCATCAACTCCTTCATCACCATCAGCATCAGCGTACATCAAGTAGTCATCAGTACGCACTTGAAGGACAGTGACTTGCTCATCACTGGACACAGGCTCAGGTTGGTAGACAACATCAGTGTAAGCATAGGCAGGGATGAACTCATCATCATCATCAGGGATAACCTGCATGTCCTCAGTGATACAGTCAAGGTCACAGACAACTGCGGCTTCTGTAGAATGCCAGTCTGTGTCCAAGACATCAATGCCTTCTTCGGCACTCAAGGGAACACCACAAGTGGTGCATCGGCAATCATAGGTAGGGCTGTCCTCAGTATGGTGGTTGGTTTCCATGTTGTTAGCAATACTGTTGCTTCAAGTACTAAACTTCTCAGTCAATCGTTTTGATTTGTCCCCCGTTATCCACGAGGCATTTTTGTTGTACTGTAGTCCGATGAATCCGATGTGCTGTTTAGACTATGTATTGTACAAGAGTCCTACCCTCCCGCTTTGATATTATATGTGATACTTATGTTGTACATAGTAAGAACAATACTACTGACAACCTGTACTACACTACTACTATCCAAACCCTCACGCATCCTACACGCTAGGTATCTAATCGTCTTCATGTCTTATGCGTATACTATAGGGGCGAGGAGAAAAGTCAGGTTGTATCGTGACAACCAGCCCGCTAGTGCTGCGTTTATATCAGCAAGGACTGGGGCTGTGCGCTGCTCGCACCAAAGACAATATCTTTTCAGTGTGTAGAGGTCACTCGTGGGGTAACCCCCACCCGTATGGATGGAAGATGGAACGAACAGGGGTATCGTATCCCCCGCCGAAGGCGGGGAGGACTGCGCCTAGCAGTCCCTGCGAAGCAGTCGCTTCGCCCGCCCCCGTAACTAGTCAAAAAGCCAAAAAAAAAGCCCCCCCCATGACCGCAGCCATGGAGGGGGCGAATACAGTGACTCCGCAGGGTCACTGGTGCTTGAAATACTCAGGGTTACCTACTCAAAGGCTGCTGAGTGCGCCGATAGTTGCGCTCAACTTGACCATGGTCATGCTCTTAGCAGCAGATGCTGGTAGACCAAGTGCAACCGCTTGCTTCACGAGGTCAGCCTTGGACACCTTCGCAGGTGCAGACTTGACCGCAGCAACTGGAGCAACTGGAGCAGGGCGAAGTGCAGCAGCAGCATCACGACCATCCTGTGCAGAAGGTGCATCAACTGCACCTTGACGGACAAACGATAGAGCGATGGACTTCAGTTCGCCCATGTTCGCCATCTTGCTCCAGTCCATCCCGTGGTTGAGTTGGTTGTAAGCAGAGACAGCCTTGCGCCGAGAGACACAGGGA
>TARA_R110001632_G_scaffold43346_1_pt1 | contig 11365 bp, 10 predicted proteins | sample TARA_R110001632 | Tara Oceans TARA_R110001632 (sample SAMEA4398266) | marine metagenome | biome: Polar Biome; feature: [SRF] surface water layer (ENVO:00010504); material: water (ENVO:00002006), including particulate matter (ENVO:01000060) such as... | depth 5 m
GGCCGGCGCGGCGGGCGGTAACGCTCCATTCCGTAGCCATTCCAAACACAAGGCGGAGCGCCACGGCGCCCGCCGCGCCGACGGCTTCGCCAGACGGAGCTAGACTAAAGGATACCCGGATGGTTCGCGCCAGTCCGGCTTGAAGTGCTGCCGAGGAACGGGGGCAGCCCGGGCACGTTGCTTCCTCATGCCGAGCCTGTCAGACGCCAAGCACCTCAAGAAGGATCCGGACCGCGTGCTGCACGGCAAGTGGACGCTGCCAGGTGCCGCGGGCCTCGGCTTCCTGGAAGGCAGTTTCGTGATCGCCCCGATGGAGCCGCTCTTCATCCCGCTGATGGCAAGCCGGGGGCGCGGTGCCTGGGTCATCGCGCTGGCCCTTCTGGTCGGGAATGTGCTGGGCGGCCTGCTCATGTATGGTCTTGGCGCCCTGCTGGCCGAGCCGGTGATCGAACCCTTCATCCGCTGGATGGGGGCGATGGAATCATATCGCGAGACGGTGGAGACACTGAAACAGGACGGCTTCGCGACGCTGTTCATGATCGGCATTACCCCCTTCCCCTACCAGGTCGGCACGGCGGCGGCTGGCGCGGTGCACTATGCGTTGCTGCCCTTTATTGCGGCCATCCTGCTGGCGCGCGGCATTCGCTATTTCGCGCTTGCCGGGCTGGTCATGGTGATCGGCGAGCGGGCGCAGGGCTGGATCCAGAAACATGAGGGCAAGATCATGGCTGGCGGCATCCTCCTCTTTCTCGGCCTGCTCGTCTGGATGGTGCTGCGATGAGGCGACTGCCCGCATGTCTGGCTCCCCTGCCGCAAACCCGCTAAAGCCCGCGCATGAGCGAGACCGCCTCTTTCGACACGATTGTCCTCGGCGCCGGCGCGGCGGGCCTGTTCCATGCAGGCCTTGCCGGCCAGCGCGGGCGGCGGGTGCTGGTGCTGGACCATGCGAAACGCGCGGCCGACAAGGTACGTATCTCCGGCGGCGGGCGGTGCAATTTCACCAATCTGGAAACGCGCGCCGACCGCTTCCTCAGCCAGAACCCGCATTTCGCGAAATCGGCGCTCGCCCGCTACACGGCCTGGGATTTCATTTCCCTGATGGCCGCCCACGGCCTGACCTATACCGAAAAGCACAAGGGCCAGCTTTTCTGCGACCAGAAATCCGGCGCCATCATCCAGATGCTGCTTGACGAGTGCGACAAGGGCGGGGCCGAAATCCGGTTGTCCACGGAGATTTCTTCGGTCAGCCATCGCGACGGGCGCTTTGTCGTCGAGACCAGCGGCGGCCCGGCCAGTGCCGAACGCCTGATCATCGCCACAGGCGGGCTTTCCATTCCCAAGATGGGCGCGACCGGCCTTGCCTATGACATTGCCCGCCAGTTCGGGCACGACATCGTGGAGACGCGGCCCGGCCTTGTCCCCTTCACCTTTTCGGGCGATCTGGGCGAGAAGTTTGCCGCCATTTCCGGTGTCTCCACACCCGTGATTGCCAGCGTGCCCGGCGCGCGATTTGACGAAGACCTGCTGTTCACCCATCGCGGCTTGTCCGGCCCGGCAGCGCTGCAGACCTCCTCCTACTGGCATCAGGGCGACACCCTGTCGCTCAGCCTGCAGACGAAAGAAGATGTGGGGGACGCGCTGCGCGCCGCCAAGCAGGCCACGCCGAAGCAGACGCTTGCAAAGGCGCTGGAAGCCCACTTCCCTGCCCGCCTCGCCGGTCTGATCGCAGAGGTGGGTCCCATCGCACAAGATGCCCGGCTGGCGGACCTTTCCCACGCCGCCATCGACGAGCTCGCAGCTTTCCTCAAGGATTGGCGCGTCACCCCGATGGGCACCGAAGGCTACCGCACCGCCGAAGTCACCGTCGGCGGTATCGCCACCGACGACCTCGACCAGAAGACGATGGAAAGCCGGCATGTGCTCGGCCTGCATTTCATCGGCGAATGCGTGGACGTCACCGGCTGGCTGGGCGGCTACAATTTCCAATGGGCCTGGGCCAGCGCCCACGCCGCCGCAACACTCTGATCAGGGCGTCCAGCGCGGCCGCGACAGGACGCCGTCTCGCTTACGCTGGACGACGAGGTCCGGATGGTCGAGCTTCACCGGAGCCCCGCCCTGCGGCGTGTCGAGGGCCTGCAGCGCTTCGGCCAGGCGCTGATGGAACAGCGCATCAGTCTCGACCCGCAGCGGGAAGGGATGCTCCAGGATACGGGAATTGTTGGGATTGGTGTTGATCTCGTAGACTTCGACCTTGCCCTTCACCAGCGTGAAATCCGCGCGCCCGAAGGCGATCCCCGCCGCCTTGAAATGCGCGGCAATTGCGTCGGCATGGCGGTTCGTTTTGACCGCGTCCATTTCATCGAGATAGAGCGCCTCATTGGCGACGCCCTCCTTGCCATATTTGGCATGCCAGGTTTCGTCGTGGACGGACATTCCGGTGATGACGCGATCCCCGACACAATAGGCGGCGAGCTTGCGGAACAGGCCCTCCCCGATCGGCTCGGCGCAATATTCGACAAACATCAGGTCTGCGCGGCACAGGCCAGAGTCCACGGCCGCGTTGAGCGCATCTTGCACGTCTTCGGAAGTGGCCAACAAATCCGACAGCGCGCCCCTGTGCGCTGCACGGGTGCGAAGGAAGACAGGGTAGCGATCCGGCAGGCCGTCCGTTTCGGCATCCCACACCGAGAAACTGTTCAACCCATCCGCCTTCAATCGCTTCAGCATGGGCAGGCGCGTCAACGCGCTGGCCGGATCGTTCAGCACGGTCAGGCCAGCCCTCTTCATGTCGCGATAGGCCTTGGCCGCGAGTTCCCGGGTCCAGAAGTCGATGCGGTCAAAATCGGTGAAGATGTAGGTCGCGCGCGGCACGGACGCTTTCCGCAGCAACTGGTTGTAGGACATCAGGCCGATCTTCGGCATGCCCGGGACGTCGCGCAGTTCACGCACGGCATATTTGTGCGCGCCGGAGGTAATGAAACAGATCAAGCTCTCGTCCCTGTGTGTCGACGCCTAGACGGCGTCTGCAACGCCATCATGATGATCCCGGAACCAGCTCATGCCGTCCCGGATTTCCCGGACCTGCCGCGCTCCGATGACCAGCATCAACCCGGCATAAACGAGCATACCCGTCGCAACCATGCAGGCAATGATGGCGACATCCGGCAATCCCTCCGGCAGGAAACTCCTGATCCACCACACGGCCCCGGCCATGCCCGATGCGCTCAGCAGCGCCCGCCAGCCAACCGTCAGTTGGTGCAGCGCCGAATAGCCCGCAGCCTTCTGCACAAGCCAGGCGGACAGCGGCCAGGTCAGGAAGGTGCGCAAGGCGATCATCGCCGCAATCCCGGAGACCCCATAAGGCATCAGGAAGGGTGCCATGACACCCAGCAGCAAGATACCGATCGTAAGGATCAGGAGCGGAGAGCGGCTGTCGCCGACGCCTCGCAGGATCGCGATATTGAAGGTTCCGGTGGCATCCCGGATGCCCAGAACCAGGAAGATCTGCACCGGCAGGATTGCGGCCACCCATTCCTCTCCGACCAGGAGCGGGATCAGCAGCGGCGCCACCATCGCCAGCCCCAGCGTGGCTGGATAGATCGCGGCCGTCGTCATGGCAAAGACCCGGTCGAGCAAATCATGGACCGTCTTGCGACTGGACTGCAGGCGCGCAACTACGTTCATCGCAATCTCGTTGAACGGCCCCATCAGCAATTCCGTCAACATGCCAGAGACATTGCCCGCCATGGCAAGCAAGCCGACCGCGCGCTCGCCCCCGACGATACTGAGCAGGAAACGCGGAATGGCATCGTCGATATACCCGAGCAGATAGGTCAACACCGTATCGCGATTGAAGCCGAACAGCTCCCGAAACGCCTCGCCGCTGACAGCAAGGCCCGGTCGCCATTTCGCGGCATAGATAATGCCTGCCGCAGAGATGATCGTCCCGACCGCCATGCTGAGGACGAGCGCCCAAACCCCGAAGCCCAGGATCGCCAGCACGAGCCCCGTCCCGGTGGAAACCACTTCCGATACGGTTTCGATGAAGACCACCTTCTCATTCTCCAGACGTCGCTGAAGCAAGGCTCCCGGCACCCCCTCGACGCTGCCCAGGACCATAAGCACACTGAGCGCCGGCAGGACGTCTGCAACAGCCGGGGCTCCGATGAGGCTGGCGATAGGGTCGGCCAGCAAGGCGATCACAAGCGAGAACAGGATTGTCAGGCCTGAATTCAGCCAAAAGGTCGTATCAAGGTGCGCGTCAGAGATTTCCTCGCGCTGCTGCAGACTTTCGGTCAATGGCGGGCCGACGAAAATTCCGACCACGCCAAACACCAGACTGGCAAGCGCCATGACGCCATAGGGCTCTGGCCCCAGAATGCGCGCCATAATTGCAAAGCTCACCAGGCCAAAAACCGCAGAGCCCCAGGAATGCGCAAACATCCAGACGATGTTGCGCATGGCCCGGCGTATGACGAGCGACGCCGTCATGTCAGACTGAAATCGGTATCTTGCCAGACCCGTCCATGAAATCGGTCATGGATTTCAGCACAGCCTTGCCGGTCTCCGTCAAGCGTCCCTCACGCCGGACAATGTCCGCGGAGTCGCGTTGGATGGCTTCGGCATCCTTCAGGATTTTCCTTAGCCGGCGGCGCTCAAGCCAGCCGAACTCCTTGCTGGCCAACATATGCCGCAACACCCAAATCATCCGTGCCGATACAAAGGAGGCATGGAAAATGCCTTCCAGAGGGCGCTTGGTTCGGCGGATCGGAGACCAGAAGAGCTCGGAATCCGGATTCTCCACCAGCATTTCATTCTTGCAGGCACCGAACAGGGCCGCATGGCCTTCCTCGTGCGCGAGCGTGACGATCAGATCCGCAACCGAAGCCTTGCGCTCTGCGTTCAGGGCGACGGCACCCCAGAGACGGAAACACGTGCCCCCTTCGAATTCGAGCGAGCCTTCCGCCGGACCGACCAGAATCAACTCACCCAGCAAGGCATTCATCTCATCGTGCAGCTCAGGCAGATGGTGCTCAATCCAGGTAATAGCTTCCCGCAGTTTCGTCGCGAAGCGGTCAGCCTGCGCCTGATCTGGCTGGGTTACACCTGCGGCGCCCGTTTCCGGCGCGCCCATAAATTTTTCAATTCGGCGACTGTCTGTCTCGGCATAGTCACGCCCCAGCACCGTAATTTTCGTACCGCTCAGGATAGGCTGTGCCATTAGGATACGTTGAATATGCGCCACACCTGTTTCGGTGTCTCCAGCTTGCAAGGCTTCGACGGCGTCATAATACGTCCCGAACACTGCTGATGACAGGCGTCGGGCTGGTCCAACATTCTGGCGCCAGGCTTCAAATTCAGAAGCCAGCCCGGGGGCTTCACTGTTCAGCTCATCTGTAAGATATCGAAGGCTGTCATACAGGCCGTCATGCATGGCCTGGTTGGTCTTGATGGCGTGGCCAGAGTTCGGAATGAATTGGAAATACGGCATTTTCAACGGATCTCTCGGCGTACGCAAACCTGAAGATGTGCACCGCCTCTGACGAGGCGGTACACGTTCGCTAGCGCTGGTAAACTACCAAAACTTGAAGAATCTCTTCCCGCCGCGCCGGCGTTTGTTGCGACCTCCCTTGCAGCCGACCATCGTGTCGTTTTTCGCGTCACGAAGGTTGCTGAAGCCGAGGAGCATTTCTTTCTTAAGGTTCATTAAGAGTACTCCCTTAGTACCCACCCTCATTGGTGGGACTCCCCATCTTGCAGATTCCGTGCAACTTTCCAGTTGAATCTCGTTGCAAGCGAAAAAAGTCATGGCTGGCCCCCAGCGAGCGTATGCCCCTTCGAACCTGTGCCAGCCCGGTCAATCAAAGACAGTTTTCTCACCGCGCGGATTAAGCCGGATTTGCTCTCAATCGTGAACGTTTTCCGCGCGTCGCGCCTTCGCGCACCCGCCCAAATCCGCACCTGAAAATCCTGCACCGCCTGCCTGGAGGGCTTCGGCATACCGACCGAATCCAATGCCAAGACCGAGGGAATAATCCTAATTCAGGTTGTGAAGACGCGGCTGGGCTCAAACCGACCCGCGCGGACATCTCCCAAGGCAACCGCATGACCGTCACAGACCGCGATGGCAGCCCGGTCGTCCGGATCGTCAGACGTCTCGTCCTTCCAGCGTTCGACCACATGCGGGAGCAGAACGATGGTCCGACCGTGACGGATATTGCCGGCCTCTTCGCGGGTGATGTCCACACTTGGCACATTCTCCAGCATGGCGTGGATCGGCTGGAGGAACCCCATCAGGGTCTCCATGTCTTCGGCTTCCTCGATCTTTGCGAGCGGAATGGCGGTCGGCGCCCCGAACTGGCCGACGCGCGTGCGTCGCAACTGGCTGATATGGCCTTCACAGTCGAGGTCGAACGCCAGATCCCGCGCCATGGCGCGCACATAGAAGCCCTTGCCGGACGTCACATGGATGACCGTATGATCCGCATCCGGCATTCCAATGATATCAGCATTGAACACATCGACTTCGCGGGAGGTGAGTTCGAACTCCTCCCCTTCCCTCGCAAGGTCATAAGCGCGCTGGCCGTCAACTTTGATGGCGGAAAATTTCGGCGGCACCTGTTCAATCGTGCCGATATAGCCCTTGAGAAGCGCCTCCACCTGTTCACGTGTCGGCCGCGCATCAGACGTGGCAGTCACCTCGCCTTCGGCATCCTGGCTCTCGGTCGAGATGCCCCACCGAATGGTGAAGACATATTCCTTCTGCGCGTCCATCGCCCACTGGACGGTCTTGGTCGCTTCTCCGAAAGCAATCGGCAGGATGCCATCGGCCAGCGGATCCAGCGTCCCGCCATGACCGACCTTCTGGGCATTGTACTTGCGCTTCAGGATGGCAACCGCCTGGGTGGACGTGATGTCGACAGGTTTGAACAGGTTGAGCCACCCGTTGATCGGGTCGCCTTTGCGCTTTCTTTGACGGGCCAAGTTTCAGATCTTTCTGGTTGCGCCGGCACGCGGTTCGAACGCGGGCAGCGGTGGGTCGAAAAGGATTAAGGCGCGGCCTTACGCAGCCCCGTCCAGCCCGTCAAGCCGATGGGGTCAGCCCTGCGTCAATGACGTCAGGAAGCGTCGCGGATGATTTCGGCATCCTGATCGAACAGGACTTCGGATTCTGTCTCCGCTGTCACGGCCTCGACCTCCGTTTCCCGTTGGCTGGACTTCGGCACAATGTCCGGCCCGCGCGACAAGGTCTTTGTCTTCTGGGCTTCGGTGGGAAGATTCAGATTCACGAGATCCAGATCAAGGTCAAAGTCGCCCCGGATTTCCCGATCCCCGGAATCCATCTTGTGGCGCACCACATCGCGAATGCGCATCAGGACGTCCCGGTTATTGTCGACGAGCGGGATCCGCCGTCCATCCGACGCCCCGATCACCAGACGGTAATAGGGCTGGCGCCGCTTCATGCGACGCGCGATCATCGCTGCGCGGATGCCCAGGACAAATCCCAGGAGCGTCAGCACGCCCCCAATGACGAGTGCGACAAGACTGGAGCCGTTGCCCGGAAACAGGCCGCCCCAGGCGAGCGCCATCAAGCCAAAGAACAAATTGATCACGAAAAAGGAGGCGTACAGGCTTTGGGCCCGTTTGTTCGTCGCAGTTTCCCATGGGGCGAATTCCATGGACTCCACTGACATGGTGGCAATGCATTGAATAGCGATCGTGTCTTCGCCCATCTGAAGCGATGCGGAAGAAATCTCTCCGCGCCGGGCCCCTTCCATGTCGAGCGTCTGGCGGTCCATCGGTTCGGCCCCTGCTTGCGATCATGAAACGCTCGCAATCCGTGCGGCGCGAGTCAACTTACAACCTGTCCAGAGAGTGCCGGTGGGGTGTTATTCCTGGTCCAGATCGCGTCTCACGCGAGGATCCGCCAGCAAGCGGTCAATCGCCGTCGCCTCATCATAGGATCTGTCCGCGATGAAATGCAGCTGCGGCGTGAATTTCAGCTCGATCTCGCGGCCGAGCTTGCCGCGCAGGAAGCTCGCCGCCCGGTTCAGCGCTTCGGCGAGTTTGGCGCGGCCTGCTTCGCTGTCATCCCCGAGCGGAGAGACGAAGATGTTTGCGTGCCGCAGGTCTGGCGAGCAGCGAACCTCACCCACCGTCACAATGATCCCTTTCAGGTCAGGGTCGCGAAAGTCTTCCCTGGCGAGAATGTCCGATACCGCGTGACGCACGAGTTCGCCCGCCCGCAATTGGCGCTGGCTGGGGAGGCCCGGCGAAGAAGATTTGCGTGCCATTCAGACACCTGCTTTCTGTTTGAGGCGCTCCACGAAATTCCGGCGCGCCTGCTTGTCCTTGTTGAACCAGACATCGGGAATGATCAGGGCGTCCGCCCCCTTCACGAGAACCGACGTGAACCCGCGACTGGCTTTGACCGACAGGATACTGGCCCAGTCGATCCGTGTTTCAATGCCGCCACGCCGGACCTGAAGACAGTCATCCAGCGCGCAGACTTCCGTTTCCACCCGGGTCACGCCGAACGGATCGTCCGCCGAGCGGTAGGACCAGCGGATAAAGATAAGATACCACGAGATCCCGGCGAGTGCTGCGACCAGCGCCGACAGAAACCACTGCCAGTAGGGGCTGAAGCCCGCCATTTCGATGGCATTCTTCATCATCACGGACATGCTGGCCGAGATGATGGGTGCGGTGACACCAGCATAATAGATCGCTGTTGGCCCAACGATGCCGCGCCGCGAAAGGCGGGCTAGGCGTTTCTGGTCCTTTTCGTCCAGAAAGCCGGATATTTTGTCAGGCGCCGTCATCTCGTACCGATTTAGTCGAGGGACCTTGCGATTTCTTCGACCTGGAAGCACTCGATCTTGTCACCCGCGCGGATATCGTCATAGCGCTCGAACGCCATACCACATTCCATGCCGGAACTCACTTCGGTCACTTCGTCCTTGAAGCGCTTCAGCGTTTTCAGCTTGCCTTCGTGGATCACGACATCATCCCTCAGCAGGCGCACACCGCAACCGCGGAGCACTTTGCCTTCGGAAACCCGGCACCCGGCAACCTTGCCGACCTTGGTGATGTTGAACACTTCGAGGATTTCCGCGTAACCGATGAAGGTTTCGCGTTTCTCCGGTGCCAGCATGCCCGACAGGGTCGCTTTCACATCGTCGATCAGGTCGTAGATCACCGAATAATAGCGGATCTCCACGCCTTCTTTCTCGGCGAGGTCACGGGCCTGCTTGTTGGCACGCACGTTGAAGGCAAAGATCGGCGCTTCGGAGGATTGAGCCAGCAGGACATCGCTTTCGGAAATACCGCCGACGGCGCCATGAATGACCCGCGCGCGAACTTCCTCTGTCGACACCTTGTCGAGCGACTGGCTGATCGCTTCCACGGAACCCTGGACGTCGCCCTTGACGACGACCGGCAGTTCCGACGTCTCGATGGATCCATCCTTCAGCTTGCTGAGCAGTTGATCGAGCGAGGCACGCGCAGCTGCGCCAGCCTTGCCAGACACCTGACGCTTCTGACGGACACGGTATTCAGTAACTTCACGGGCGCGAGCCTCAGTATCGACAACCACGAACTGGTCACCCGGATCGGGCGCACCATCAAGGCCGAGCACTTCGACCGGCAGGGATGGGCCGGCGTCTTTCAGCTGTTGGCCGCGTTCATCGACCAGGGCACGAACCTTACCCCACTGCGCGCCGGCAACAACGATGTCGCCCCGCTTGAGTGTGCCGCGCTTGACCAGAACCGTGGCAACAGGGCCACGGCCCTTGTCCAGCTGGCTCTCAATGACGGTCCCGTCAGCAGGCCTGTCTGGATTGGCCTTCAGTTCGAGGAGTTCCGCCTGCAGCGTGATGGCATCGGTCAGCTCGTCCAGTCCTGCGCCGGTCAGCGCAGAGACTTTCACTGCCTGGGTGGAGCCGCCCATGCTCTCGACCTGAACGTCATGCTGGAGCAGGTCGGTCAGCACCTTGTCCGGATTGGCATCCGGCAGGTCGCTCTTGTTGACGGCGACAATGATCGGCACGCCGGCGGCCTTGGCGTGATTGATGGATTCGATCGTCTGCGGCATGACCGAGTCATCGGCTGCCACGACGAGAATTGCGATGTCGGTTGCGGTTGCGCCGCGTGCGCGCATGGCCGTGAAGGCTGCGTGGCCCGGCGTATCCAGGAAGGTGATCCGGTCACCGGATTTCAGCTGAACCTGATAGGCGCCGATATGCTGGGTGATGCCGCCGGCTTCGCCTGCAACAACGTCCGTCTTGCGCAGCGAGTCCAGAAGCGAGGTCTTGCCGTGGTCGACATGACCCATGATAGTCACGATCGGGGCGCGCGGTTTCAGATCCTTCGGATCATCTTCGCCACCTTCCAGACCGATCTCGACATCAGACTCCGAAACGCGCTTCACTGTGTGGCCGAATTCCTCGGCAATCAATTCTGCAGTGTCCGCATCGACAATGTCATTTCCGCGCAGCATTTCGCCCTGCTGGATCATGAATTTCACGACGTCACCGACGCGCTCATTCATCCGTCCGGCAAGATCCTGCAGCGTAATCGTTTCTGGCAGGGTCACCTCGATGGAGACCTTTTCGCGCTGATCGTTTCCGCCGGTGCGACGCTCGCGTTCGCGTTCGCGGGCACGGCGCAGTGACGCCAGCGAGCGCTGACGATCGGCATCATCCCCAAGCGCCGACGAAATGGTCAGCTTGCCGCGGCGACGTTCGCCACCGCCACCACCACGTGCGCTGCGATTCTGGGAGTCGCGGCTGGCGCGATCACGGTCGTCCCGGCCGGACTTGCCACGCTTGGCGCGCGTCGGGCTGTCCTCGACGGGCGGCGCAGCTGCTGCGGCCGGCTCGGCTTTGCCACGCGCTTTCGGCGCGCGTTCGGCGCGTTCCTTCGCAGCGGCTTCCTCGACCTTGCGAGCTTCTTCCTCGGCCTTGCGGCGGGCTTCAGCCTCTTCGCGTTCCTTGACTTCCTGGAACTTCTTTTCCTGCTCTGAGCGCAGCCGATCCTGAGCAGCCTTCTGGGTCTGCTCTTCCTTGGCGCGATTAGCCTCTTCCTGCTTGCGCTCATAAAGCGCCTTCTGGCGGGCCTTCAGCTCATTGACCGTGATGCCAAGCTTCTTGGCCGTCGCGATCATCCGCGCTTCAAGGGAATCTGAAGCCGCTTTCGATGCATCACCAGCTGGCGCAGCAGACGAACCGCTCGGCCCGACGGACCGGCGCTTCTTGGTCTCGACGACCACCTGCTTCGAGCGGCCATGACTGAAGCTCTGCTTCACCGTGCCGGATGATTTCCGTGCAACAGTGAGCGGCTTGCGTCCGCCCGTATTACCACCAGT
>TARA_R110001632_G_scaffold87998_1_pt1 | contig 11362 bp, 11 predicted proteins | sample TARA_R110001632 | Tara Oceans TARA_R110001632 (sample SAMEA4398266) | marine metagenome | biome: Polar Biome; feature: [SRF] surface water layer (ENVO:00010504); material: water (ENVO:00002006), including particulate matter (ENVO:01000060) such as... | depth 5 m
CGCAGATGACTTTGTAGCGTTCAATATCACTATAGAATATTAAGACTTTACATTTAAATAAATGTAATTATACTTAATTAAAATTGATATTATGGATAATAATAAAGGGTTAGCTAGTGATAAAAAAAGTTTTGTACTAGGGTTAGATGTGTCAACAAAAACGATAGGTATCGCTTTATTTGAAAATGACGGGAATAAAGGTAAGTTAAAATTACTACACCACGTAACACCTCAAGTAAAACCAAAACCAGAAAGTGCTATGCAGACACTTTTTGAAAAAGCTAGAATTTTTGAAGAAGAGTTTTTAAAAAAATACTTAGACTTAGATATTGACAGAGTAATAATAGAAGAACCTTTAGTACGTTCAAATAATGTAAACACTGTCGCAACCCTTTTAAGATTTAACGGTATGATTTCTAGGTCGGTATATGAAATCTTAGGTATCGTTCCAGACTTTATATCTTCTTATGCTGCAAGAAAATACGCATTTCCAGAATTAATGGGTAAAAGGACAAAAACCAAAGCTGGTAAAGTATTTACTGAATCCCAACTAAGTAAAAAAGACCCAGTACTTTTCGGCTCACTACCTTACGACATTGACAAAAAACAAGTTATATTTGATAAGGTATCTGATTTAGAACCACAAGTTACTTGGCTTTACAGAAAAAACAGAACACTTAAAAACGAGAACTTTGACATGAGTGACGCATACGCATGTTGCTTAGGTTATATGCAAAAAGAAGGTTTTTGGTTATAATATTTGTAGATTAAATCAATTTTATGTATATTTGGATTTATGTCTCAAATACTATCTGATATTTTAAAACAATTCTTAAACGAACCTTACGAACACAATGAAGAAACAGGTCAAATGTCTTTTGACTGTCCAGCTTGTTCCGAAGACAAAGGATTAAGTTGTGGGGATGGAAAACACAAGTTAGCTATAAACTACAAGAAGAATAAATTTCAATGTTGGGTATGTAAGTTTGACAACAATATGTACGGTAGCGTACCCACCCTAATTAAAAGATACGGTAACAAAAGAATACTTAAAGAATATGAAATAGTAAAACCATCTACATACGGTAGTAGTGGAGTTACAAAACATATTAAACAACAATTAGAACTTCCCAAAGGTTTTAAAAAGATACTCGAATCCAATTATCAAGACTACAACTACGGAACTGCTTATAGATATTTAAGAGGTAGAGGGATTGACGACAAACTGCTTAACGATTACAACATAGGTTACACTACAGTTGGTAAATATCAAAATAGAATTATAATCCCATCTTACGACGAACTAGGTGATTTAAATTACTTCATAAGTAGGTCTTGGCTTAAATCTAAAAAACCAAAGTATTTAAACCCCGACACACCAAAACAAGAGTTCATATTTAACGAACAATCAATTAACTGGGATGGTACAATATACTTAGTCGAAGGAGTGTTCGACCATATAGTTATTCCAAATTCAATACCGTTATTAGGTAAGATAATGTACCCAAAACTAAAAAATGCTTTATTTAATAACGCTAAATCAGACATCGTAATCTTACTAGATGATGACGCTAAAGATGATGCAATAATGATTTATAAAGATTTAAATGTTGGTAAGTTATATAATAGAATAAAAAGATGTACCCCACCCTCAGACACCGACCCTTCATTAGTTTTTGAAAGAGAAGGTAACAAAGGTATAATTAAACTATTAAGAAGTTCAGAAAAAATATTAGAAAGTAAGCTGTATTAATTTTAGTAAATTTATTTAAAAAACGTATATTTGTAATTAAATATATTATTAGTGAATAAAAAAGAAGAATTATTAAGGATTGGTCAAGAGATTAGAGACTTAATAGAAGTAAAGCAAAAAGAACTTGAGCTTTCTTTCGTAGAGGATGACCACATATACTATATCAAGGATAAAAAAGGTGTTATACGTACTGATTTTCCTAGTGTGTCTACAGTAATAAAACAGTTCTATAATGATTTTCCAGCACTAGACAAATCGCTAGACATGTGTAATGGCGATATAGTAAAACAAGACGAACTATTAAAAGAATGGACAGGTACTGCAGATTACGCTAACAGTAAAGGGTCTAGAGTTCACTATTTACTTGAAATGGACTTACTTAAGGAGTATGGTTCATATAAAGAAGTTAGGAAGCCACATTTTGAGTGTGACGACCAACAAACTGCTGACGGTAATCGTATGATTGACGCTGGGCACAACTTCATTAGACAAATGCATAGGAGAGGTGCAGTACTATTAGATACCGAGATGGTATTAGGTAGTTCTGACCTAGAATATACAGGTCAACCAGATAAAATGTGGATTATGTTTGATAAAGACGATAACCTAGGTGTCGTTATTAGTGATTGGAAAGGTTTACCACTAGATACGCCAATATTAACAGATAGCGGCTGGAAAGATATGGGTACCCTAAATAAATCCGATAAGGTATATGATAAAGATGGTGACTTAGTTAATATCATGAATATATCACAAGTTAAAAATAAGAAGTGTCTTAAAATTAAATTCGATAATAACGAAGAGGTTGTTTCAGATTTTGAACATAGGTGGTTAATTTTCACAAGTGAACGTGGTGTTAAAAAAGAAAAGGTTATGACTACCCAAGAAATTAAAGACTATAATGATAATTTAGTTAAAAGGGTTTCATATAAGATATTAAAAATAGATAATCCAAAACCACTTAATAATTCAGATGTAAAATTACCAATAGACCCATATGTGCTTGGTATATGGTTAGGTGACGGACATAGTATTGACGCTAAGATTACACAAGCTAACGAATCAGTATGGGAAGAAATAAATAAAAGAGGGTATGAAATCGGTAAAGATTTATCACAAGGTGGTGCTGGTAAAGCGACAACTAGGACTATATTTAACTTACAAGGTAAGTTAAGAGAAACATCTTTATTAAGTGATAAACATATACCAGAAATTTACTTATCCAGTTCATATGAGCAAAGGTTAGATTTACTTAGAGGGTTAATGGATAGTGATGGTACATATAATAAAACTAGAAATAATTTTGTAATGGAAACCACTAGAGAAGGCCAAGCTGATTACACTGTTGAAATAGTATCTTCTTTAGGTATTAAACCCACTAAGAGTTCATTTGATAAGAAATTTAACGGTAAAATTATTAAATGTTACAGAACGTCGTTCGTAACTAGTGAATTTAACCCATTCTTATCTAGAAATCAAGACCTAGTAATAAACCCAAAGAAAGATAGAAGAACTTATAGAACTATAGTATCAGTTGAAGAGGCGGAATCAGTACCAACTAAATGTATTGAGGTGGATAGTCCGTCTAGTACATTCTTATGTGGTAAATCGTTATTAGTCACTCACAACACCAACAAACCAAAAAACTTTCAAGTACACGCATATACAGAACCAATGCTTACACCATTTGAAAATTACATGGATACAGCACTATCTCACTACATGATTCAACTACCATTATATATTAGATTATTTCTTGACATGCTCAAGGGTACTAAATATGAAAATATAAAAGTATTAGGTGGAATCATTGTTCACTTAACTGCCGAAGGTGTTATGACCGAATATAGAATACCAAAAGCTTTTAGTGATACAGTATTAACTATGCCACCACTTCCAAGAATTAAAGAAGTAATGGCTAAGAAGTACAACGACATTGAAAGAGAGAAAAAAAGAATAGAAGATTTAGACAAGTTATTAAAAGGGTAAATTATGGAAATAAAAAAAGTAATACATTGTGCTGATATACACATCAGAACATTTAGAATGCACGACGAGTATAAAGAAGCTTTTAAGACATTCATAAGTGACGTAAAAGAACTAGTTAAGTCCTACAAACGAGAAGAGGTTAGAATCGTAATTGCTGGAGACTACGTGCATCAAAAGATAACTATATCTAACGAACTATTAATTTTAGGTACATGGTTTTTAAGAGAATTAGAAAAAATTGCACCAGTTGTAATAATCCCAGGTAATCATGATTTATTAGAGAACAATAAAGACAGAGTTGACAGTATAACACCGATGGTTGAATTATTACCAGATTCAGATATAAGATATTACACCGAAACTGGTTGCTATAAAGACGAAAATATAGTTTGGTGTGTATATTCTATAATTGAAGGTAGCAACAGACCAGACATAGAGGAAGCTAGAATAGACTACGGTAAAGATAACACATACATAGGATTATTTCACGGACCACTTATCGGCTCTACAACTGATATTGGCTATGAAATTGAACATGGTCACAGTCTTGATATATTTGAAGGTAATGATATTGTAATGTGCGGAGACATACATAAGAGACAAGAATTAAGGTTTAACAACATACCAATAGTAATGCCTAGTTCTTTAATACAACAAAACTTTGGTGAAAAAATAAGTAAACATGGGTTTTTAGAATGGGATGTTAAAAGTAAGACATATAAAGAACATGACGTTAAAACAGATTACGGATTCTATCAATTTAAGATAGATTCACTAGAAGATATAGATAACGGAACTGAAACACTAACAAACGGATAATGGAGCTACCTAAAGACATAAAAGATGAGATATGGGATTACTGTAGAGTAAATGAAATATCATCAGTAGACGACTTTATTACAAAGATGGTAAGACAGGGGTTCACCTCTGAAAAGTTTGGCTCAACACCATGGGATAAACCTACTGAGGTAAAAGAGGTTGAAGTAATAAAGGAAGTTGAAAAGATTGTAGAAAAAAAGATTGAGGTTATTAAGGAAGTAGAAGTTATTAAGGAGATTGAAAAGGAAGTATTTGTTACTGACGACGAAGCTAATAAGGTTTTAAAAAAACAATTAATTGAAACTACTAAAACTATTCAAGACATGACACTTGATTTCAGTGCAGAAAGAAAAGTAAGTACTAACATAATTCAAGAACTAAACTTAAATATCGACACACTTAAACGGGACATTTCCGATTTTAAGGATAAACTTAAACAACTTGAAGAGGAATTAGAAATAGAAAAAAATAAGCCAAAACAAGAAGACGGCGACATATACGGAGGTAAAGAAGGATTTTTAGGGTCTAACACTAGTGATTTATGGAAAAAAAAGAAATAAAGGTAAACAAAAACGGTAAGGTAAAAGTATATTGGTCTGATTCACCAGAAAACTACTCAAGAGAGTCTAGAAATAGAGTTAAAAAATACTTTTCAGTTAAATACGGTGTAGACCCACAGAACATTAATGTAATCTATAAACCTAGCAAGAGAAATAGCTCTGGTGAACTAGTAGAGATTGACGGCGCCAATATTGAAAACATAATGAGTAGTGAATACCAAAGAAAACTATTCAAAGAGTGGTTAATTAGGGAGGGTAAGGAAGATGTTAATTTTGACAAGATATTAGCTTTAGATAATAAGGTTAATAACGAAATGAATATTGACACTGAACACGATTCACATAAAAAATATAGACTTAAATGGCTTACAGTTGATAATTTTTTATCTTACGGAGAGAATAATAAATTCCCAGTCGATAGATTTAAAGGGTTTACTGTAGTAAACTCAAACCCAGCTAATCAGGGTGGTAAAACATCTATAACTATAGACGCTATTAAGTTTTTGTTTTTCGGTAAGACCACTAAAACAGACACAAACGAACAAGTGTTCAATCAATTTAACGATGCAACTGAATTAACAGTAAAAGGTCTTATTGAGATTGAAGGTGATGAAGAATTAATAATTGAAAGAAAACTAGAAAGAAAACCTAAAAGAAAGGGTGGTTGGAATATAACTAATAAAGTTAATTATTACAAAGTATTACCAGATGGTGAAGAGGAGTCTTTAAATGATGAAGACGCTATAAAGACTACTCAGATGATTAAGAGTGTCGTAGGTAACGAGTCCGACTTTGATTTAGTCGTTTTAGCAACCTCAAGAAACTTAGACACACTAATAGATTCAACTGCTGGTGAAAGTGGCAAATTACTAACTAGGTTTATTGGTTTAGAGCCTATAGCTATCAAAGAAGGTATATCTAGAGAAATGTACAACACCTTCAGCAAATCAATGAAAGGTAATATTTATGACACTGAAACACTTAAAGAAGAAATAAAAGGTCACGAAGTTAATTTAAAGTTGTTAGATACTAGTAAAAAAATCAAAGAATCTGAACTAACTAAAGAAAATGACAACTACAAAGTTTTAACTGAACAAAAAATAATTAAAGTATCGTCAAAGGATAAGATAAATCCAGATATATTATCTTTAAACCCATCTAAACTTGAAAATGAAATAAAGATTATAACTGAAAATGGTCTAAAACACAAGAAAGATATAGAAGATATAAATAATGAATTGAAAAAAATTGGTGAAGTTAATTTTGATGAAGATAAAGATTTTAAATTAACAAAAGATAAAGAAAAGTTAACTACTAAACTAAACTTAAGTAAGGCTGATATCGCCAGGATAGAGAGTGTAATAAACGACTTAATAGATAAAGGTATATGTAAAGCTTGTAACAGAAAACTAGATGACGTTGACAACACCTCACATATTAAACAACATAAGGTTGAAATTAAGGAACAAAAAACAATAATAGAAACAAGTAAGGCAAAACTCATCTTAGTTAATACTGAGTTAGCTAAATTAAGTAACACTAAGAAACTTATTGACACTAAAAATAATTTAGAATTAAAAAGAGATAGGTTAAGTGTTGACATTGATTCATTAAGAAATGAAATAAAAGATAAAAAAGTAGACTTAAAGAAATATAAGGATAATTTAGAGTCTATAGAAAAGAATAAAAAAATAGATACCGACATTAGTCTTATAGATACAAAAATAGTGATAAGTGAAAACGCTAAAACTAATATAAATGGTCAATTACAAACAACTTTAATTGAAATTGACTCTAACAGTAAAGATATCTTAAAAAAAGAAAAATTAATAAAAACGATAAAAGCTGAAAGAGAAATAGAGATAATATTTAAATTATATATCGATATGGTTGGTAAAAAAGGTATTAGCAAACTAGTTCTAAGGTCAACGTTACCAATAATAAACGGAGAACTACAAAGACTTCTTGAGGATATCACAGATTTTAATATTGAAGTTTTTATTGATAATAAAAATGAAGTTAGATATTTATTAGTTAAAGATGGTGTTGAGAAGTCTTTAAGGTCTGGTAGTGGGTTTGAACTGACAACAGCTAGTATTGCATTAAGATGTGTACTTGGCAAGATGTCAACACTACCTTCACCTAACTTCATAACCTTTGACGAGGTCATGGGTAGAGTCGCTCAAGAGAATATAAGTAAAATGAAACCATTATTTGAAAGAGTTTCGGATATGTTTGATATAGTTTTTTTTATTACGCAAAACGATACGGTTAAAGATTGGGCTGATAACATAATTACTATAGAAAAAGTTAACAATATATCTAAAATAAATATAAATGAATTTTAAGTGAAATAAACAAATTTTTTACTTTAAAATCGATATATTTGTTTAATAATAATTATAACAATAACAACTATGAATTTTAAATACTATTGTATAGTCGTAATGGGGGAAACTGAAGGGGTTATGTTAGAAATAGATAAAGTATCTGAAAGTATACCTAGAGTTTTAAAGTCAGAAGGTATATTAATTACAACATTTAAAAGTGCCGCTAACGCTAACGAAATAGAAGACTATTTAACATCTTTAAATCGAAACTTTTTTATATTTGAAATCGGTGCAGACAACACAGGTTATAATATCATTAATAAGTTAATATCTAAAGATTTATTTTCACATGTTGAACTTTATCCTGAAGGAGATTTATCAAAACTTGAATCTGAAATAAATGGGAATGACATTGAATTTAAACCAGAATCAATGTCATATAAAGACAGGGTAGACTACATCACCAACTTACTTGATGAGGAGGGTTATGATTATTTAACGACAGAAGATAAGAGATTTTACATAGATATATGCAAGGGAGGGCCAAAACTAATTGAAGGTCAAGAAAAAACAGTTATTGAACAAATAATTGATAAGGGTTATGAAAATTTAAGTGACGAAGATAAAGAATTATTAAAAATATTAAGTAATAATAAGTAAAGGGTTTACTTATTTTATTTTTTAACTATATTCACAACTTAATTTATTGGATGTGAATTAAAATAAGAGTTTTTATGTACAAAAAGAATGAACAAAAATTTTACAAGCACATCGGGAGACGAAACAATATCAAATTACTTTAAAGAAGTAAGAAAGAGTGTTTTAATAACGTCAGAAGAAGAAATTAGATTAGCTATAAAAATACAACAAGGGGATGAAAAAGCTAAAGATAAATTAGTTAAAGCAAATCTAAAATTCGTAATATCAATAGCAAAAGAATATCAAGGTCAAGGGTTGTCATTAAGTGATTTAATTAGTGAAGGGAATCTAGGTTTAGTCAGAGCCGCAACCCGATACGACCACACAAGAGGGTTTCGGTTTATATCATATGCTGTATGGTGGATAAAAGAAGCAATACTAAAAAGTTTAAACGACAACTCCAGAATCATAAGACTACCATCTAATGTAATAAAAAAGGTTTCAGACTTAAGAAAAGAAATAAACAAGTTTGAAACCGAAAATGAAAGACTACCAATTCATGGTGACTTAATTGATGAATGTGGTGAAATTATAGAGACACCAAAAACTCCATCATGTACTTCATTAAATGATGTAATAAATGAAGACGGTGATGAACTGTATTGCTTAATTGAAGATAAAAACTCAACAACTGAAAGTGAAATATTCTCACAGGACGATAAAATAAAAGAAGAAATTAAAAATATTTTATCTAAATTAGACCCCAGAGAAAAAGAAGTTCTTGAATCTTATTTCGGTATAAACAAAGACTACGATGGTATGACTTTAGAAGCTATTGGGGAAAAATATAACCTAACCAAAGAAAGGATTAGACAGATAAAAGAGAAAGCAATCAGAAGAATTAGATTTAACGCTGATGGATTATTTGAAATTTTAAACGGATAGTAAGATATTTATATTATAGTATGAAAAAAATATTATTATATTTAATTTTAATTATGGCCATAAGTATGGCTGGTATAGTAGCCTATGTATCTATAGGTGGGTTAATGAAAGTGTTTAGTGGCGCTGGATTCCTAGGGTTATTGTTTTTCTCAGCAATTGAGATTGCTAAGATAGTTTCAACTTCAGCAATACACACCTACGGTAGTAAGATATCTTGGATTTATAAGATTGCGTTATCTATAGGTATAACGATTACCATGATTATAACTTCTGTTGGTATATACGGATTTCTATCTTCAACTTACCAAGAAACTTTTATTAAATTGGAAAGTATTGAAGCTCAAGTTACACTTTTAGAGCAAAAACGCGACAGAATAGAACTACAACTTAATAATGTAGATAAAGAAAACACATCAATAAATGAAAGAGTTTCGGAACTAAGTGGTGGGTTATCTAATAATGTTATACAGTATAAAGATAGAGAAACAGGTAAAATTATAACTACAACATCATCTTCAACCAGAAGAGTACTAGAAAGACAGTTAAACAAAGCTATAGAACGACAAGGTGAATTAAATATTAAATCAGATGATTTAAATACTAAAATTTTTGATTTAGATAATAAAATACTTGAAGTTAAGGTTGGTAATGATACTGCCGCTGAACTAGGACCACTAAAATACTTATCTGAAATAACTGGTAAAACTATGGATGAAGTTATGAAATATTTCATATTTTTATTAATCTTAATAGGTGACCCTATGGCTGTATTAATGGTAATTGTTTTTAATAAAGTTGTTAATGATTCATCTGAAGATAAAAAAAAAGATAAACCAGAAAAAAAAACAAGAAGTTTAGGTTCTTTATTAAAAAACATTAAGATGCCTAAGATGCCTAAGATGCCAAAAATACCTACACTAATCAAAAAATCAAAAAATATAACACCTCAACTAAGTAATCAAATTAAAACTAAAGTTATTGATGAAATTATATCATTTATAGCGACAGAACCTTTAACTGATGAAGGTCTAACCTCTTATGTGGATATAACTGAAGAACCTAAAGAAGAACCAACACAAACTAAAGGTGATAGAGGTTTTTCAGTTAAAATACCAAAAAGAAAAAATGTTAGCACTGTCAATAGAATAGGTTCAAACAAAGAAACTAGAGACAACGACGACAACACAGTGTATTTTAAAAGAAGGTAATGGAAATCGACAACACAACATACAAGTTAAGTGAGGATAATTACACCCCAGAAGGAACTAAAAAAGATAAAATAGTAATCGGGATTACCAATACTACAAAAATGAACCATTATAAGGGGTGGATTAGTAGGTTTAACGGTAAATATAAAAAGACCGCAATGTTCACCATTACACATAATGGTATAATTCACGAACACTTCTCACCTAACTTCTTTTCAGACTATATGGGCAAGATTAATCTGATGGAAAACACTATCACTATATTGTTAGAAAATGAAGGCTGGTTAAATAAAGACTTAACTGGTAAAAACAAGTACATTAACTATGTTGGACATATTTATAATAGAAAAGACTCTATTATTGAAAAAAACTGGAGAGGCCAAAAGTATTGGGCACCATTTACAAAAGAACAAATTAACGCTACAGTTAATTTAACTTCTGAGTTGTGTAAACGATTTAACATACCAGTTAAAGCAATATCACACAACACTAACATAGATAACGCTAATACTTACAAAGGTATACTTTATAGAAGTAATTTTAACAAATTTTATACAGACATAACTCCAGCATGGGATTGTAAAGACTTTAAAACTAAAATAGAAAGATATGAAAAATAATAAAATAGAAAACGAACATGACATTACTAAAAAAATGTTAAAGACTCTTAGAGAAAGCACTAACAGACTCAACGAAAATGAAGAAATTACCATTGATAATGAAGAGATGGATAATGACGGAAATGAAATTGAATCAGAAACTGAAATTGAATCAGAAGGTAGTGAAAACGGTCTAAACACTCCAGAAGGTAAGGAAGAAGCTAGTAAAATTGGTGAAATGGTTAACCCATTAATAAATGTATTAACTTTTAAAATTTACGAAGATAGTGGGAACGTAGTTATGAGTGGAGACTTCCAAAACACAGATATTGGGTGGCAGTTTTCAAAAAACGATGGTTTATTTATAAACGCCGAAAACGTAAACCTAACTGACAATGTTAAAGAAATGTTAGATAAACTAAGTGCTTATTATAAAAACTGGCAAAACGACTGGGCTGGTAAAATAGGTGAGTACACTAAAAAAGATTAAAATGGATACTAAGAATTTATTTATAATTTT
>TARA_R110001632_G_scaffold4959_6_pt1 | contig 11309 bp, 10 predicted proteins | sample TARA_R110001632 | Tara Oceans TARA_R110001632 (sample SAMEA4398266) | marine metagenome | biome: Polar Biome; feature: [SRF] surface water layer (ENVO:00010504); material: water (ENVO:00002006), including particulate matter (ENVO:01000060) such as... | depth 5 m
TGCCAAGTTTAAGCGAAGGTGCGCTAAACTATTTTGCTTGTGAAGATGCCGCCATAGTTTTAGGTAAAGTAGAAAAAGCTGGCGGACAAGTATTACAACCAAAAACCGAAATAGGGGATGGACATGGGTTTATGGGGCTTTTAAAAGATACTGAGGGCAATAGAATTGCTGTACACTCAAATACTTAAATTATTGCTTAATTAACCAGTTCTAATAAAGCAATATCATATTCATTATCTAAAACAACTTCACCATTTTCAACGGTTAATTCTACTTCAGAATAACGATCGTAAATTTTTGTGCCATTGCCAAATACGCCCTTTACAGAAATTGATTTTTTGCCCTTTGGCAAATCTAAACCAATTACCACTTTGTCTACAAAATCAGCATTGCTAAAATACCTGCTAAAGACATATGGAGCTTTTGTAATTTTTTTATGAATACCGGCTCCTATAGATGGGTGGTCATTTCTAAAAGTCCCTAGTTTTTGCCAGTAGGCTAAAGTTTCTTTTGTTTTTGGAATACTGTCCAATTCATTCCAGTTCATAAAAGAACGCAGTGTGGCATCGCCTTCGGTGCCTTCAATGGTTAAATCTCTTGCCGTTTCATCACCATAATATATTTGTGATGCACCTGGGGTTAGTAATAGAACGTTAGCCGCTCTTTTTGGGTTGGTTCTATCTTGGTCAAAAGGTTGCCCGTCATCATGCGATGTAAGGTAGTTTAAAACACTTTTGTCTTTAAAAGTAGTATGCAATAACTTACTGTATTTTGTAAAAATGGTTTCGTATTCTTTGTTTGCATCTGTTTTTAGTTCAAAGTTTATTAGACTTTTAAAGCCGTTATCAAAATAATTTACTTTTTTATCACCCAAATCAAATTCCTGTCCACCAGAAATTCCGTAATTATATACTTCTCCAACCATGTAAAACGGATTGTCATCAAGTACTTTATCTTTATTCTTCTTCTTCCAAAGTTCAAATGCTATTGAAGCTTCTTTGTATAATTCTGCCCATGCATTTTCGTTGGCATGTTTTACGGTATCTACTCTAAAACCATCAACGCCATATTTGTTAACATAATCGGTAAGCCATTTAATAATATAAAAACGAGGAGCTCTTGGATAGCCTGTTCTGTCAAAAAACAGCTCTAATTCATCTAATTCTTCACTTAGTCTACCTTCTGCTTTCCATTTAGCAAGTAATGCATCTGGTAAATTTACGGCAGCATCAGATTCGGTTAATATGTCTGGTAGATTGGCAACTAAAGTACAGGCTGTTGTATTCCCATATGTTGTGAATTCACAAGTAGGGGAGGTTCTTACCCATTCTTCTGGCCAAACTGGATCTTCTTTGGTAACTGGACCGGTGTGGTTTAATACTACATCTAATAAAATACGAATACCATACTCATGCGCAGTTTTTATTAAAGTGTCTAAATCTTTATTCGTTCCAAAATTTGGATCAAGAGCTGTCCAGTCTTTTGCCCAATACCCATGATACCCGTAGGTGTTACCTGTGCCTTCATCAGTAGCTCCATGAATTTGTTCTACAACTGGTGTAAACCAAATTGCGTTGACACCTAGGTCAGAGAAATAACCGTCTTTAATCTTTTCTGTTATACCTTGAATATCGCCGCCTAAAAATCCTCTGAGCTCACCTGTTTCTTTATTACGCTCAAAATTTAAGTCGTTATCTGGATTTGCATTATTAAATCTGTCCGTAAGTAGAAAATATACGGTAGCAGCTTCCCATTGAAAATTCGGATTCTTTTTAGGAGTTTCAATTGTGTCCTTTACAACGGCTATATTTTCTGCCTTGTCTTTGCTTTTTGGTTGGCAAGAAATTATTGCTATAGATAATAGCCCAAGTAAGAGTACATTTTTCATTTCCCTGTTATTTGCATTAAAACTATAACAAGGATTCCATTTTAAAAAATATTATTTCTTTCTGTTAAGAACTTTATACTCTTCATAGCAACTGCTAATAGCGTCAAGTATCTGAAGGTCATTGGCTGTAGAAATAAAAGATTTTGAATAATTGCAATTATTCAAAATATCTTGAATATCAACTTTTTCTAGTTGAAGAAATTCTGTAAGCGTTTCTCTATCAAATTTTGAGGCCAGTAAATTACGAATATCGTCGTCCTCTCGCATTTGTCTAAGCTTCCGCATTTGTGCAGGTTTCTTGCCAAAAAGGTTCCGTAATAAATCTGCAGGGTTAAGAATAGCGCCTAAAACTTTAGTAACAGCGCTTGGATTCTTGTTTCCACCTTCATAGCTTACTCCTAAGCCAGATATACTGTACTGGTAGGCATTGTTGATGGGAAGATTTTTTACGTCAATTTCAAGGTAACCGGTAAGTTGATATGGTCTTACAATAACCTCTTCTAGTGCATAAGCAAGCTCTGTTAACGCAATTTCCGTATCCTTAAACTTAAACATATCGTTCGTAACTCTAATTTTTTGGGATTTAAAACCTAGAAACGAAAAATATAAGGTGTCGTTTACCGCAGCAGCAATTGAAAATTCACCCTTTTCATTGGTAATTGTACCAAAAACCTGGTTTAGGTTAACAACATGTACACTTTCTAGAGGTTCATCTGTTTGGGCATTTATCACCACAGCGTTAAGGCGTTGACCTTCTTCTGACTCTTGTGATAAGCCTATAAATGAAACGAAAAGAATTGTAAGCGATAAAAGATATTTCATTGTACTGACGCGTAATTAGGATACAAACAAAACAAAAAAAATACGCCGAAGCGTATTTTTAATATACAATTAACTAAAAGAAATCTCCTTTTCTTTTGGTTGTACGTCGTTTTCCTGAGTTAGGTGAACTAGATTCGCTTTTGTCTCGTCTTCTTCCTTTAGACTCAGAGCTACCCTCTTTTCTTCCTCTTGAACCACGATCATCATCTCTTCTTCCGCCACCGCTGCTTCTTTTTCCTTTATAGCCGCCACCGAAACCGCTTCCGCCGCTTCTTCGTCTGTTGCCGCCTCCGCCACCACCAGGGTTTTTAGAAACTTCAACGTTAACAAAACGACCATCTACCTTAAATTCCGTGAATTTGTCAAGAATTTGTTGTGTAACTTCTGCTTCAGTATTAAAGAAAGAAAAACTCTCTTTTACATCTACTTTAAATACATCTTCTTGTCCTAAACCAACCGTATCTCTAATGAAGTCTTTTAATGACATCCAATCATAACCGTCTCTTTCACCAACGTTTACAAAATAACGTACTGCACCACTAGTTGGTATTTCTGCTCTATCTCTTCCTTCACCACGGTCTCTACCGCTATCGGAAGAGTTTAAGTCTTTGGATTTATTGTAGTAATTGAAGAATCTAGTAAATTCAACAGAAACTATTTTCTTGATTAATTCTTCACGGTCAATACCTTCAAGAACATCATTAATGGCAGGTAGATATGCATCTACATCTTCATTAATCTCAGTATCCTTAATCTTATTTGCTAAGTGATATAATTGAATTTCACAGATTTCCATTCCCGTAGGAATTTTTTTCAATATAAATTTTTGATTGATTTTATTCTCAATCGCCTTAATCTTGCGTTGTTCACTACGAGTAACAATAACCATAGAAATACCAGATTTACCGGCTCTACCAGTTCTACCACTACGGTGAGTATATGTTTCAATTTCATCTGGTAATTGGTAGTTGATAACATGTGTAATATCATCAACATCAATACCACGTGCAGCAACATCTGTTGCTACAAGCATTTGAATCTGCTTTTTGCGGAAAGAGTTCATTACCAAATCTCTCTGGTTCTGACTTAAATCTCCGTGTAAAGCACCGGCATTGTATCCGTCTTCAATTAATTTTTCGGCAACTTTTTGAGTATCACGTTTTGTTCTACAGAAAATTACAGAAAATATATCTGGATTTGTATCTGCTAATCTTTTTAATGCAGGGTAACGATCTCTACCACCAACAACATAATATTCATGTTGTACGGTAGAAGCACCAGAATTCTTAGCACCCACAGTAATTTCTTGTGGAGAGTGCATAAATTTCTTTGCAATTATAGAAACCTCTTTAGGCATCGTTGCAGAGAATAACCATGTAGATTTATCATTAGGCGTACCAGAAAGAATATCTTTAATGTCTTCCATGAAGCCCATGTTCAACATTTCATCAGCCTCATCTAATACGCAATAGTCAATCTTGGAAATATCCACAAGACGTCTACTGATCATATCTTTCATTCTACCAGGCGTAGCTACAATAATTTGAGCTCCTCGTTTTATTTGTCTTGCTTGTTCTGTAATACTTGCACCGCCATAAATGGCAACTACATTAATATTACGTTCGTATTTAGAATACGCTTGCATTTCTTTCGTTATCTGTAAGCATAGCTCACGAGTAGGGGAAAGAATTAAACCTTGTGTAGTTCTGCTATCGCTATCAATTTTTTGAATTAATGGAAAACCGAATGCGGCAGTTTTACCTGTACCTGTTTGCGCTAAGGCAACTAAGTCGGTTTCACTTTCCAATAAAATAGGGATTGCTTTTTCTTGAACTTCTGAAGGGGTCTCAAAACCCATATCAGTAATAGCATCTAATAGAGACTTTTGCAGTCCTAGTGCTTCAAACTTTGTCATAATATGTTATACTAAATCGCAAATATGAATGTTGCATAGAGCGATTATCGTATATAACCTATTTAGACTCAGGGCAACACATGCTATACTAGCGGCGTTTATTAAGCGGCAAAGGTACTGCGAATATTTGAATCAGTATAATTTATTGGGAAAGTAATACTATGGTGCTAGTAAATACCCATATATAGAAAGGGATGCGCCGGTAATGCCAAAGATAATCATTAGCCCAATTAATCCTTTTTGAAGCCTAGGGTTATCATAAATGATTATACAAACAGCACCAAGCACGATACAAATTTGAAAAAACAGCAATGCATAATCAAATCTTTTGGTGGCGTAGTCATAAGATTTTGTCAATCTTTCCCATTCTTTAACGCCGGTAATGATACCCATTTCACCTTCAATATCTTGTACCCAGTTTTCTTTGCCTACATGTTTGGAGCCTAATAAGATTTCTGTTTTTTCTGATTCGTATTTGATTATTTTTTCTCCTACTTCAGCTATTTTTTGTTCAATTACAGGTTTTTTTTCTTCGGTAACTATACCACTTTCAATCAAAGCTTTTAGGTAATCTAGTTCGCTTTCTTTTAAACTTTCTTTTATGCTTTTAGATTGATACCAGTTAGAGTAGCTTACCACATTATTATGGGCAATCATCATTTCTTCTTCCAATTCGCCATTTACCATTTGCGATATTGCCATAAGAGCGGCAAATAATGCGATAAGTACACCGCCAATGGCTTCTGCACGTTCAGATGCAACCGATACAACAACCGTTTCCCCTTTATTTTTCTCCTGTAACATGAATACTATTTAGGTATGTAATCAATTTTTTGAATGCCAGTGCGCGGTGGCTAATTTTGTTTTTAATGGTTAAAGGTAGCTCTGCAAAAGTTTCTTTATATCCATTTGGTTGAAATATTGGATCGTATCCAAAACCATTTTCTCCTCGTTTGCTTGCTGTAATTACGCCTTCTATTTTGCCTTCAAATATATATGTTTTACCATTTAGGTTTAAAGCGATTACAGTTTGAAAGTAAGCTGATCTGTCTTTTTTGCTGTTTAAGTTAGTTAATAATTTATCCATATTGGCATTTGAATCTGCCTGTGTACCGGCATATCGCGCAGAATACACTCCTGGTTCGCCTTTAAGTGAATTAACTAGTAAACCTGTATCATCTGCAAAACATGATAGTTGGTAGTTATTTGTTATAAAATCTGCCTTTAGTTTTGCATTTCCCTCAAGTGTATCCGCTGTTTCTGGTATATCTGTTGTACAACCTATAGTTTCTAAATTTATTAGTTCTATTTGGTTAGGAACCAATTGTTGAACTTCTTTTAGTTTATTTGGGTTGTGAGTGGCAAATACAAGCTTCATGCTAACAATTTGGAATTTGGTTTGTTAATTTACATTATCAAAAGTAGTAATTTTATAAAATGGAATTAAAAGTACCACCAGCTTTAGTGTTTGTATGTTTTGGATTGATAATGTATTTATTAGCAGAATTTCTACCAATTGGTTATTTTGACTTTTACGGTAGAATGTTGCTTGTTAAAATTTTAGTAGGTTTGGGTGTGTTAATTGCAATTATGGCGCTGTTGCAGTTTGGTAGGGCAAAAACTACTATAGATCCAACAAAACCGGATAAAGCTTCAAATTTAGTAGTTGGTGGTATTTTTAAGTTTTCTCGTAATCCAATGTACTTATCTCTATTATTGATTTTGTTAGCCTTGGGCGTTTTTTTAGGAAATGCATTTAATATTTTAATAACTGCTACGTTTGTGGGGTATATGAATCGTTTTCAAATTATTCCTGAAGAACGAATTCTCTTAGAAAAATTTGGGCGTTCCTTTAAAGATTATTGTATCTTAACAAGGCGCTGGTTCTAGAAAGTTTCACTTTCAATTATATTAGTCTTTGTGCTAATATTTAAATATATTATTGAATTAGCTTATAATTTAATATATTAGCGTAATAACTAATAGTAATGATAGCGATAATCACTGGAGACATCATAAATTCTGAAGATCATCCAAGTTCTCAATGGATTGACTTATTAAAGAATTACTTCAACCAATTTGGGGCATCCCCAATGAATTGGGAAATTTACCGTGGAGATGAATTCCAATTAAAGGTAACGGAGAAAAATGCTTTATTTACGGCTATACGTATTAAGGCTATGTTGAAATCCATAAAGGGCTTAGATGTTAGAATGGGTGTTGGTATTGGTCTGGAAACATATATAGGTACAGGTGTAACAGAATCTAATGGACCAGCTTACCAAAGGTCAGGACGAAATTTTGAAACCTTAAAAGAAAGTAAAGTAAATCTTAGTATTGCAACTGGTGATACTAGTAAAGACCGCACATTAAATTTAATGTTACGTTTAGCATTGGACTTTATGGATGATTGGAGTGTAGTTTCTGCAGAGATTGTAACATTGGCACTTGACTATCCACAATTTTCACAGAAAGAAATAGCACAACGATTGGGAATAAAGCAATCTGCTGTAAGTCAGCGTTTAAAAAGAGCACGATTAGATCTAGTATTAGATGTATTATCATATTATAAAGAATTAACTACAGTAAAATAAATATGCTGATTTTTATAAAACTAGTACTTGGTCATCTAATTGGGGACTTTGTTTTACAACCAAAAAAATGGGTACTTCATAAACAAGCAAATAAAATAACATCCAAATATTTATATCTACATGTGCTACTGCATTTTGCTTTGTACATGCTTTTACTGTGGAATTTGTCTTTATGGACAATTGCCTTTGTAGTTGCAATTACCCATTTAACTATAGATATTTTAAAGTTGTATGCCAATGAAATGTTTAAGAATAAGAGCATTCCGTTTTTTATAGATCAAATACTTCATATACTGGTTATTTATTGCTGCGCATTTTATACTGAATTATATACCCATTCCTTATCTCTCTTTGAAAATCTAGATTGGTATTTGGTAACGGCAATTGTTTTTGTAACCTACCCGGCGTCAATTATTATGGGTCAGGTTTTAGAAGGTATGTCAAATCAGATAGAGACAGATCACAAATCGCTGCCTAATGCTGGTAAGTACATAGGTATCATTGAACGTCTATTTGTATTGATATTTATAGTTATAGGTAGGTGGGAAGTTATCGGGTTATTAATAGCCGCTAAATCTGTTTTTAGATTCAATGATCTTAAAGAGCGAAATAATAGAAAGTTAACAGAGTATATTTTAATAGGTACTTTGGTTAGTTTCGGCATGGCTATTCTGGCTGGACTCCTTTATATTTCATAAATAATTTACTATGGTAAAAAAGTATTTTTTGCTCTGGTTGGTGGTGTTGGTATTCGCCCCAAAGGTAACTTGCCAAGTAGGTGAATTTGAATCTTTTGATGGGGTACACATCACCTACACTGATGAAGGGCAAGGTGAGCCGATTTTATTACTGCACGGCTTTATAAATTCTAGAAAATCTTGGGAGAAAACAGCTTTAAAACAAGATTTACTTGATTCTGGCTATCGCGTAATTATACCAGATATGCGGGGCAATGGAGATTCTGATAAACCGCAAACAGATATAGCATATAAAAATAATGCAGAGGTAAAAGATTTGATTCTATTAATGAATCATCTGAATATGGAATCCTATAAAGCAATAGGCTACTCAAGAGGTAGCATTGTGTTGGCAAAATTATTAACCGAAGATGCTAGAGTTGCAAAAGCCGTATTAGGTGGTATGGGTATAGACTTTACGAATACAAATTGGGACCGGAGAATAATGTTCGCAAAAGCTTTTGATGGTGATGTAAATGAAATAACTAAAGGCGCTGTGGACTATGCAAAATCTATTAATGCAGATTTACGGTCACTTCATTTGCAACAAAAATACCAGCCAGTAACTTCTGTAGAAGACTTAAATAAAATTAAGATAGCGGTACTTGTAATTTGCGGAGATGAAGATTCGGATAACGGTAGCACAGAAGAATTACGCAATGCATTAGGGAACGGAAAATTGAATAGAGTACCCGGTGATCACAATGGAACATATAAAACAGAAGATTTCTCTAATTCTATTCTAAAATTTTTAAAATAAAGAATGTCTTTTTGTCAAATTACATCATAACAAAAGCTTTTTGTTTTATTTCCAAGATATCACATATCAGGATAAATTAAATTTTTACTTTTGCTACTTATTTTAACGACAAAAATTCCTATCCAAACCAAAGAGAATAATGGTAGAAGTAAGTAGAAAATACGTTTTTGATTTTGATAGTACGTTAACTAGGGTAGAGGCTTTAGATGTTCTTGCAGAAATGACTTTAGAAGGAAGGTCTAATAAAGATGAAGTAATTAAAGAAATACAAAAGATTACCAATTTAGGTATTGACGGTGATATTTCATTTACAGAGTCATTAGAGCGTAGAATTAAGTTGTTACATGCTAAAAAAGAAGATTTAGATGGACTGGTTGAGCAGTTAAGAAGCAAAATATCTAAATCTATAGAATCTAATAAAGACTTTTTTGAAAAATATGCAGATGATATCTATGTGATATCTTGTGGATTTAAAGAGTTTATAGACCCAATTGTAAAAGAATACAATATACCTTCTGATCGAGTGTATGCAAATACATTTAAATTCGACGAAGAAGGAAATATCATCGGTTTCGATGAAAAGAATGTACTATCCCAGCACAATGGTAAAATTGATTGCCTAAAGCAAATGAATTTGGACGGGGAAGTTCAAGTTATTGGAGATGGTTACAGTGATTATGTAATGCGCGAGGCAGGTATAGCAGATAAGTTTTTTGCTTATACGGAAAACGTGCATAGAGAGAAAGCCGCAAATAATGCGGATTATGTTACACCAAGTTTAGATGAATTTTTATTTGTGAACAAGTTGCCAAGAAATATTTCGTACCCAAAGAATAGGATTAAGGTCCTACTATTAGAAAATGTGCACACTGCTGCATTCGATAATCTATCAGAAGACGGTTTTTCTGTTGAATTGATAAAACATAGTTTGTCTGAAGAAGAGTTGATCGAAAAAATCAAGGGCGTTCACGTTCTAGGTATTCGCTCAAAAACACAGGTTACACAAACTGTTTTAGATGCTGCCGATAAACTATTGGTGGTTGGTGCTTTTTGTATAGGAACCACCCAGATAGATTTAGAGACAGCCAAAAAGAAAGGTATTGTAGTTTTCAATGCTCCTTATAGTAATACTAGATCTGTTGTAGAATTGGCAATAGGGGAAATTATTATGCTAATGAGAAGTGTTTTTGATCGTAGTAGAGAAATTCACGAAGGTCAATGGCAAAAAACAGCGGCAGGTTCAAGAGAAGTTCGTGGTAAAAACTTAGGTATCGTTGGTTACGGTAATATTGGTAAGCAATTATCTGTATTAGCAGAAGCTATGGGTATGCGTGTTTATTACTATGATGTGGATGATAAATTAGCTTTAGGTAATGCGGTAAAATGCAATACGCTAGAAGATTTATTAAGCGTATCTGATGTAGTTACTTTGCATATCGATGATAATAAAGCGAATAAAAACTTTATTGGTGAGCGTGAAATAAAGCAAATGAAAAAAGGTGCAATGCTAATTAACCTTTCTAGAGGTTTTGTAGTTGATATTGATGCCCTTGCAGAAGGTTTAAAAAATGGTCATGTTGGTGGTGCTGCTGTAGATGTTTATCCAGATGAGCCCGCTAGTAATGGAGATTTTCAAACAAAGTTACAAGGTTTTCCAAATGTAATTTTAACTCCTCATGTTGGTGGTAGTACAGAAGAGGCACAGCGAGATATCGCAGATTTTGTACCGAATAAGATAATGGATTATATTAATTCTGGTAATACTGTCGATGCAGTTAATTTCCCAAATATTCGTTTACCAAAACAAAACAAATCGCACCGTTTTTTACATATTCATAAGAATGTGCCAGGTATAATGGCGAAAATCAACAAAGTATTGGCTCAGTACGAATTGAATATTAATAGTCAATATTTATCTACTGATAATGAAGTTGGTTACGTAATTACAGATTTAGACAAGGAATACAACAAGGAAGTAATTAAAGAATTGAAGAAGGTAGAGAACACAATTAAATTTAGAGTGCTTTACTAGTAAATTAAGAAAAGTTATATCTTTTATTCAAAAATGCAAGTTGAGAAACTTGCATTTTTTTTTGACCAACTTTTAGGTTTTTCTACAACATTTTTGAAAATGTGTGGTTATGGTTATGATACATTTATATCTTGTAGGAAATATCTTTAAATATGCTGAAAAGGATTTTATCTAAATTTAAATCTGGTAATAGTTTTAACAACTATTATCTATTGGCTTTTACTGTAATTGTATTAACGATTATTATACAATCAATAATTCAGTATTCTTTAGCAAGACAGCGTCAAGATGCATTAAGAATAAATGAGGCAGGTAGACAAAGAATGTTGTCTCAGTTTATTGTTAAGAGTGTTTATGAGTGTAATTATGGTACTTGTGATTATGGTGAGTTGCGTTTAGCAATGAAAAAGCTATCAAATACAAATACGGCGCTACAACAAGGAAACGAAGAAATCGGTATTCCAGAATTAAATAATGAAGAAATTCAAAACAATTTCAATAAGCTACAGCCACATATAGATTATATTCTTGAATCTTTAGATGATTTTAATGAATTAGGTG
>TARA_R110001632_G_scaffold43743_5_pt1 | contig 11298 bp, 7 predicted proteins | sample TARA_R110001632 | Tara Oceans TARA_R110001632 (sample SAMEA4398266) | marine metagenome | biome: Polar Biome; feature: [SRF] surface water layer (ENVO:00010504); material: water (ENVO:00002006), including particulate matter (ENVO:01000060) such as... | depth 5 m
TAATCTACAAAAAACACTCCAAGCGGGAGGTGATATTAAAATAGCTGCTAAAACCTTTGTCGAGGACGTTACAGCAGATGCCAACCTATCAAAATCTGAAGCGAAGAGTGAGCTTTTAATTAACATGATAGCTCAATCAAACGCCTATTCGACAAACGGACAATATGATAAAAGCCTTGAGATAATTGATACTCTAAAAAATTATGAGTTCTTTAAGGGTGCTAAATATGCTGGTAAAGATTTAACTACGATTGTAAACGCTGAAGATAATGTTAGAACCGCTAAAAAGAATAACGATGATGTTGATACTAGAGGTATAGCAACTCAAATAAAAAATAGTTTTGCTTTCGTATCCACAACATTAGCGGGCTATGGTAAGGGTGAAGAAGTTCCTACAAGCGCGGTCAATCAAGTAAAAGATTTAATAACTAAGTTACGCCCTAACATTCCTGACGAACAGGTAGATACGTTAATTGCTAAGTTTAATGATAGTGAATTAACAAGTAGTCAAAAAGTAGAGCAGTTAAAAACTATTCTCAATGAAGCGGGTACGCTAGAATTTAAAGGGGAAGACGGAGCAGTTATAGGTGTCCCTGATAATACAAAAACTATATTTAATTTAAGCGCTCAAGGATTTGTAGATTACTATTCTAACGAAGCGGTACAAAGACCTTGGTTGGTTAATGGACTAACTAATATACAACAAACTAATGCCGTTGAAGGCGCTGTTGATTGGTTTAAACTTCCTATGAATAAATACAGGAAGCCTAAGTCCTATATGGAAGATATAGGGTTTGCAGGAGCTAAAGTTCCTGAAGGCGTTCAAACAGCTTATGAAGAAGCCCACCAATTAGATTGGACAGCAAGTAATAAAACCTTTGCTGGCTTTAATGAAAACTCTTTGAAGGTAACCCTTAAAAATGAATTTAGCAATTTAAGATTCTTTAGCCCAGATAAGACAAAAGAAGCAGCTACTAAATGGTCAGCATTTGTTGATGAGTATTCTGATAATTATTTTCCAATTATTCAACAGGATTTAGAAGACTATTCTTCAACCATCATTGATGATGAGAAGAGAGATGAACTCTTAACAAAAAAAGTATCTGAATTAAGAAATTACTATGCAAATAACTTAGCTCAGTTGTTTGAATCTAAAACTAATTACAATGATTATTTGAACTTCGGGTATGGAAGAGATGCTAACATTTCGCGAACAGGTGTTGCCCCTTCTGAGTTTAATTTTAGAGCGGATAAACCAAATACCAAAGAATATGGAGTTGGTGACTTTAAGAAACTTGACATTACAACATCCTCGGAGAGATTTGTAGAGCAAAGCATCAAGGATGAAACAGATATTAAACAATATCCACACCTGCAATTACTACGAAAACGTATGTTTTCTGAGAAGTACGCTTACAAAAATGTAGAAGAGTTTCAAAGTATCTATAAAAATATGAGGGACAATAAGGATAGAAATGCCCTTCAAGCTACGATGGTGGCTTATGGTTACCCTACCTACACTCCTGAAGCTGCTGAAGACTTAAGGAAGACTGGTTTATCCTATGCTGAAGTACGCTTGTTTGGAAATATAGACGAACTTACAGAAGTTTCTGTAGCGTGGCAAGGGGCTTATAATAAAGCAACGCTTGGAGAAATTTTAACAGAAGACGAACAAAAAGCATTTGATGCGCTTACAGACTTCGGAATATTTAATTCTGAAACATTTGGACAGTTTATGAATGTTCAGAAAGACCTAGTAGAAAAATATTAATGGCTGATATAATTACATTTAATCCTATAACTGACGGCAAGCGTGAAGACGAAGAAGTCATAGACACCATTAATCCTGCGGTTTCTAGCACAGAAAGGGAGCTTAAAACTGTCCCTACTTCTTGGGAGAATACTACCTATGACGCTGCTGCTGAAGCAGAAGAGAATGACACATGGCATCAAATAAAAGGTTACGGAGCAGGTGCGGCAGTTGAGATGGGCGGGGGATTTTATATGTCCCATAAGCTCAACAGTGCTGGTAGATACCAACAAACCGTATCTAATTCTAAAAAGATTTTAAATTCTTTAAGAGCCTTAAGAGTAGCCAACTTAGCTACATGGCAGAAATCCTTTACCCCTTGGGGCGCAGTTGCACAAGTTGGTACATTTGCTGTTACCGAAGCGGGTATATGGGCGTTAGCTAACTTGGCTGGACAAGGTACTCGTAATGCCATGGGCGTTCAAGAAGGAATACATTCTAGTGAACTCATAAGCTCCGCTGTCTTTGGTACGATTGCACAACCAGTAGAAAGCGCTTTTGCTTTAGCTAAGATTGGTGATAAAATTAATAAGGCGATGCCTTTAAAGATTGTAGCCGAAACAACTCACAACGCTAAGAAAGGTGTTGTTGATTTAGCTGCTTGGAAAGGGAGAGAGTTATTAGTTAAAGGCGCTCCTAAATTTGTAAGTGGAGCAGTATTGGGACTTACAGAGTCCGTAATGCGTCAAGAGTTAGCTCTCCAGATGAATGACATTGAAGAGAGGAACGGATGGGATTATGCAACATCCACTCTTCTTGGTGGAGGTTTTAATTCAATATTTGGTGTATTATCGAAGTCAGGAGCTTGGGGGCGTAAACAAGCAACCACTGTATCAGAAAGAGCTAGAGATAGAACTAAACAGGCTATTGAAGATATTAATAAAGATATTGAAAAGCTTGGACAGAACATAAATAAACCATCTAAGAACAAAAAGCTTAATGACTTAACCATTAAGAAAGGCGAACACGAGCAAGCCTTAGAAATTCTTGAAGATATGGTTGAGGATACCAAGAAAGCTGACGCTCATTTGTCTGCCGATGAAACCAATCCTTCTACAGCTATTGACCAACCTGAACCAGCAATTCTTAAAGAGAAAAGAGAGCGACTTGAAAATCAAGAAAAGCTCGACACAGACGAACCTAAAGAAGAAATCAATCTTGATAAGGCTCTTGATAAAAGCACACTAGATAGAATACTAATAGACCTTGAAGAAAAGTGGCAGACCGCAGTAGATAATTTAGATGAAGGTAGTGTTACTGACGAAATCACACGAATTACGAAAAGGATTTACGAAGCTGCCGACTATGACATGGGCGTTGCCATTGAGAAGTTAGCACTTATGGGTGATGACATTGATATGCCAACAATCGCAAGACTTCTTGAGGATGTTGATACTCAAATCAAATTGCTAGATAGTGTTCATGGTAGAATAAATACTGCGGCTGGTAGAGCAGTGAGAGCTAATAATCTTAACTCTAGTCCCGCTCCTAACTCTACATATTCTCTTGCTAATCAACAAACTAAAGATGCCTTGAATGTAATCAAGCGTAGATTGAGGAGCGTGATAGATGGCACTGATACTGTTGATGATTTCATTGCTGCTGCTGATAAAGTATTAGAAGGTAAAAAACCAGTATCTAAACCAGTAGAGGTTGACACACCAGATACTCCTAAGCCAGATGGCGAAGCCCCATCGACACCTAAAGACGCTCCGCAACCCAGAGGTGAAGAAAGTCCTAATCCCAAAACGGGAAAGAAGAGCGAAGAAATTGATAGTGGTTCTAATGCTGATGTAGATGAACCTACAATATCACCAGTTGTTTCTGCTTTAGATAAACGCATTGCAAAACTTCAAAAGCAATTAGATGAACTATTACCAAATATTTCTGGTAGGTCACCTGAAGAAGCTAAAGGAAGTAAAGGAACTAAGAAAGCAGAAGACCTTGAAGTTAAACGACTTAAGAATAGTATTGCTAATGCTAAAAGGTATAAGCGTGAAGCAGAGAAAGTCGTTAAGGAAGAACTGGAGGTTGCCCGTTTAGCTGAGATAGCTGCCCGTAATGACCCTGCTGAGATGCAACTTGAAGTTGGCGGTAAAGGAAATAAACCTAAAGAATCTCTCAACAAGAAAATTAATGAGGCTAAAGCACGACAAAGAGCGGCAAAGAAATTATTCAGAGAGCGCTTAAAGAAAATCGTTGATGATGAAAAGAAGCAAATACGATTAGAAGCTAAAGCTAAACTTTGGGATGATGTTTACGATTATGTGTATCGTGAAGCAGAGATGGAGAACGCAGGTGTTGGTGTAAAACTATTTAGAACCGCACGTATCCTTCGTAAGTTAGGCATGGTCAACTCACCTACTTCTGCAATGGCTGCCTTACCTACGGGAGCATTTGAAATGATAAAGTTATTTCCTAAAGCCTACATAGGAAAGGCGCTAGCTAAAACTGATTTAGAAGCACAGGCAGCACAATTTGAAATAGAAGCAGCGGGCGAAGCTCTGATGGGTTTGTTTAAGGCAGACACTTGGAAACACTTTTATAGAGCCTACAAAACAGGGCAAGACCCTAGCTATGGTTCTTCGACTAGATTCGGGGATGACTTTAAAATGTCAGCCGCCCGAGAGATAACCCCACTGGGTCTAGATGGTGTTGTTACTAATGCCCGTCAAACAGCACAGCGAGCAGCTTATGGACAAGACGCAACGATTGCATGGGCTAACGAAAAGTTATCACTAGGTAAAATACTTCCATTCCTAAGTTGGGGCGCGAGAAGCATTATTGGTGTGGACGCTACTTTTAAAAGGCAACTTAGATTTGCAGCGGCACGAGCCGAGTCACGAAAGAAAGCTTTATTAAACCATCCAAGTGACCCTGCCAAAGCTAAAGAGTATTCCGATAAACTCCTAAATAGTTGGTTAAGAGATGCTAATGGTTTTAAAGTATTAGCTCAAGTTGATGAACTAGCCGATGACTTTTCAAGAATTGATGACGCATTATTGATGGCATCACACGGAGACCTAGAAGATGTTGCTCAAAACTTAACAGAACAAATCTTAATCAAACCCATCTCAGGGATGTTGAACGACGATAGAGATGGGAAACGTATGGTTGTTGGCGCAATCATTGAGTTGTTTATGCCCTTCTATAAAGTTGGCGTTCGTTCGGTTGTTAAATCAGCTACCCTAGCAAATCCGTTGCGTGTCTTAGGAGCTACTAACACGGGCATACCTGCCGTGGGTAATCCTTACGTGGGCATCAAAAAACAATTAGCTAACAAACAAAAGGATGTTATTGCCAAACTAGAAGCAGGGAGACCGACTGAAAGTAAAAAGTGGATAAGAGACAAAGAACTAGAATCTATTAATTTAGATAATCGTATAAAGAGAGCAGAGCTTCGTAGAATTAACCACAACAAAGAAGTTCTTACTGATGTTGTGATACAACTATCTTTAGGTATCTCAGCGTTTGCCGCAGGTTATATGGGTAAAGCCACAGGCACAAATGCTTGGATGACTGCCGACCAGAAGAGAAAGAACAGAGATAAGGTAAAAGACTTCACAATGTTTGGAATGGATTATCGTGCAGCAGTCCCCGTAAATTTATTAATGGCTTTCTCTGCTGACCTTGGGAGGTATATGCGAGCTAAAAAGAACAATCAACTTTCGGACGACCTAAGTGGACTTACATTAATATTAGAGTCACTTAAAACCGCATCGAGAGAACTACCTACATCACAGGGACTTGCAGACCTAGATGGTTTGTTTTCAGGAAGCAACGAAAGATTCAGCGCTATGGTTGCTAAAGTTGCATCTAGTTATGCGTTACCAGTTCCTTCATGGATTAGGAAAGTCACTAGCTACGCTACGGCTCAAGACACTATAAGTGAATTAAAGGGTGGTACATTTAGTGATAGAATTATGTACTACTCCTTTGGTAAAGCTACTCCAAACCGTAAGGTGGACATTGCGGGTCAATTCGTAACAAATGATAGAACCATACACCACACTTGGAACAGGTTTGCGTCTCCTAAAGAAATAGAAAGAAAACCTTATCAAAATGTTATTGCGTCTGACCACGAAAAGGTACTAGATGCCTCACTAGATGCTGGCTTCTATGTTGAAGGTAATATGCACGAGTGGCGTGATGAAAGCGGTGTTACATTACATCAGCACTTCGCAGAACGATTAAGACAATCTACCTTAGAAATGGAGCTTAATACATACTCTACTGGGCAATATTTCACCGACGTAAATCTTAGTATACCTAACGATAAAGGCATGCCAAGAAACAAAGGTATTTTAAAATTTGGACAATTACTTAATAAAAAACACAGAGAGATTAAAGAAATGATGCGTGAAGACGCTTCACTTTTAGGTCGCTTTGTTAATAAAGAAAATGAGAACCTTCAGGATAAAATGCTAGAACTACAATTCCAAGGTGATGAAATCTTGAATACTAAAATACCAAAACCAATCTTTTAAATTCTAACCCCCTCAACATAAAGAAGAACAATCATGGCTCAATCATACAAAGAATACACTAGTAGCGCACTTACTGCGACCACTTTTAGTGTGCCATTCAAATACCTCAGCATCAACGATGTAAACGCACTCGGTTTTGATGGGACTAAATGGAACGCACTAGCACTAGACTCCTCTACACCTAGAAGTGCAACCAACAAAACTATTACGTTGGCGGCAGCCCCTAATACTCTATACACCACCCTGCGTCTCTATCGTGCTACTTCGACAACACAGCTAATAGATTTCCAGAATGGCTCAAGACTATCCGAGAGTGACCTAGATGCGGCTTACCAACAAGGACTGTTTGTGGCACAAGAGATAGCCGAAGATGCTAGTACTACTCAGTTTACGGCAGTAGCAGCCGCGAGCCTACAAGCAGGCACAAGTCTATCAAACTTTGCAAGTGAAGAGATTGTATCGGATGCAACCAATGGATTAATTGATGGAACAAATGCAGTCTTTACTATCACAGCCTTTAATCCTCAAACAGAAGTAGCAGAGGCATACCGTGTGTCTATTGATGGTGCAATGCAGTCCCCTACAGATGCCTATACAATTAGTAAGCCTCTATCTCAAATCACCTTTACATCAGCGCCCCCAGTTGGTTCTAAGATTGTTGTAGTAACAGCCGCTAGTGCCGCTAGTGCGGTCTCGGTGGATGACGTAACTATTGGACTTACAAGTGCCAACAAGGCTGAGATTAAAGATACCTCGGTAACTAATGCTAAACTAGCTGGGAGTATCACTCAAGATAAACTAGCAGGTGGTATTACAAATGCCCAGCTTGCTGGAAGTATTGCAACGAGCAAACTAGCTTCTGTTATAGATGATGAAACTATGTCTTCTGGTGTGTTAGCAACTTCGTTAGCTAGCTCTAGGAGTATTAAGGCTTATGTAGATAGTGTAGTAAGCCTAGCGGCTGCTTATCCAGTAGGCTCTATTTATATGAACGCCAGTAATTCCGACAACCCATCAACATTGATAGGCTTTGGTTCTTGGTCACCTTTCGGTGCTGGACGTGTGCCTGTTGGTATTGATTCAACCCAGACAGAGTTTGACACTATAGGCGAAGAAAGCGGTTTTAAGACTCATACTTTACAAACGTCCGAGATTCCCAGTCACAGTCACTCTATTGGGTCATTTAGTAATAATGATAACGATGGTAATCACACCGCATCAAGTTCAAATAGCAACCAAGGCGGAAGGGATACTGCAACAACTGGAGGAGGACTAGCTCACAATAACCTCCAACCTTACGTCGTCGTTTACATGTGGAAACGAACCGCTTAATGCTTAACCCCCAACTCAACTTATTATGTCAATTACAAAAAACAATACTCGGATGCTCGATGGCATCGGAACAAGTGCGAACAACCTAGTGCAACTCGATGCGAACGCTAAACTACCTGCGGTTGATGGAAGTCAACTTACGAATGCGGGTAAATTATTAGATGTTTATCAAGACACTAGTATTACACAGTCATCACCTAATAGTACAACAAGTTATAATAGTACTGGTTTATTCTTAACAATAACTCCAAAAAGCAGTGCAAGTAAATTTTTATTAAACTTTAATGGTTCAGTTCATAATAATTTAGCAAATGGTTGGGTTGTTGCTAACATAGTTCTTAATCCTACAAGTTCAACTGATATTGATACAGTGGTTACTGATGGAACTTTATTAACTACTCAAGACTATGGAATGGCACATTCGGTTATCAATTCTGCTAATTATAGAGTTATGTTAAGTGGTTCAATTTTACACGCTCCTAACACAACTTCACCAGTTACTTACAATGTTGTATTTAAAAAACATTCAACAGGCAATGCTTACTGGGCAGTTTCTAATGGACTTACATCATTAACTGCAATGGAGATAGCTTCATAATGGAATCACAACACTTCCCCTCACTTGTCGGATTCATGGGTATCCTCGGCACTCTAACATTAGCAGATATTAATGTTCTTGTGGCTACCTTTGTAGGTCTCGCCTCGTTTGTCTATCTAGTAATTAAAATCATAAAGGAATTAAAATAATGAGTGACAAGTCCCTTAAACTTAATAACTTACAGGATATTCTTATTGACGAGTTTATCAGCCGTATCAACAGTGGCAACGCTACCCCTAGCGACCTTAACGCTGCTCGGCAGATGCTCAAAGATAATAACATCTCCGCTACAGTAACCAACGACAACCCTATGAATGAACTTGTAAAAGTATTACCATTTAAAGATGACGCTGTGGACAAAGTGATACGAGCCTATAACGATTAATGGAAGTCCCTGAACAGTTAAAGGATTTTCGTAACTTCCTTTACATTGTATGGAAAGAACTAAACCTTCCAGACCCTACCCCTATTCAATATGAGATTGCTTCCTTTATGCAATCAGGAGACCGAAGAGCTATTATACAGGGTTTCCGAGGAGTTGGAAAGTCGTGGATATGCTCTGCTTTTGTTGTACACCAGCTGCTCCTCGACCCTCGAAAGAACATCCTTGTTATCTCGGCTTCAAAGACTAGAGCGGACGATTTCTCGACATTTACGCTTAGGATTATCCATGAACTTGCTATCCTCGAACACCTGCGACCTAAGCCAAATCAGAGATTCTCTAAGATATCTTTTGACGTTGGACTCGCCCCAGCCTCACACGCACCCTCCGTCAAGTCGCTTGGGGTCACTTCACAGCTAACAGGTAGTCGTGCTGACATCATTGTAGCAGACGACGTGGAAGTACCCAACAATAGTGCTACCCAAACCATGCGGGACAAGCTGTCAGAACAAATCAAAGAGTTCGACGCTATCCTCAAACCTAACGATGACGCTAAGGTATTAGTACTAGGGACACCACAGTGTGAAGACACAATCTATTATAAGCTGTCTGAGAGGGGCTACAAGACGCGCGTATGGACTGCGCAATACATTACTCCAACTAAGCACGAAAATGCCTACAACGGCAACGTGAGCCATCTATGCGTTGATTCTGAGAAAGAAGGAGACTCTACTGAACCCACCCGCTTTTCTAACATCGACCTACGAGAACGACAAATATCCTATGGTTCCGCTGGTTTTGCCATGCAGTTCATGCTGGATGCCCGCTTGAGTGATGTCGATAGATACCCCCTAAAACTCAGTGACCTCATCGTTACCCCTATTGATAAAGAGGTAGCACCTGAGAAACTCGTGTGGGCTGCCTCCCCTGACCTTGAGTATGATGGTAGCATCCCTAACGTCGGACTCTCAGGGGACAGATACTACCGCCCTATGACCACCGTGGGTGACCACGTAGAGTTCACAGGTAGTGTCCTTAGTATTGACCCCTCTGGTCGTGGTAAGGATGAGACTGGATATGCTGTCGTTAAGATGCTCAATGGTACACTATTTGTCCCAGAAGCAGGTGGTCTCTCTGGGGGCTACGACGAGGCTACCCTTAAGAATCTAACAATGATAGCCAAGGAACACAAAGTAAACGCTATCATAGTCGAGTCTAACTTCGGTGATGGTATGTTCGTTGAACTACTTAGACCCATTCTAAATAAGGTTTACCCATGCACCATAGAAGAAGTCCGTCACTCTAAACAAAAAGAACTACGCATTATTGAGACCCTAGAGCCTGTAATGGCTAACCATAAGCTCGTAGTTGACCCTAAGGTTATCCGTAAGGACTACGATAGTTGCAGTGCATATAAACCAGAAGCTCAACTAAAGTACCAACTGTTCTACCAGATGTCTCGTATAACAAGAGACCGTGGGGCTATTACCCATGATGATAGACTTGATGCTCTATCTATGGCTGTCAGCTATTGGGTAGAACAAATGAACCAAGATGCTGACCTAAAGATGCAAGAAAGAAAACACGACCTTATTAAAGAACAACTCCTAGAGTTTGAGAACACATTCCATAAGAGAAATAAGGGGTCTATAGGTGTTAATAATTGGATTTAAGGTGCATTCATAACAGTAGTAATAACAAAGACTTACAAGACAGAGGGAATAGGAGGGGTAAATAGCCCCTATGGTACACTTAAAGTGATAATAAGTGATAATCATAATTTGACTATGTTAATAGGTATTTAATATGAATGAGACTATTAGTGAACTTTAAGTGTATATGGATGATGAATTAACCCCAATAGAGCAATGTCAGGTGATACTTGGAGAACACTTTGAGAACTACCTGATAGTGGCTGCTGACAAACCCCATGAGTGTGAGGTTGAGTATAACAATAGCTTTGCTGCTCTAGGGCTTGCTAATATCGCTAATAAAGTCGTCACAGATGCCCTCCTTCCTAGTGAAGATTATGAGGTTGACATCGAGTGGGACGAGGATTTAGATGATGAAGATAGCTACGAAGACTTTTAATAATAACTTTGTTTGTGTTATATAGTGTGTTTGACCTCCTAGGGATTGTGTGTTTTCTCTAGGGGGTCTTTCTATGTGTGCCTCTGGGTGCGCCCTTGGTTTTGCTATAAAAATCTGAAGGGGTATACGTATATATGGCGAAGCTAGTTGACCCTTAACGGGGGGTCTTTTATATATCTGTACGTGATTTGTCTCTAAACGACGGGAGGGGTCTTTGTTTGCTAGGGTTGCACTAGATAATATATTTATTGCTGGTAGATTCTAGCGATTTTATTCAGTGGACTGTTTGGTTTTTGTTCAGTGGACTAGTCGAGATGATTGTTTGTTTTTGTATGCGTGTATTTCTGTAAATGCGTGTTTTTGTTTTCTTAGCTAATCGTGATACCTAAGGGGCAAAACGGGGTATTGACAGCCATGGTATAATGTTTGCAATTCAATCAAATACACACAATCAATAACACAAAAACACATCATGAAATATACATCTAAATACACACTCGAAGAGCTTGCGAAGGCTTGCGGAAAAACACCTGAAGAATTCACTAAAGCATTTCCTGAATTAGCCGAACGTGCTAAAGAGGTTTAACACACAAACACA
>TARA_R110001632_G_scaffold120742_3_pt1 | contig 11289 bp, 7 predicted proteins | sample TARA_R110001632 | Tara Oceans TARA_R110001632 (sample SAMEA4398266) | marine metagenome | biome: Polar Biome; feature: [SRF] surface water layer (ENVO:00010504); material: water (ENVO:00002006), including particulate matter (ENVO:01000060) such as... | depth 5 m
TATCTGGATGATATTTTAATGCTAATTTATAATATTGTTTTTTTATCTCTTGTAGTGTTTTTGGTGGAATTAATCCCATATTAGTCCAATCACTATCTGTTGTTGATATAATTGGTGTTTGTGTCGGTTTTGTTTTTCTATTTGGTGTATCATATGTTGTTGTTTTATTTATCCAACATTCTCTTGAACACCAACGAGTACTACTTATTGGACATTTACATTTTAAACAAATTGGATAATAATGTTCTGGATTCCAATAATCATCATTTGACATAATATATATATAACGAGAAATTTTTTAATGTTTTCAAATTTATATTTATTAATCATAATTATTTATTTGCTTTCATCACTTGTTCTAATATTGAACTATTACTTTGTTTTTGTTTTACTATTTTATATAATACTGAACTATTCTCTGATAGATTACTTATTTCACCAGATGGATCTGTAATTATTGTTGTAACCTTAGTTATTGTTCTAGGATGAGTAACTGTAAATACTGTATTGTCTGTAGCATAATAGTAATCTCCATATTGACTTTCTTTTGGTATAACAGATAATACTGGAGCAATTGATGGTTCATTTTGACCACCAACAAAATAACTATCACTTATAATATCACTTCTAATAATAAAATATGGTCTTAATGTTTTAGTAGGTAGATTTGTTGCTTCTATTTTTGCTGATTCACATTTAACTTCCATTGGAGGATTAGAAACCGCATAATTAGCACTAGCATTAACTAGATTAAACATAGTTGGTTTAGGAATACAATATTTTTGTGCTGGAACACCAGTTGCCTCTCCATTCCAATCTAATATATCAGCATTATTTACTTCAGCATTCGTTGTTATTTCTGCTATATCTTGTAAAACACCAGTTGATATTCTAACATTAATATTACCAGTATTTATATTATTTAAATTATCATAAGTAAAACCACATATATTCCAAAATGATTGATTCCAATTTTTTTCTAGAATATTTATATCTTCTATAAATATACCACTATTACTATCTATAATAGCACCCTTTTTAATTATTTGATTAACATATGGAAATCCAAATAAATCATTCGCAGTTGTTCCATCTATATCTATACCTATCTCATTTATATATGGCGTTAAAGTAGGACAAAAATTACGTCTATCAAATACTTTATTTAATTTAAATACTTCTGTTCCATTATTATCTGGAATTGGTATTACTTGACCTTCAGATAAAGAAGCAGATTTTCCAGATGAACCAGTTTTTACTAATGAAGCATCATATTTAGCAGTTATTCGTTCTGGTGAATGTAATGATGATAAAGCAAATCTACTTGTAATTGTATCAAATGATAATTCTGGTTCAATTGCTCCAATATATACCTTATTTATCCAAGCATCCGCATAAGTAGGAACTGGTTCATCTGCTACACTTAATCTAGTATTTGAGGCATTATAATATGTATTTGGATTTCTTGTATCTACTGCTGTAACATATTCTTTATCTGGACTAAAACCTACACTTGTACAAGTTCCATTATATAATCCTATATAAGCATTTCCATAAGCATTTGGATGACTATCAAAACCAAGTTTAATTGTATCACTATCTGTTAAATTAAATGTTTTTGCTCCAGCACCACCATATATTGCTGGATCTAATAATTTTTCATACCATTCTATATATCCCATTGTATATAATTGATGTGTCTGTATTGTTGGTGATACTGCGCCAGTTGCTGTATGAAATGTTTTAAGGTCTTTTTTGATTAAATATGGTTTAGGAACAACCGCTAAAAATGATATAGTATCACTAAAAGTTGTTGGCGATATATCTATAGCATTTCCTTTTGATTCTAATGTCATTGCTGTTCCACTATCTCTAACAACTAATGATGGAGGACTTCTTACAGCAAATCCACCATAAACTGTACTATCAAGAAAATCTCTATTAAAATATGGAAAATCTTCTAATTTATTTGGTTTGTTATTTCTTTGTGCTTCATAAAAATTAATAAAAAATGGTAATGATGAAAAGTCCGTTCCACTAGTATTTACTCCACTACCACTCCCATCAACCGCTCCATATTTATCACCATAACTACTAAATATACTCGGTATATTATCATATCCAAATGATACTTCTAAAGCATTAATTGTATCATCATCTTCAACTTTTAATACTCTTGCCATTAAAGAACTTCTTTTACCATTCATATGTAAAAATCTATTATCACTAGCATTTATTTCTTTACCAGCATATACACTCGCATTATATATATTTTTATTATAATATAATTCATTACCATCAGCATTCATATCAAATAATTCTGGATATCTCTCTTGTGATTGAAATAGTTTTTCAAATAAATCTAAATTTTCTTGAGTAAATGGAATATTAGTATGAATTAATGATAATGTTTCTGTATCATCTTCTCCTACTATACCAAATGGTAATTCATTTACATAATTATAATTAGCAACATTAATATTATCTAATGCTCCATTTAGTATTTCATTATCGTTTTCTACTATAAAATCAATAAGTATATCTTTTACAGATGTTGGATTATATGCTTCAAATAATAATTTACAATCTTCTGAACCTAATCTATCTTTACCACTATTAATTGTTAAATATATTTGTTTTGTATCTATACCAGTTTCATATATTTCTGGTCGTTTTATTCCTATATATTGATATGCTGTTTCATAATCAAATACACCTTGAGTATTTTTTGGAACTGTTTTAGCACCAAATGATGTTCCAAAAAAATCAGTTGCTGGGTCAATATTTAAATTACTAAATGTAGCACAACTAAATAATTTATTAGTATTTGTTTGATTTTTATTTCCAGTAACCTTTTTAACTAATCTACTAGCATTATAAAAATTAACTGTATTTGGTGTAATATCTGTTTGTTTTTGAAATCCACTTGTAATTACATTTGCTACTTGACTTGGTGAATTAAATCCTACTGGTGCTTCAATTTGTAATAAATCTCTTATTCTTATATATTTAATATCTCTATAAAATAAATCTCTAACTTCTATATGACTATCTATATCAGTCCCAATTAATTTTGTATAATTTGTTTGAGGTCGTCCAAATATCATAAATCTACTTCCATCAACACATAATTGAACTGTTTTGTCATTTGTATCATATGTATAATCTGGAGCAAATCTATGAGAAGCACTTGGCGCTCTTGCCGAACCAGTAGATTCTACTTTATGATCTCTAATTATTCCCCAACTTTCTAGCATATTTGATGATGTTTTTGTTGTTGGAACAGCATATTTTATAGGTAAATGATACATATATTCACCATTATTTGATTTATAATATGATATTAAAACATTTAAATCTGTATCTTTAATATTTCTTATAACTATTTTACTTGCTGATATATCACTCCTTAAAAATCCTCTTGGATTTGTTTGAGAGGCATTATTTACTACACTATCAAATGTTATAGTTGGAACGTCAGTTACATTTGTAACTAAAAATTCTTGTGTTTCTTGAATAATACTACCTTTAAATTCAATTGTACTATCCTCTGCCCCTAAATCACTTACAAACGCACTATGTAATGATACTTCATCACCAATATCTAATTTAATTCCATTATTTACATTATTAGTCCATATAGCAGTTTCTTTACTATTTTGATATTGGGGACTATGTAATCTGTTTGCCTCTAGTATATGAGTATTTGTATAATTAGACATAATCGTTTCTATATTATAGATATATATAATATTATAGTTTAAATATTTTATAAAAATAAATTAGTAGAGTTTAAATATTGGTATTGTTTAAAACATTACGCATAATAAGTTTGAAGCACACCATCAGATAAAGTAGCATATTTAACTGTTTCCAACCAAGTCCTCATAGTAAATGATAATGCTGGTAGTTTATCCCAAGTTTGGTATATTTCAATACCTCTTGAATTTACCCTTTCATTTCTATTAAGGCGGTCTTCAATCCAAAAATTAGCACCACCAATAGAATCTTCAAGATCATATCCAAATACTGGAACATCAGAAATTAAACTTAATTCTTCAACATATTCATCTTTAGCAATAAATGGAACACTTCCTTCTGCTTGTTGAATATTATGGAACAACCGAGTATTATTTTTAATATCAATAGGATATAAAAATTGGTCGTTGTAACGCAAATTATGAGATATACCACTTAATGCTGCGCCATTTAATGTTGGAGCAGCAGATTCATAAAGATTCATCAAATTTCTATCTGGATTAGCAGTTGTATCTGGAGGAGCAAGACCAAAAAATACTTTATTAACAACTCGTCCAGCACCTCCAACATTTAGAATGATTTTTTGTGCTGCGCCACCAGTAGCATCTACCGTATGTTTTACGAGGCGATAATCAACATAAGTAAAACTCATATTACTATTAGCATTCTGGTATGCTGTCATAATCTCTTGAGGATAATAAATATAATCAGCAATTAATCTACAATCACTCCTTACTAATTTACAAGCATAAACATCTGCGGCAACAGCAGTTCCAATAGTAACTGCTCGTTTCTTTTCTGCTGTAAAAAATAGTTCAATATCAATCTCTTCTTTCATCATATATAGGGGCAGTTGGTTCATTTTAAGGAATGGAAATAGATCATTAATAGTAATTTGGTAATCACTAGTTCCAGTTCCAGAATTTCTGGAAGCAATGGCATTCAATAAACTATATGAATGAACGTCATAATTATAACTGGCACTCTGCGATACATTCAAAGTAGAGATTTCAAAACCAGTATCAAGTGTATATTTAGAAGCAAGGTTAATACTATCAACTCTTCCAGAAGCACTTACACCTTCATCACCTAAATCATAATCCCATTTACGACACATCATACGAGAAGATGTAACACTTTCTCTTTGTTTATTATGTTGAGGATTTACAAAAGATGAACGAAAATTCATAAAATGATTAAATCCATCTGTTTCACAGATAGTTTTTGTACCAACCTTAAGAACCGCCCTATCAATAATAGAATGAATACCAATATTAGGGGGGAGTATAGTTTTAGCATTTGAACCACTTGAAACATCTAGTCCAAATGTTAATTTTGAATTACTATGAAGAATGCCTTTATTCTGGAGACGATAGCGACAAAATGTTTCAGAGAATACAATTGGATCTAAAATATCAGTTTCAACTTCCATTTGAGTATTAATAGGCATAGCACCAATTTTCATTAAATCTGGGACATTTGCTGCGGCAGTTGGTGGCGCACTTGATACATCAAGTGGTTTAGAACTTTCCGTAGTGGGAGGGGTATAGGAATCATTTACGGACATATTGTATTGTTATACTTAATACTATAATATAATTTAAAAAATATAATTTTAAAAAAATAAGTTAAGAAAATTTATAATAGCATATGGTTGGAAGTCATACCTATTAGTTGATTTTATTACTTAATTAATTAATAATTTGGATTCCATTAGAATTAAATACGAGAGTATTTTTGGATTTAACAAACATATAAACAGATTGGGGATTATCATCAAATAGTTCAGTATCCATATTTAGACCAAAATTGGTAGTTCTAAAATCAACACCTTGAGATGAAATTGTATCAAAAGCAACGCCTACACCTACATTTGCTCCTCCATCAATAAATTTATTGTAAGATTGAGATGGTGTTTTAGCAGTTAATTCTATAATACTATTTTCTAGAGAAATTGTATTGCGCATATTTTTAGCAAACGATTGAATACTATTAACATAATTGCGGTAAATTTGACTATCACCAGTATTATTTTCTGGACTATCCCTCTGTACCGTATCAATATTGTAGTCAAGTGGTAGGCGCTCTCCTCCCCTAGTAAAAACTACTTGTAAGATTTTAGCAACTTGATTATCACCTCTCATAGGATAATATGTAGTCATACCATTAAAACTGCGATTGTTAAGATGAGTTGATGTAACAAAATTACAAAATACAGATAATACTCTACTAAGACCAAGTGAGAAATTAATAATAGCATTAGTAGAATTAAACGTTGTATAATAACTGGAGATACTATTATATTCAAACGTTTGACCACCACTAGATTTCTGTAGAGACATTAGTGCTTCAGAACTGGGACTTTGGACTTCACAGCATAACGATACATTTTGGAATTGGTAAAAGGCATTAGCAATATTAGTTCCAGTTCCAGTTTTATCAAATAATACATTATTATCTGGTGCTAGATGAATTTCAATAATTAATCCACCAACACCCCATTGCCTAGCAAGAGGGATTGGAGGAGAACCATTTAATAAACCACAAGGAAGTGCTAGAGCAAATGACATCGCTTTACTATCTAGAGAAAAGGCATTATCAACAACACCATCCTTAATTGCTTCACTATTCAATACTTGAAGATTGGCATTATTATTAAAAGATAAACCATCATTCAAATCATTTGTAGTGCCTAAATAACTTGACATAAATCTGTTGTAGTCTTTTATTACTTCTATAGTTTGATTTGTGGATTGACTTTTAATTACAAGTTGGTCAATGGTAGAATATAACGAAGTTCTGCCATCCATAGTAAGATTAGCATTTGCTGAACCAAGTTCTCCAACACCATTCAATACACTAAATTCACCAACAAGACGAACAGTATCACCAAGTAAATAACGGTCTTGTTCTCCAATAATAAATTGGATTACTGGTTGTCCATTTTTAAAAGATAGTTTGCCATCACTAGTTACATTAGAGGGTACAATTTCAATATGAGAATTTTTTTCTTGAGACATTTATACATTAGTATATATAAATATATTTATAGATTTATTTTAAAAAATTAAATTAAGTTTAAATGTCATATTTTACATTATTTATAGTTATAGAAATATCATCAGATTTTTTAGAAATTGTGCTTATATCTATTTTTGCTACTTTTTCTAAAAAATATTTATTTCTATTTTCTAATCCACTATATAATAAACAATATGTTCCCTTACGATTGGTTTTATGTATTAAATATCTTGCTTGTGCTATTGACCAAACTTTATCCTTATAATATATATACGCATCATCGCTTTTAATTATTCCAATATTATCATATTGTGGATATACAGATAGTTTCTCAAATCTATAAATCTTTTCTTTAGTGTCCCAATTTTTTTTTGTATTTTCAATTCTTTTAATTTGACCACTAGTTGATCTATAATGACAAGTATTATCATAATCTCTATTTTGACATATTTCAATTACTTTTTCATAATTAAATCCTCTATTTGTATAATATCTAAATGTACTATATTGTTGTGTTTGTCTTTTACCAGCACCAGTATATTTATATGGATTACTAAACATATTTACTTTTTATAAAATTATATATTAAACTTTAAATTAAATTTTATCATATTATACTTGAAGAGAAATACCATTTGCTGTAAATTCAATACGTCTAATATGACTTACAAAATTCATCCATAATTTATTCTTTGTAGGTGTTCCAGCAGTATATTCAACTTGTAAATTGAAATCTTTGCCTCTAGTATCATATACACCGTTGTGTAGTGATAATGCTCGTCCAATTACAAAATTTTCATTAAATCCTAAGAAAGAATAGGGTACAATTTCAGAAACCGCTAGTGCCTTCTCTAATTCAATTAAACCATTTTGCGATACACCAGTTTGTGTAGCAGTTTTAGAAACATCAACTTTACGAGAGGGATTAAGTTTTCCATCATAAAAGAATTGATAATCTTGTAGGCGATCTACAATACCAACAAGACCAGATTTATCACTATTCATTACATTATCAGCAGTTCCAGCAACACTAAACCATTGATAAGTAGCATCAGCGCGTATCCGTTCAGCATTACCATATGAAGTAGCATCAGTAGGAACACATAAAATTGCTTTTGCTCTTGACATATTAAGAGGCAAACGAATATTACTAACAATATCAGTAGCAAGTTGAGAATATTTGTAATTAGTAAATGATAAGAAATCATAATTCATACTACCACCTTCTTTCATCATACTCATCATTTTGGATTTATAACCTTGAGGCATCTCTAATTGCTGTAATATCATTTGACAATCACTTACAACATAAGTTGCCGCATAACCATTAGCGGTTTGTTTTCCAATAGTGCGAGATGCTACACCAAATACTCCTCCAGCATCAATTTGAGTAACAGTTCCACCAGCACCACTAAATCCGAGTTCTACTAAACCATTAGTTCCAGATACACTAATACTATTAATAACAAATGGAACAGTAGGAATAACAGCAAGTGTTGAAGTTAGATTAACAAATTCAATTTCTTCACCAACACAAAATGGTACATTTGCTACAGAATTAATCATATTATCATTTGCTAAGAAAAATGATGTAGTTGGAGTTGCCGCTGGAAGATTAGTTGGCGCATTTAGAGAACCATTAACACTATGGAAAATAGGACAAAAATCTTTTCTGTTAAACCTCATTACTTGATCTAATTGGCGCATTACATTAGCATTGTCTTCTAGGATAATATCAATTTCTAAACCTTCAGTCATCATAACTGGGAATACTTTAGAGTTAGAAAATATACCAGTATTTAATGGCAGACAACATTTTACTTTTAGAAAATCAGTATCATCAAATACATCAGTAGTTGTAACTGTTTTAGGTTTGAAATAAGGATTATCACTTACCATATTTTTATGTGATTCAGTAGTTCCACAAGTTCCCCTAGTTTTAACAGAATGATAAGTAGAACCTTCAGTCATAGAACGTTTTTTACGTAATACATCATTTGTTTCATAAGTATATTTTACATTAGTTAATACATTGTAATCTTGATATTCTTCTAATAGAATTTTACCAGCACCACCAGAATATATGCGAAGGTCTTTGATTAAAGATTGCGCACCTAAACATTCATCAAGTTGAAGTTTAGTAGGTTCTTTTCCAGCAGGGAGTTTAAGTTGAACATCCCATTTTAAATAACATTCTTTAGGTTGAATAAATTCAACACTTGCTGGAATATTAAATATAACTCTCTGTCCTCCAGAATATTCTAAACCATTCAAAGATGGAATAGATATGGATTTTTGATTAATAGGGATTTTATCTTCGCTTCTCCAAAATGACATTTTATAATACTACAGATATAAAAATTTTAAAAAAAAAATTATAAAAAATTTAGAACCAAAAGGTATTGTTAAAATGTTGAACTACCAGTAATTAGTTTTTTAGTATCACTTTGTGCCGATGCTAAAAATCCAGTTCCAGCAAGAGATGGAGGGACTTCATAATTAACTAAATTAGATTGATATTTTCCTTTATCATTTTTAGTTTGTGTATCACTATCTTTTATTGCGGTATATGTTCCAACCGCAGCGCCCCCCAATTGAACTGCCGCAGCAAGAGGAGCAAGAAAAGGTAATGCCATAGATGCTACATCTAATGCTGTTCCACCAACAGTTAATACATTACCAATTTCATCTGTGGTTGATGAACCAGTCCCACCAAAAAATCCACCCTTCTTTCCTATATTATCAAAATCCTTATATAAATCTACTGCTCCGCCAACATTACCAGCAACTTTACTCAATCCTTCTGCCGCAACACCTTCTGCCGCAATTGTTCCACCACTTAATTTTGATATGACTTTACCAGTTAATGTTCCACCACCACTTTCTGTTGCTTCTGTTGCCTCTCCAATATCATTTGCTGTATTTCCACCAGTTGTTGCTGTACTAGTTGGAGGCGCATCTGTATCTGGAGTAGGTGCTGTATCTGTAGTAGGTGTAGGAGCAGTTGTTTCTGGTGTAGGTGTAGGTGTAGGTGTAGGTGCTGATGTAGGTAGATTTACTGCTGCTCCCCTAGATAATCCCATAGTTTCACTAGTTAAATCTGCTAGATTTGTTGAACCTCGAATAGCACCAACAGATACACCAGCAGATTTAACACCACCAGCAATAGTTGTAATACCACTTTTTGCTCCTTGACCTATTGCTGATAAAGTAGAACCAGCATTAGACGCATCTCTACTAGCAAGTTCTCCAAAACCTATGCCAAGTTTAGACATTCTTTGTGCTGTATCATAACCACTCTTTACTAAACCAGCACCACCAAGAGTATCAGTAACGCCGTGATACCAAGATTCTCCCTCTTTATCCCTTTTATCATCTTTATCTGTAGTTTCCCAATTTCTGGTTGCTAAAGCATTTTGATCTCTAATATTATCATTGGCGTCTCTAGCACCACTTAGGAGCATATTTGCTTGGTCTGCCATATTTTATATTATACACTATATTTTAATTTAATTATTTTTTTTTTAAAATTAACTATCAGTATTTAACCTTCGGTATCCATTGATACTTCTGTATCTGTTTTATATCCACCAATAGCAATTTGCTTTTCAAAATTACTATACATTACTGGGGGATTTTCTTGAAGGTTCATATAACAGAAATCATACTTATTGGGAGTACATTTTCTATATAATCTCAACCAATTATCAGAACCCCCAAATAGATCCCCATATTCATCTGCCACAGCAAGTAATTCTTTTTGATTAGGAAATGGACTACCAATAATAACATCTGTGGCATTTGCCCTAATAATAGGACTTACAGAACCTCGAAATTTTTGTGATGAAATTACAAGCATTTTAATATTAAAGTGCCTATAACGACTACATAAATGATTGATTTTACTTTCTCTTTTAATGCTACCAAGACAATCATCTAAAATTAATGCCATCTCTGGTTGATCTACTTTATCAAAACTTTTCTGTCTAGCAATTATTCCATCTATAATACTATCATCATAATAGTCAAATACATTAAATGCTTTATTTAAGAAACGAGATGTAACATCATTTTTAATTGTATTACTAATAATTTGTACATCATCAAAAAAATCTTGTCCATAACATAAATCAGATAACAATAAATTACTAATAATGGTAGATTTACCAGTTTTTACTGGACTAATCATAAGGAGTAATGCGCCTCCACCACCAACACCACAACCAACCTTAGGGAGATGTGGATGGTGTGGTTTTGCGAACTGACCTACTGGTTCAAGAACTGGTAATATTTTTGGTATAAAAGCATTTGTTTGTTTTTCCATATAATATAGTATATATTTAATTTTTATAATTTTAAATTTAAATATTAAATAGTATATATGCCATTAGATAATAAAGGACGCCCAGTATTGAATAAACCATTCAAAGGAAAATCAACACCAGCAAATAAAAAATATAGTGTCTATGTTAAAGCAGATAATAGAAAAGGTTATAAAACAATACACTT
>TARA_R110001632_G_scaffold61998_2_pt1 | contig 11252 bp, 7 predicted proteins | sample TARA_R110001632 | Tara Oceans TARA_R110001632 (sample SAMEA4398266) | marine metagenome | biome: Polar Biome; feature: [SRF] surface water layer (ENVO:00010504); material: water (ENVO:00002006), including particulate matter (ENVO:01000060) such as... | depth 5 m
TTGACGAATTAGAAGATATATCTAAAGCATTAACAAAAGGAAGTAAAATTCATAAAAAACAAAGTGAGCAATTGGAAGGCGCAAGTAATTTACACTTAAATCAAAGTAAACAACTTGATAGAATTGCAGACGACCTTGAAGAATATGCAAAAGGTGGCATGGTTCAAACAGCTTTTGAGATTCCAGGAACCACAATTACAGATAGAAAGCAACAAGCTCGTAAATACTTTTTGGATAGGAAAACAAAATTTCCATTGAAAAAAACCAGTGTTGAAAAAATTTACGGCCAAAGATTTAAAGAAAAAGAGCTTACACAGCAGTATTTAGTAAAAGCATTGTTGAAGGATGACGATGCTACTGAAGATTACGCTGTGAAGTTTGTTATAGAGTCGTTATTTGAATCGGTGAAAGATCGATATAGTCCAAGAATTGCAAATGTTAAATTGGTGTTTTTGGCTCCGCATCCAGAGTTAAGTCCTCAAAAATTCATTGCGAGTGTTGAATCTATGAATTACGAAAAAGCTGAGAGTTCAAGCAATGAAAGTGGATTTGTCGTAATTTTTATGGTCAAGTATGCAGACAATAATGAAGGTACTCTTGAATGCTATGTTGAAGTGGAAAAATTTGCTGGATTTTTAATGGGTAAAGAGGCATTGGGTGTTTTGTCTCATTCTGAAAGCCCTTTAAAAGAATACAGCGTGAAAAATATAACAGGAGCAGTTATGATTGATAAGCAAGTATCAGCTCCCGCTATTAGTTCAGGATCGTTACCTAAATCAACATCTGAACCAACAACACCAAAACCGAAATCACAACCAATTTCGCCTGTTAAAAAATCAAAATTTGACAAAAATAAAGATTATTACACTTTATTTAAAACATCCTTACCAAAAGATTACAATGAAGAAAGTAACCTCACAATTGACAAAGAAATTGTCGAATTGTATACGCAATTTTACGAAATTCCTAAAACAACCAAACCTGCATCAAAACTAAAAAAATCAGTTTCAAAAACTAAAACATCTGTGCCCTGGAAAGTGGGAGACCTGGTCGAAGTTGATTTAGGATCAAATAAAAATCCTGATGTGAAACCAGGAAAAATTATTGAAATGTCGAAATTAGGAGATTCGGCACAAGTAGATTTTGGAAATGGAAATACATATAGTATTCTGCTCAGAAGATTGATGAAACCAAAGTCAAAACCAAAAGCAAAAAAATCGCCAGTAAAAACAAAAAAACCTGCGACATCAAAAAAAATTGACAAAGAGAAATTACTTGATGAAATAGAAAAAAGCTTTAAGGTTGATTTTCCAAGATCATTGAAAGCAGACCGACCAGATATTGATAGATATGAAAATGATATTACATTTTCAACAAGATATTTAGGTGAATGGAACCTTCCAGAAGGAATGGATGATGATGACCCGGATGCAGAAGATAATGATAATGAAGAATTGAATCGAGATGATTATGATAATTATTTAAATAAATTCGATAATTGGGTGAACACTAAAAGCTGGGCGCAGTATGTCAGTCAAAGCGTTAATACAGGAGAAAAAAATTACATATATTTTAGTGTCACATTAGATGAAAATAAAATCAGCAAATGAATTTAGAATTTAAAAAATACCGAACAAAGTTGAAGGCTATAAAAAACATGATGGCTTTACAGCATTCGACAAATCATGAAATAGTTGATGCGATTACTTTGGTTAATCAATTTCGAAAAACGGAAGAAGAATTTTATGATTTTGTAGAAAAAAATCCAGATCAAGATTTAGGATTTGAATTAAAAAACAAATTGAATAAAATGTTTGAATGGAAATCTTTAAAAAAAATAATACCAGACACATCTTATATAGAACGTAAAACAGCGAGTGAAAATATTTTAAAATTATCAGACGAAATACAAGAAGAAATAATGTATGATCCTTCGGCGTATTTTGAATCTTATTTTTTAAATAATTCAAATAATGCCAGTATAACCGGAGTGGATGACATAAAGGGCAACCCAATAACAAGAAGTAAATCTTTTAGAAATTGGTTTGCAGACAGTATTTTGTATACCACTACACCATTTACACCAACAATATATTATCATGGCACGAGAAGTCGTTATGAAAAATATAGCTTTGATATGTTTCCTGGAATGTATTTTGGAAAAAACAAAGCGTATTCTAAATTTTTTGCCGAACCAAATGGTATTATTTCGGATGTGTATTTAAAAGTGACCAATCCAATTGATCTGGAATTTTTCGGAACTGAAAAAGTACCATATAATGAATTTGTAGGTTACATAGAATTAAAATATGGCTATAAGCTAAAAAAAATTGAACGATTACAAAAAGTAAGCGACAAAGAAAACGGAATGTTGATTTGGGTGTATTTACGAAATGCAATCGAATGGCTTAAACAAATTATATCTGACAATGTATATGATGCAATATTGTTCGAAGAAAACAATCCTTCAGTAGACGAAAATTCAGATGCTTATAAAACTCCAGCTGTAATGGTTTTTAAGCCGAATCAAATTAAATCGGTAAAAGGAAACTTTTTGTATTCCTCACAGTCTGACGATGTTCGATTTGAAAGCGGAGGTGTTGTTGAGGATTCAGAAAATGAATTTGAATCCATTGAAAAGTCAGATCAAGAAAACATAAAAGAGGCGCAAGGCATTTTCGGTTTAAATTTTGCGATGTTGGATGAAATTAAACAAGACGAAATACTAAATTCAATTAGTCGAAAATGATATTTAATAAAAAAGACATACATACTTTTACCAGTACGAAAAACGAAAACAATAATAAACAATTGATTACGTCTAAATTAGACGGCCCTACAGGTGTTTTCTTTAATAAAGTGTCAGATAGCACCGGGAATGTCATATTTTTCAATGTAGGCGCTGTAAATGCAAAATCAGAATATGTAGACACTAAGTCATTTGATACGAAAACTATAAAATCATTTTTTGAGGCCGTATCGTATTTTGAAAAGTTAATCGATGACAGAAAACCCAAATCAAAACCTGAATTACCTTCAGTAGGTTTCTTTATTTATAAAAAAAACGAATCAGGAATGGTTGTTGGATTAACTCAATTACCAATAATTATTGATAAAAAAGATATTGCAGAGGTTTTTACGCCGCCTAAAAAGAAGCCATATGGGAGATTAAATATGACCGAAGTTGAAGGAAAAGATTACGATCTCATAAAAGGTAAATATGCTTTAAGATATGATGAAGAAGAAAGTGAAAGGCTATCTAAAGAAGAATCAGTTTTTGCTTATGCAATGACACCATATGAAAATTCCGTAGATGGACCTGAGGGCGGCGGACAAACTCCAAAAGATGTAAACGATGAAAAATTGTCTCAAAAAGACATAGAGGGTGAAGATGAAAAGCAATTGAAAGGAGATGATACCGACCCTGACACTAAAAATAATGACGATCCAGGAGATGATGAACCGGGAGAACCTGGGAAAGAAGAAACAGGAGATGATGAACCTACAGATGATGAACCTGGAGAACCTGGAAAAGAAGAAACAGGAGATGATGAACCAAAAGAACCGGGAGAACCTGGGAAAGAAGAAACAGGAGATGATGAACCAGGGGAACCAGGAGAACCAGGAGAACCAGGAAAATCAGGAAATGATGAACCTGGAGACGATGATTCTTTGTGGTCAAAACCAATTAGTGGTTCAGACACCAAATCAAAATTAGATGAGGCTTTAAACGTAACAGATTTTGTAAAAAGTTTTCCAGACGAAGAAATTGTAATGAATGTAATAAATTCATGGCCTGACAGCTTACTAAAATCGTCTTTTTATGAAAAATTTGATATTCCAAAAGATTATTCGACATCAAAATTTAAACGAGAATTAAAAGAAAAAATAAAACCATATTTTAAATAATATATAATGACATGGCTGATAAAAAACAATTAGAAGAACTAATCAATAACGCTACAAGCGAAGAGGTTAAAAATTTAGCGAAAGCTGAATTAAATAAACTTGAACTTGTTGAAAACGCAGCGAAAGGTGACGATTTATCAAAAGCGCTGGTAGTTTTAAAAGACGTAGTGGATAAATTTAAAGCTTCTCCACAGGGTCAAGGTGGTGCAAAAGTTTCGAAAGAGCAAGTTGAAGAAATGGTGCGATCCATGGTTCAAAATACTAAAATTAGATTTGAAGATTTAGACCCAGAGCTTAAAGCCAAATTGTCCGGATCGGTTCAAGTGCAATTATCTTTAACAACAACTTTTGGAAAAGGATCGGGAGGCCCAATTACTGAACAACAATTAAACAGACCCTTGTTTCAAAAATTACTGTCGGATTTAAAAGCATATAATAATGTTTATTTATATGGTGGTGCCGGTACTGGTAAAACATTTATTGCTGAACAAATGGCTAAATTTTTAGGCTGGAAATATGTTGAGATCAATTGCAATCAGTTTACATCTCCATTAGAATTAGTTGGAGGTCAAACAATTAAAGGCTATCAAAAGGGTAAATTAGAAATGGCCTGGACTAATATTATGGAAAATGACACGAAAGTTGCCGGCGCTGTATTATGTTTAGATGAATTACCGAAACTTGATCCGAATACAGCAGGTGTATTAAACGCTGCGTTAGCAAAAACAAAACAAAAAGGCCAAGGCAAAACTCCAATTATATATAACGGTAGAGGGCAGGAAATAAAACTTGAAAATATGTTTGTTATCGGTACTGGTAATACGCAATTAAACGACACTTCTCCAGAATACGAAGCGAATTTCAAACAAGATTTATCATTACAAGATAGATTTGCGGGATCGACATATGAAGTAATTGCTGATTATCAATCGGAATATGAAGTGTTTATGAAAGGTGTTACATTTATTTGGTTATACCTAATCAAATTAAGAGAGAAAATATTAGACCGAAAGTTAACTGGTGTAGCATTTGTTTCAATTCGTATAATGATGTCATTAAAGGACACCTATTTGGTTTACAGAACACCTGAGCTTCAAAAAATAAATAGTGATTACGCTATTAAAACACCAAAAACGTTAAAAGACGGCTTGGATGAATTTTTGAATTTATTTACTAAAGCTCAACAAGACGAATTAAAAGATTCAACGAATTATAATGGCTTTTTGAAAATTGCACAAGAAAAAGATGCTCTACCTGTCGATGAACTTGACACCAGAGCTGAATTGAAAGAAGCGCAAAAAATAATCCAAGCAAATACAGAGCAACAAAATATAGTTAATGCATAATGGCTGAAGAACCAAAAACATATAACGAAAACAACGCTGCGAGAAAACTCGGTAATTCGAATAATTTTGGAACAACAAAATATTATTTTCGATATTTTAAAAGTATAACTGAATTTCAGGAATTGGCCGAAGAGGCAATCAAAGAAATAAAAGAAAACAACCCGAAAATATCACAAATGGCTTCTAAAGCTTGGAGGCAGAACTATATAAATCCTGATAGACCTTCGATGAATTTTGAAGGTTCTACATCAAAAGAAATATTGGATAAAGGGCCTTATTTTGAAAAATACATAGACGAAAAAGCTTTAAACGGTGCAATAGATGCTTTTGATGAAACATTGTCTGAAATTGACATGGGAGGAGCGTTTAAAAAATCAAAATTAGTAACAACTGAAAAATCTACAGGGATTTTCGATTTTGGTTTAGCTAGTCCAGGTTTATATCCGTTGCAAGAATTTTTTTCAGCAAAATTAAAAAAAGATCATCCTTTTGAATTTCCCACAGAATTACCAGGCATAGTGCCGCCTTTATATGTAGATCAAAATCAAATGGATCAATTTTGGTATGTTTCAAAGTCAAATGAAAAATATCAAATGACTAAACAACAGAAAGGAACTGAAGGTTTAGAAATAAAAATTCCTGGCGCTTATTTAGAATTTGCAACTTCTGTCAAAAAAGTATATGTGACATTCAAAAGAGAAGGTGGAAAAGCAAATTTTGTTGATCTTTATGTTCCAGTAGGAGGATTGAGACAAATTAAATCCTCAGGTATGCTTGCTCGTGCGCTTCCGGTAATGATGGCGGCAAGATATTTTGAGCAAATGGGTATAAGAACAAGAATTAACGCAACCAGGGCGTATACATTTGGTGCTAACAAAATGGTTTGTTTTGCTTGGACTATAAAAGATTACGGAAGTGATCTGGATTTTAAACGTATCGCAATTGACACCGCAGATACAAGGTTTTTTCGATGGAATTTATGGAATTGGACCTCTGCTATTTTGGCTAAAGAGTTTAAGGTATCGCAACTAGGAGCACACGCAACAGTTTATGACGGCGCTACACTGCGAGCATTAAAAGGTAGATGGAGAAATTGGTATTTTGAAGAAATGGCTAAAAACAACGTGCCTCAAGTAAACATTAAACCTGAATTGATGTTATTTGGCGGTTTAGATAACCCACCTAATACCTATGTGTATTCTGGGCCAAAAGATTATGTATATAAACGAATTGTAAAAGAATTTTTCAAAATACTGGACACAGTAGATTTTGGATTTAACAAACCGTCCACAGCTGTTCAAAGAATTTATGATAGAATTGTCATGAAGGAAAAAGAATCAAGTAGTGAGTTTTTACGTTATGTATCATTAGTGTTATCTGAAGCATTTAGTTATCCAATAGAAGGGCAATATGCGACACCTAAAGATTTACAATTAGAATTACGAGATAGATTCATTGAAAAATCCAATGAATTTTCCAAATATATTTCTCAATTAGATTTATAATTATGAAAACAGAGTTTAACAAAAATCAAATGATAAAAGTTTATGAAATCATAGACAACATGAATCAAGAAAATACCAGCTTGCGTAGTAATTACAAAAACGAAGGCCTGGAATGTTTTTATGATAAAAACAAAAATTTTATGTTACGTTATTGTAATATGACATTTGGAGATGGTGGATTGATAATGAATCATGTTTATAAAATCATTACACCTGAAGGCGAAGTTAAAAACGGTAATGAAGTGTTTAAAAGTGATGCAGAAGCTCACAATTGGACAAAACAATTAAAATCAATTGATATACAAGACTTAACTATTTAATATGAACGTCATTAAACAATTTATTTCATTAAATTCAGTTGATCTGGATAAAATTAAAATTGACCAACCAGCTTTAAGTTCGGCAATAGACAATGTATTATCACAATTGGCATTAAAATACCCTCAGCCAAATGAACCTGAACCTAAAAAAATACAAACCGTTTCTGATAAAACAATAAGTAATATTCCTTTGCCCTGGAAAAGTCTTGGGCAAATGGCTGAATGGTTTGAATACGATAGTTATGAATCTTTTGACAATTCGGTAGATTATAGTTACGGACCTGAAGGTTTAGTAAAAGCTATAAATGAGAACGTATTACCGAACTTGAATTTTTATGTTAAAAATCCTGGTTCTTCCAATAATATGATAATGAAAGGAGTAATAACAAAAGCTGATGATGATGTTAAATCCCCAAGAGGTAATAGTTTTATTTTTCCATACACTTTAAAATTGTTTAACGACAGTAACGGTACTAATTATTTGTTATGTATTTTACCGGAAGAATTAACTAAATCAAAACCGAGAAATGATTTTTTATCGATTTTTATTCAAACTCCAGGCGGATTAAAATTAAAAACTTCAGGCGGTACATATCAAATATATCGATTGCCTAATAATCCAGGCGGCCGACCAATGCAAACCGGCTTTGAATTAACAAAAGTTGAACCGACACCGGCGTATAAAAATAAAATTCGACAAGCTAAAAAATCTCCAGCGAAAAAAACATCAAGCAAATCTCAGGTTGCTCTTCCGAAAACACAAGCTGGAATATCAACACCTGCCGAGGCTTTATTACCTTTGTTAAAACACAAAGTGATGATGGTGAATTCAGATTCAAAAACTTTGAACGCTTACATTTATGATGCAAAAGTAGATTCTGGTGGAGAAATCGATTTAAATATTTATATTTTATTTAATGGTGATGCTGCCGAGTATCGTATATCAAAAGATGATGCAAAAAATTTAGCAAAAGGCTTGGAGGTTGAAAAAATACGCTCAGGAGGGTCTTCTTATACATTAAGACTTATGAAAGGCGGTGCTAATTTTACACCTGCCGCAAAATTTCCTGAAACTTATCCTCCATTAGACGGAAATCAAAACAAGCGAAAAGGACCAGATCAATCGGCTAAAAAATACGCTCAGGTTTTACAGGCGAGAGGTTACGAACCTGGTCAATATGTAAAGCTATCTAACATGAAGGCGCCACCATTTGTAGCTGTAGGTAATAACGGGAATTTTTGGTATTTAACATTAACCAATAAAGGGGCTTATCGATGGACGGAAAAGAAAGGTTATTATACAGCAAACTTTTTGAAAGACGTAGTTAAATATTCAAAAAAATAAAAAAAATGAAAAAGCAAATGAAAACATCTTGGAAATATAAAAAAGGCGGCAAATTACAAATTTGGAGTATTGAAAATCCTTTTGATTTATATGACAGCAAACCTGATTACAAAAAAGCAGAAAACGCAATAAAACGAGCTTTGCGATCTGGAAAATTGACATTAAAAAATTTACACAACAACGAAGTGTTAGAAAAATATCGTACTGTCGGTGCAGATGATACTGCGGCCAAAGATCGTATTTATATGATGCTAAAAGGCAAACGATACGAGGATTATAAAAAAGGTGGTAAAATGAAACAAGGTTATAATGACCGAATGGATGATAGTTTGGGTAATAGAGATGGTAAGTCATCGAAAATGAAACAAACATTAAAAGATCGCAGATCAGAAGCCAAAGGAGAAAACAAAGCGGTTGGAAATCCCGCATATGCTTCTGTTGAAACTATGAATAGAAATAATGACCCAAATGATTTATATGGAGTTTTTGAAAAAGGCGGTAAAATTTCAGGTGTGTTCGACAATTTAAAAAAAGGCGACACAGTTAAAATAACTTACGGAAGTTCGATCCGCAAAGACAGTAAAGCAACATTGAACGTTCGAAGTAAAACCAGGGTAGGAAAAGGCAAGCCGTATGAAGCAGAAAAAATTACATTTATAAACGAAGCCAATCCGAAGGGCGTTAAATTTTACGCATATAAACGTTTGAACGGATTCATCGGATTTGCAATAGGTGATATGGGTATATCAATTGACACAATTGAAAAAGAAATGAAAAAGGGCGGTAGCACTTTTATACAAAATGCGACTGAAAAAATGAAAAAGAAAGGTACGGTTGGTGCTTTTACAAAAGAAGCTAAAGGCGCCAGAATGTCTACTGAAGAATTCGCTAAAAAAGTTTTGTCAACACCTGAAAAATACTCTGAAAAAACCAGAAAACGTGCTCAGTTCATGAAAAACGTGAATCCTGAAATGTTTGAAACGGGCGGATCAATGTATTCTGGAAAACCCAAAATCAGCGAAAAAGAAGATGGCTTTATTGTTTTTTACCCTTCAGAATCCACAATGAGCGGAATGATTTTCTGGGATGAAAGCATTAACGGTTGGGTAGACGAAGAAGAATATGCAACTAAATATTCAAATCGAAAAATGGCCGAACAGGCAAAATCAACAAAACCTAAATTCGAAACTGGCGGATCAATGTATTCTCATGGAGGAGAAATTAAGGCGTATCATAATGCGGCAAAAAAAGCAGGGGCGAAAAAACTTTCAAAAATACATGAAAACTTTGATGATCTTTACGGTGAATCTTTTACGTTTATAGACAGCGAAGGCGACCAGGTGGAAGTTTATTATGATAAAGACCAAGAAGGTATAGCTTTGGTAAAAGACGATGAAACAGATGATGTTTCAATTTCTGGTATGGTAAATTTAATAAACGATAAAATGGAATCGGGAGGTAAAACACATACAATGCCCGATGGTTCAACAATGCTTAATTCAGACCATTACGCTAAAGGTGGAGAGATAGGCAAATTGAAGAAGTACGAGAAGCAATTATGGAGTGTTATGCAAGTGAAAGGGCAAAGTCGTAAGGTAAAATCTGACACTTCAAAAGAGATACATAGAGTACAAGAGAAAATTAAAAATTTACAGTCCAAAGGAGGCTCTACCTACGCAGAGGGTGGGAAAATTGTAAGATTAGAAGATGGAAAATATTATGAAGAAGTAACTATAAACAAGACAAACCAAGATGGAGTTAGTGAGCCTATTGTTGAGTATGTAGAAGTTTCTAAAAAAGGTTCTACCTACGCAGAGGGTGGAGAGATAAAGGCAATACGAAACAGAAAGCACAGAGGCAAGGAAGTGACTTATTACGATTCAATCGCCAAAGAAAAGGGATTAAAACCAATACCAAACTCATTCCATAGAGGGAAAGAACTTGTTTATTTGGACGAGTATTTAGAAAAGTGTAACTCTTCCTACGCAGAGGGTGGAATGATAGAGCACGGCCTTCAAATTGGAGATTGTGTAATAAAATATGATGAAAATAGCGACATTACGGTGATGAATAAAAGAAAAAAATATGTTGTAAATTTAGACTCAGGCAAGCGTGTAGAGATTTCTAAAAAAGAAACTGGCGGGCAGATGAAACAAGGTTACAACGACCGAGATGATGAAAGTTTAGGAATGTCTCATCGTGGATCAATGAAATATCAATCTTTAAAAGATCGCAGAAACGAAAGTAAAGGAGAAAGAAAATCAATGGGTAAAAGATCATATAGAGACGACAAATAATAAAATTATGAAAAAAGCAAACATTGGAATGTACGTTGCCGCTGCCGGCAAAGCTAAAGAAATAGCTCCAGAAACGGTAAATGCATTAGATAAAAAATTAGCATCCAGGCTTTCTGGTCCTAAATATAGTGATGAATTATTATTTGCAGAAAAAGGTGGAAAGGTGATTGAATATATCAAAGCTCGTAATTCAAAAAGAAAATCAACTGATCCGTATTCGGAAGCTTATGGAAATATTAAATGGGAATGGGGTGATTTACCAATGTCAAAAAGAAAAGCTTTGGCTGTCGAAGCAGGGGTTGAACCTAAAGTCGCACATAAATTAGCATATAAAATGCAAGATTTTGATGATATAATGTATGGTGGTTATGGTACACAGGGTGAAGCAAACAAAATATCAAAATATTTAAAAACTCATGGTATATTAAAAGGTAAAATGGAAAAAGGTGGAAAGGTTGATTCTTGGAAATATAAATGGGGAAATTGGGAAGCTGAAATAAGTAAGCACCCTCGCAGAAACGAATATAGAT
>TARA_R110001632_G_scaffold222266_2_pt1 | contig 11217 bp, 18 predicted proteins | sample TARA_R110001632 | Tara Oceans TARA_R110001632 (sample SAMEA4398266) | marine metagenome | biome: Polar Biome; feature: [SRF] surface water layer (ENVO:00010504); material: water (ENVO:00002006), including particulate matter (ENVO:01000060) such as... | depth 5 m
CGCAATGACTTCATCGCTTCCATAATGGCCTAATAGTTGTACTGTGTTTTTCATTTTAAAATATTTGCAGATATTTGAGTATTCGGCATAACTTTTCGTGTGAACAGGAATCCTTGATTTCTAAGCGTTTGCAGCACTAAAGTATTAAAAAATTCGATTTCACGAGGTTGTCTAGAAATTTGATTTGTGCCGGCAATTTTATAAACTTCCCAATCAGCATATGTTGATGCTTGACCAATATCAAAATCCATTTTCAACTCTCTTGCAACCGCCCAGAAATAAAATTCATCAGCAAAAATGACTTTGTTCTTAATGAAGAACTGCGTAAAGTGCTCAAAGGTTTCAATAAACTGAATTGCATCCTTCCTTCTACACACAAAGAATTGGCACACTGCGTTATACAACTTAAAATTGTGGTCTCCCTGGACTCCGTGGTTTAAAACCCTTTGGCTCTCCGCTTTTGTTGATATCGCTCCATGAATGCTAAACGTCATCTTGCTATATTTTTTCTCGATTCGCTTTGTTGTCTCGTCTAATGAATATAACGGAAGGTGGGAATCGCTAATAAGCGTAAAGTATTCATTGTCATTATCCTCGAGGGCGGCTTTCATCAACTCAATAGTAGCTTCAATTAAGGAGAAATGGCCCCATCCTGTTTCTACGCGGTTCTTAATAAAGTAATCAGAAAATACACACTGAGAGTCGCATTTAGGGTGTATATACAAATTAAAAGAGTTCTGATCACCCTGATCAAAGAAATCTTTCCAAACGTCGTTTTTGTTAAAGGCGTTGTATGATAGGTTTAAAAATGCTACTTTTTTCATTACGCAATATGTTTGTAAATTTCTTCCCAGTTGTTAACTCTAGTAACATCACCGTGTGCAATGCCCATTTCATTGTATGGATGGTTTATTAAAAATGACCTTAAACCCATTTTAGCTCCTAAATTGGCGTTTTCTAATTTATCTTCAACCCATACAAAATCAGATCCTTCATACCTTTTAAGTGCTTCAGTTTTGTCTGCACCGCAAGGTAAGCAATGGATTCTTTCAAAAACAGTTTCTCCAAACACTCTATTAAGATTTTGTTCGCGGAGTTTTACTGCGTAAGGGTCAACACCAATTGAAGTGATACAATGGAAAACTGCACCTTGCTCCTCGTGCAGCTTACGCACATACTTAATCGCATCTTTTAGAGGAGGTAGGTATCCAATTGCAGCAGATTCGCAAAACACTTCTACAAGATCTGCAGCGTGCTTTTGGCTGATGCCATATTGTTCTGATACGTTGTATGAAACAGCACAAGGCTTATAGCCTTTCCTCTTCATCCACCATTCAAATGAATGTACCCATGAAAGGAGGACACCATCACAATCCGTCAAAATAATCATAAGAATTTACCAGCTGTAGTAATAGTCGATTTCTTTTCTCAACTTATCTTCCCAATCGCTAACATATTGTTCAAAAACAATCGGCTTGGGATCGCCGTCTACTACCATAATAGTAATTAGTTTTTTAATGTCGATACCAGTGTGTTCTTTGAACATAATTGCATAGGCGCACTCTTGCATAAAATACGTACTGATTTCCTTTTCTGCTTTTACTCTACCAGAAGTTTTAAAATCAATAATGGCTGGTTCACCGTCAAATTCACCAATACAATCAACGCGGCCAGCAATCTTTAAATCGTCGGAGTACAGTGTGCACTCTTGCATATACACTTTACCGATTCGGTCGTCAATAACGCTCTTAAGAGTCTTCCATCCAAACTGGATATGAGGCATTTTGTCATTATCAGTTCGGATAAAATCTTCTTCGTTATTAATGTAGCGTTCAGCGATATTGTGAACAGCTGTTCCTCGTGTTGTAGCATGCCGTGTAATACGGTTTGCTTCCTCCTCACCAATTGACTTGCGCCACTTAGCCCATTTCCACCGGTCGCGATATCCTAATACAGTAGTCACTGAAGGATATTTGCTTCCGCCTGGTGTAGTATACACCCGGCCGGACTTTTCAGTTTTAGCCGAGAGCTCTTCGTACTTAAGTTGAACATCAGCGTGTTCGAATGTTTTATTCATAATATAGTGTTGGTTGTGATTAAGGCAAGATTATTTCTTTATTTTCAGTCATTTTTTCTTTCATCATCAAGTAGTCTTTTACTAGGCCAGATCGAACACAATCCTTCCAAGTGAATTCAACACTTTTAAAGGTCTTGAGTCTTTCTATGATTCTAAGAAATTGTGCTATCCCTTCTTTTTCCTTTTTATTCGTAAAATCTGTTTGGTAATAGTCTCCTGAAAAAATGATGCGAGATCTTTTACCGATTCGCGTAATGATCGAGTCTAGCTCGTGGAAGTTACAGTTTTGAAACTCGTCTACCACCACTACCGCATCTCTCAAGGTAATTCCGCGGATGAACGATGTCGTAAGAAACTCAATTGTGCCGTTTTTAATAAATGATGTAAAGAGCGTGGGATTATTATTAAATATCTCACTTACAACGCCAACATAAGGAGTTAAATAAGCTGCTTCTTTTTCCTCTTGCGTTCCTGGAAGAAATCCGATATCACGCGTAGGAACAACAGAACGAACAATAACAAGGCGTTTTTTTCTATTTTTAACCAGATCTTGTAGAGCAAGGTATAAAGCTATAAATGTTTTACCCGAACCAGGTGCACCTGATAGAATAAGATTCGAACCCTTATTCCATTGTTCATAAGCCTCAACTTGTGCTGGCGTGATAGGTTTAATATCACGCATATTGCTAGAATACTGGTCTAACGTATCAATGGTTTGTTCGATAGAAACACCAGCCAATGCTTTTTTAGAATTAGATTTTCGTGCCACTTAACTACTGTTTAAAGCTGCTTAAAAAATTTATTAACAAGAATATCGTTTTCGGAAGCTTCTCTAACAACTTCCTTTTTATTCCAAGAATGACTTGTGTAATACGTCTTCGTGCAACACACATTGCCATCTTCAATAAAATAATCTCTACTCCAATTTAAACTATTTTCAAGGTAGGTTAATGTGATATTTTTTTGTTGGTTATCGTCAAGTTTGATGTTGACCGTTTTTTCTTGTGTCGTTGTTATTGTCATTTAGAGATGTTCGATAGTGTTGTCTTTTGCGGAAGCCTTTTTAATACCCTTTAATATGTCATTCCATCCACTTCCGGCGCGTCTTATAGGGGATATCGCACCTTGATAGCTTATAGCCGGAGCAGTGATTGCCATTTTGGCAATCCCATCCTCGCAGCATGGGGCTTTTTTTCCTACAGGAAGATTGCGATCTTTCATAGGATGGGTCTCGTCCCACCTATTTCCGCATTTATCGCAAATGTATTCGTATGTCATAATTATTTAAACCAGTTTGGTGTTTCGCGATTAGTCCACACCATTTTGAATCTGTCTTGTTTTGTTTTATAAAATGCTTGATACGATTTGACAGGATCGTCGAACATGCATTCAGGGTTTGATTTCATAGCTAATGGGAATTTGGTTTTTTTAGAATCAGCAATGTTTGCCGGACCCCAGTAAAGTTCGTCTCGGAGCAATTCATCAGTCTTATGGACTCTGCCATATCTGTACTTATACTCGTCACAGAGAGCATTGAATAACTTCCAATGCCAGCGATAGTTTTGAATGGTTTCCATTGTCCATACAGTACATGGGTGGTATTTGTGAACTGCTTTGTAAAGAATATTTTCGCGTTCGTCAGGTAAAACGTAATACTGCTGCATTGTTTTACCTGAACTTGACGGTCTACGTTCTGCTTTTCCATCGCACATACGATGAGCAGTTGATAGCATTTGCGCAGACTCAATAATCATTTTTACGACATGTTTGTCGCAATGCTGTTGAGCTGCTGCGGTTGGATTATTATCTAGAACAAATACGTTCATTAGAAACATATTATAGCACAAAAAGAACGAATTGTACACTACAAAATACCAATACTCTTTCTACAAAATTTCAGGGAAACAAGCCTCAACCAGACTTTTAGTGATTTTTGAGTATTTCTTGTTTTTGAGAGTTGTGATGGTACCATCCTTTGCTGCGCACAAAATATGCGCATCTTCCTCGCAGATGCTCTCAAGGATCGAAATAAAAATCTTTTCCTTTCTGACTTGCGAACTTTTGCTGCTTTTGAGACAATAAACAATAGGTGCGAATACCTTCGTCATTCCCGTTGGTTCGCGACCTTCCGGGCAAGCTTCAAATGGTGGTTTTCCGTATGGAAGAGACAACTCGATACTGTTGTTATAGCAGAGTTGTAGTATTGTTTTGACTTGTTTAAACGCGTTTTCTTTTAAATAGGCGATCCGATCATCTCGGGTTTCCAATTTGCACGTTTCTTCCAGTACTTCATGAATATATTTTTGCATAATGTTTAAGCGTTAGAAGGAAGAAAGTCCGAAACAGCGTTGATTAACAGATTACACCGTTTCTCAATCAAATATGTCAAGACATTTCCTTTTTCTTTTTTTACTTCTGTGTTATATTTATCCACAATAGAAGCGGTAATATCTTCAGGAATACAGTCAAGGTCAATAACTGTTTTGTTTCTGCAAAAATTGCGGTATGCTTCATGGCCCATATCATCCATAAGTTTTTCACTCTCATACCACGACTGAATCTTTTTAGCGCGCATTGGCTTTTGCCGAATACCATCGGTAAATGACTCGTCGCAACTAAGAATATTGGGGACACCATCACCCGAATCACCACGGCAAATATGCTCAAACTTGTAAAACGCAGGATCGTCGACACCGACGAAATCCCGCTTCATTGGACTGAATTGCTTGACATTCGAATACCTTTGCAATTGGAAGAAATCCTTATCAGAGGAAACGATCATGACATCTTCGTGATTGCCGAACTCTTGAGTAGTTTTGACAAGCGTCGCGATCACGTCATCTGCTTCTGCACGATTGCTATGAACCACAGGATAGTTCATATTCTCTGCGATCTCATCACGGACTGTGTTTATGAGATTAAAGAAATGACCCCAGTCAAGTGGTGATTCATCACGGTTTGATTTGCGTTTAGCTTTATACTGTGGGTATGCTTCCTTTCTCCATGAAGATTGGTCACACGCAAGTATCATTTGGCCGTATTTGCCTCGAAACTTGAGATTAAATCGCCGGAGCGAATTTAGAATCATGTGCCGAATAAGGCCTTCTTCAATTTCTTCTGGGCGATCTTGGGAAAAGATCGATGCGATGGCGATTCCGCTATAGTCTACAATAATCATAATATCTCTTATTTGTGGTTACAGTAGTAATTATACCCTAATTTTTAGCCAGTGTACATACTATTTTTTCTTTAAGACGTGATTTCGATGGATTTTGCCGCCAATAAACGCATTATAGTACTCTTCTGGCTTAAAAAGCACTTCTCTGTCAATTTGCTCTTTCATTTCAAAGTACGTCATTTGACCTGGAGAAACGCACAATTTAAGTATGGTTCTTTTAAATCTGTTAGGCCCAAACTCCTCTACCAGTGTTTTTACTTCTTCGTTCGAACCGTGATACTTTTGCCAATCCGACTCTTTTAGTGATCTTCTTTTGTTTTTTCGGCCCTTAAGAGGAGGTCTGGTAACCTTTGACCAAAACTTTTTCTTTCCGATATACTTCATTTTATTATGAGTATCGGTAATTTCATACACAAATCCATGGTATGATTCCATCATCTCAGAGGTAAATTCCTCTCCATTATAAATCCACATGAATTTATTTATTCAATCCATGTTCCATTCGACTTTCTTTTTATCTCAAGTTTTGTAAAGTCCTTTTCTCTGCTTTGGCCGTCATACACCCACGCATATCCTTTTTCAACCATTACTTCGTTTAAAGAAGTGCTAAATTCATCTGTGTATAACCAACCTAAAATGCGGCCGTACTTACCTTCCTTTTCAGTTCTAATAACAACGTTATCGCAATATTCGATATGCTCTTTGAGCCAAGACTTTGCTTCTAATCCCAGCTTCTTTTCATAAAGATCTCGTGTGCGCGATTCAGGTGCATCAATTCCGGCAATCCGAACGCGTTCTTTTTTAGTTAAACCAAATCCTAGGTCGATAATAACGTCAACAGTGTCTCCGTCAACCACCTTCGTGATTTGTTTAATTTTATATGTGTACATTAGTCTTCTTCAAATAAATCTTCTTCCACACAAATATGGCTTGACCCACAAAAAGGGCAGTATTCAGGAACTACTGGATCCCCGTAATCGTCTTCTAAATCGTCATTCCACAAAATAAAATATTCTGCAGAGCAACTTTGGCAAGTAACTTGTTCTTTTGTCATGATTCGCATGTGGTGCATTCGTTTAGAGAGCGCGCAAGCTCTTGAGCAGGATTTGCACTACGCTGGTAATACAGCGACTTAATACCATTCTCCCAGGCCCAAACAAGTAGTTCGTTAACTTCTTTAGGTTTTGTTGAGGGTGGAACCATCATGTTGATAGACTGCCCTTGGTCAATGTATTTTTGCCGTTGTGCTGCTTGAATAAGAATTTCTTTCTGAGATATTTCACCGAAGTTTTTAAATACTTCTTTTTCGTGGTCAGAGAGGAATTTCAAATGTTGTACTGAACCACCTTTTTCTAATATGCTTCTCCAAGTAGCATTATCATTTTTATCGTAGCTAATTAGAACCTTCGTGAGCTCTGGGTTTTTGTAGGTAAACTTACCTTTAGCAAGATCTTTTGTAAAGTAATTGCTATTAAGAGGTTCAATCGAAGGACTAATTTGACCTAGAATAAACGAGCTGCTCGTGGTAGGAGCAATAGCTACTAAGCAGCTATTGCGTAAACCATAACCTTCCATAAGAGATGGTACACCATATTCAATAGCCATTTCTTTAGAAGCCGCAATTGTCCTTTCTTGAATAGTCTTAAAAATAAGAGAGTTTTGGAGCTTAGCTTCCATGGATTCAAAAGCAATACTTTCTTGCTGCAAATATGAATGCCATCCTAGTACGCCTATACCAAGAGCTCTTTGAGTCATAGCAAACTTGTGTGGTGATTCTAAATTTTTAACTCCACGAGTCTTATTGATGAACTCAGTCATAACAGCATCAAGGAACTGCGTCAACGTTTCAATAGCATCGGTTTCAACAATCTCTGACCACTTAGCAAGATTGAGTGAAGATAGATCGCACACAAATGATTCATCTTCTTCCGCAGATAAAAAGATTTCAGTACACAAATTTGAAGCATGAATACGTTTGTCTTTATCTTTGTAAACTTGCGGTGCACCATTATTAGCGTTATCAGAAAAGAATATGTAAGGATAACCAGACTCATAACGCTTCTTAATAACCTTACCCCAGATAGATCTTTTCTTTTTGTCTCCTGCGATCATTTCTTTCATCCATTCGTCACTAATAGTAACACCAATGGAAAGATCTTGGATAGAATTTCCTTCACCTCTAATTCCTAAAAACTCTTCGATATCACCGTGGTCGATTGGTAAATAAGCCGCAAATGATCCTCGTCGTACGTTACTTTGTGAAATGTAATTTGTTAAAGAATCAAATACTGTTAACTGGTGATGAACTCCGGTTGCGCTCCCTCCGCTAGAGATTTCTGCACCTCTGCAACGTACATCGCCGAAATATGCAGAAGTTCCTCCACCTACTTTAGACATCGTACCAACTTCTGCCATCTTTCCAAGGATTTTTTCCATATCATCTGGAATGTATGACCCAAAACACGATATAGGTAATCCTCGATCTCGGCCGAAGTTTGACCATATAGGAGAAGATAAGGAATAGAATCCTTTGTGCATATAATCGATAAACTTTTCTGCCCAAATATCGTTACCAAGATATTCTTGGGCCTTATTTGCAATGTCAATAATGCGCTGTTCTGGATTTTCACCTGGAAGTAAGTAGCCTCTTTCAAGGAACTGCCGACTATCTTTGTTTAACCAATAAATGTCATTCATAATATTATAATACCAAAATTTAAAATCAAAAGAGATCGTCCTCGTCAAAAGACTGGCTTTTCTTTGAATACTCAACAGGCCGTGAGTGGAAAAAATCAGTCATATTATTACCAAGTAGCTCCTCATCGAACCACATTGTTGATTCCAGAATAGTCTCGTCCACTTCAAAAACTGGTTTAAAGCCAATTTGTTCTAAAGATGAGTTAATACGATTCTTAATAAATTCTTTAAGAATGGAAGCATTTAAACCAGGCTCATCCATTCCGTTAATCATCCAATCGACTATTTTGCTTTCGGCGGTAAATGCGTCTGCTGCTTCTCCTCTGATTCTTTCTTCGAGGTCTTTATCAAACAATTCGGGACTTTCTTCACGGATCGTATTAATGATTTTCATACCAACCAGAGCGTGAATATTTTCCTCGTTTCGTGTGTATTTAACTTGCTGATCAGTATCTTTAAGAACATTTTTATAACGAGCAAACCAGTTAATAACATAAAACTGAGAGAAAAGGGAAACGTTTTCGACAAACAATGTAAACAGCGTAAGTGCATACAAATACTGTTTCTTAGAGCTCTTATAAAATTTGTGGGTATACTTGCGTAAATAGGTTACGCGGCCTTGAATAAACTCAAGTTTGAGATTTTCTTCAAACACGTCTTCCATATCAAGAACCGTTAAAAGTCTTTCATACGCGTTATTATGAATCACTTCAGTATTAGCCATTACATAGCCTAAGTCTTGAAGCGCTGGATGAGGAAGGTTCTCTCCTAGTTTAGCCCAAAAAGTCTTTACTGCGACTTCGATTTGGCCAACGGCTGAGAGTGTTCGGACAATAATTTCTCTTTGTTGATCGTCAAGTTCGGTTTTAAATTGTTGAACGTCAGACGTGAATGAGAATTCTTTATCAGTCCAGAATCCATTATGCATGGATTCAATGAACTGTTCTGTCCACGGGTATAGATTAGGTTTGCGGGATTGTTGTTCTTCGAATATCGACATGGTGTGCTTGGTAGTTAGATTATACTACAAATGCACGCACAAGTAAACACAATTTTACTTGTAGGCACAATAATAGCTATTTACACGAACAGCGAAATAGCTATTGTTTACTTTGCGTGATACAGTGCACGCATAGCACCATTCTCCGAGTTACGGAGCACAATTACAGCATCTTTATTTTTGTTGTAATAACTGACGATATTTTTTTCGTCTTCATTAATGAACTTAGACCAACGTTCATAACGGGTACGCCCCCTTTGAAAGCGTGAAAATGTTTCCGTAGAAACATCAAAAATTCTATATTTGCGCTTTTGCTCAGCGCCTAACGGTTTTGGATTAACTGCTACTGCAGCAGTGGTCATGTTTTCGGTTTTCATCGTGTTATATCTTCCTGAGTAATGTAGATTGTTTGCTGCGTTTTCTTATGTTTGGCTTCGAACACAGCATGACCCAGAATAGTACCATGCTGCAGGGTTTCCGTTATTTCAACCAAAGAACCTTTTAATGCGAGGATGTCGCCTGTTTTTGGTAATGCTATATCACGGACTAGTGCATATTTTCCTTTTTCTATTTTTTTATCATCGGTCAAATACCATTCATTTAACTCAGGTTTATATTCCGATAGATCTACATCATGCGCCTCTTTAAGTATTTTAATTAGTTTTTTATCACTAATCCCTGTATTTTCCTTAATGAGATATAACGCCGCGGCATAGCGGGCGATCGTGCTTTTTCCAAGAGGGATTTTTCCGAGAAGGCGGCGAATATTAAAAACTAATTTATGAAAAACAGTGTATCCAGATTTTTCTTCTTTTGTTTCAGGCTTTTTAAGACGTACACCATTTTCGTCAACCACGCCTGTTTTAAATGCTGCAGTTTTTTCCCACGGCATTGTCAGCAAGCGAAGAAATCGTAATGCGTAAAAAAAGTCTGGTCCTCTAAGTAATCCCATAGTTATATTTGTTTTAGTTTGGCTGCTATAGTTAAATCAATATTTATATCCCGATATGTATTTCTTTGGATGTAATTTAAATAAATCATAAATGTTTTTAGAGCAGGCCACAGATCTTCGTCAACCCTAAAAAAGAGCATCCGAGTTGCGGCGTGGATTTTAAACACGTTATAAATTAAAATTATATGATTTAGTATTAGCTTTTCTTGTAGTTTTCCGTTTTGGCGGTATCTTCTAAGTAATCTCACAATATACTTAAATTTTGCGAGATCGTGATAAAACTCATCTGTAGATAAACAGGCAGGATTATCATAATGTTTCGCTGCGAATAGTTCAAAGTTTTCATTATTTAATTCATCAAATAACTTCATATAGAGTTATTTATTAATCCCAACCTACTGCTCTTTTCCTCTTAGGGCGGAAGAAACTTTTAGGATATTGGGAGGGCTCATTCCAACACTCATGAGTGCCTTATTAATGTCTTCCCACTTAAAGTTTGCACCGTTTCTGGCAGCCTTCTTGCGATCGAGGCTGTTAACAGCTTCATCCACACTTGCCTCTCCGACCTGTTTGGAAAAACCTAAATTTTTGTAGTCATATTCGATATCTTCCCAAATACTATGGATTTCACCAATGGCTTTTTCCATATTCTTAAAGTCCGCATCGTACTTTCCGCCGAGTGATTTATTAACACCCTTATTTAAGTTTGATCCAACTTTAAGGGAGGCCCCAAGGCTGTATATTTGCTTTTGCGCCGTTTTTGCGCCTAAACTCATTTTAGCTTCGCAGAGGTCAGCGCTTGCTTCATTAACAGGAGGTTCATGACCCCAGCCTAAAGCCTTCAATCTTTCATGGTCTTCAGGCTTTTCGGCTCTTTCCTTTTCTCCTGTTTCTGGATCGTACATCCAGTGAGGTTCAAACTCATCGGATTGTGTTTTTGCTTCATAAACCTGAGACTCAGATTTTACTTTATCCTTTCAACCATTAGCTTCTTCAATAAAACCTGCAAGGAATCCGTCATCCTCCCAACCCTTAGGATCTTTCAAAATACCTTCTAGGTCTTTCTTTTTACCAGTAAGTCTAACCAACGGCATTCCACCGCCGGGGCCTTTCATTGTTAGGACCTTTCCTTTAATTTTATACTTTCTAAGAAGCTTTTCAAATTCACGCGATCTGGGATCGGCAGTATCAACGTCAATAAATGCTTCTTCAAGATCGGCTGATTCACCAAGAATCTTCTTGGCTACATCTACATCCATTTCAGTAGGGAATTTCTTACCATCAAATTCAAATTCGTCATCACCAGCAACTGC
>TARA_R110001632_G_scaffold34024_5_pt1 | contig 11196 bp, 10 predicted proteins | sample TARA_R110001632 | Tara Oceans TARA_R110001632 (sample SAMEA4398266) | marine metagenome | biome: Polar Biome; feature: [SRF] surface water layer (ENVO:00010504); material: water (ENVO:00002006), including particulate matter (ENVO:01000060) such as... | depth 5 m
GCATCTTGACATGGCTAAGGAAATCATCTACGACTTATTCAAGAACCTGATTCTATGGCTTGAAGGTGAAGTTGAAGTTGGTGCTAAACAGACAGAGAAGGCTAACCATGCAAAGAACTGGACAAACGCTTACAACCTAATCGCTCCTGTGGAGTTGGATAAGAAGGGAGAGGGATGGCGTAAGAAAGCGGCAGTCCTCAAACAGTATTGTCTTAAGGAACAAGTCACTCGTGGTACAGCGTTCAACCGCTTTGCCAAGTGGGGGGCTCACATGTTTGACGCTGCTAAGGATGCCTCAACTGTGTATATCCGTTTGAAGGAGGAGTCACCATGAGACTCACTCAGTGGTTAAGGCGTAAACTCATATCTACCATGGGTAGCGTATATGTATGGCTGGACAAAGGACTCACACATCCCACTGGTTCTATACTTGGGGTGGAGATTGATGATGACTTTGAAGAGATGGGTCGCAGAGACTTATGTAGACATATTGAGAAGAAGTTTGGATGGGACGAGGATTCCTTTTGGAGTCTTGAGTCTACTCAGAAGATTCGTTTATGCTCTCAACAAGCAAGAAACATGTTAGCCATGGTTACTGGAGATGAAGAGTAATGGAGACTTGTTGTTGTTGTACAGAAGAAGCGAAGTTCTCTGATGAGACACCTGTCGGGCTGAGGCATTTTTGTAGTGAGAAGCACTGGGCTGAGTACAACGGGCTTGAAGTTATGGCCGAAGGTCACTATGGAATGGTTCAAGACAAAGTGGGATGGTGGGCATGATGAAGCCATTGATTACTATTGAAAGCGAAGACCACGGTAGTGACTGCTTATGCGGTGACTGCGGTTGGGTTCTTGAAGTATACGAGGAGGCATAACAATGAAGGCAGAAACACACGGTCTATTAGCGGCGAGCATAGAGAGAGTGAAAGATACATTTATCTTCACCTTAGTGGGCGATGACGGTATAATAACCAAGAGAACGATAACTGACAAAGAAAGAAAACTAATGATTAGTGTTCTAAAATTAGGTGATTTAGATGAGTGACATAATGGCATTAGATATTGAGACTGGTAACTTCTCTTGGGAGATAGGAGGCTGGGATAAGCATAGCCTCTTTGAACCTACAGTGGTTTGCACATGGGATGGAACTGACGGTCACGCTTTCTCTAAAGAGGATGTAGATATGGTCAATGCTACTGTACACCCACTACACCCTCGTTTGTTAGGTGAACACCTAGAGAAGCATGTTAATGGTGGTGGTAAGATACTCGGACACAACATTCGTAAGTTTGACCTACCAGTTCTTAATGCTGCATTGGACTGCTGGACTGCTGGTGATTTAATGTCCAAGAGTGAGAGTATCATTGATACCAAACTCTTGATTGATAAAGCAGCACTGGGTGTGGGTAAAGTCCACACCACTCTTGATACTCTCGCTCGTACTACTCTTGACTTGTCAAAGAGTATGCAGAGCAGTGATGCTCCCGTTGCATGGCGGGAGGGTAAATATCTTGAGGTGGCTGACTACTGCCTCAAAGATTGCCAACTGACCTACGACCTGTATAGGTATGGTCAGGAGAATGGTATAGTAAAGAGCCGGAACATGGAGGATGGCTCTATAGTTGAAATTGAGGTAGATTGGATATGAATGAAAATACGACACAGAGGCTAAACATAGAAGCAGTCAAGCGAATCGCTGAGACTGTAAGAACGACACTTGGGCCATTGGGTATGGACAAGATGATGGTAGACGGTGGTGGAAATGTCATCGTGACAAACGATGGTGCGACCATTCTACGAGAAGTAGACACCGCACACCCTGCTGCAAAGATGGTTGTAGAGGTATCAAAAATGCAAGAAGCGAATGCATACGATGGTACAACTAGCACAGTTGTGCTTGCCAGCCAACTGCTATCCAACTCCGAAGGTTTGTTTGCCAAGGGCTTGCACCCTAATGTTATCAACAAAGGTTACACTCACGCACGAAATATGGCCGTTGAATACTTGGAGGGAATGCCTGACGCTGTAGGTAACCACGAAGATTATGATATGAATGTATACCTTAGAGCGATAGCAAGAACCGCTGTCACTGGTAAATCACTTGAAGCCGCCGAGGACAAGGTTGCTGAACTGTGTGTTGAAACCATTGAAGCCGTAGGACATGCGAGTAATGTAAAGACTCTCGCTGCTCCCGGTGGCTCTCTAAGCGACTCATACCTGTACCGTGGTGTTGTTCTAAACAAGGACTTCATTGGTGGTGGGGATGAGTTTGATAACTGGTCTAACGAAGAGGGTGTAGACATCCTTCTGCTCAACAACGGCTTAACCGAAGCACCTGATTCACCTAATGTATCTGTACAAGTAGATGCATCTTCTTATGGTAAAGTCCAAACGATGGGTAGAGACAAACTTTTGTCGTCTGCTAAAGCCATTGTCAGTAGTGGTGCTAAGGTTGTTGTACTCCGTGACGGGGCGCATGATACAGCCGTGGCTTATCTTCGTAAGCAAGGCATATCTGTTATACAGCGAGTACCTGAGAGTACGCTACGAAGACTCTCTAAGGAAATCAAGTGTCCTATCCACATGATACCTGACTCTACTTGCTCCACTGGTGTAGGTTTCATCACTAAGGAGAACTACAACGGTGTGTCTTATCTCTTCATTCACTCCAGTAACACAGAGTCTACATTGGTTCTGTTTGGTGCTACTCAATCAACACTTGATGAAGTACAGCGTGGCTTTGATGATGCACTCGGTGTCGTCTCTCTAATCAAGAACGGTGACTCGGTAAGATTCGGTGGAGGTTCTACTTACCTCGCTATTGCTATGCATCTACGAGAGCAAGCATCCAGTGTTGGTGGTCGGGCTCAAATGGCTATTGAGTCGTTTGCTGATGCCCTTGAAATCATCCCAGCAACTATCGCTGAGAATGCAGGGTTTGATGCTCTTGATACAGTCTTAGAGATGAGACACAAGAGAGCCAATCATCAAACTGATGGTAAGTTCTACGGCCCTGATGTAGAAAACGGAGGGGTTAAGTCCATGACCGGAGTATTTGAACCAACATCGCTTATTCGCAGTGCCATCAGCGGTGCTACAGAAGTTGCTAACGCTATCCTACGAATTGATGATGTCATTGGTCGTAGGGGTTCTGAGTGATGGGTCGTCTGTTAGACAAGATGACAGTCAAGTGTAGGGCTTGTAGGCACGAGCATATACCTAGACGATTACATGCACGATTCCTTGATGCTGAGCGTGAGCGTATCGGTCTATGGTGCTGCAAAGAGTGCGGTCACATTTGGCAAGACTCGGCTATGAAGTAATATCAAGGTATTTGGTTCGGAGGCGGTAGTAATGAAGCAACCGCTGCTGCTATTCTTTGAATTGCCGTATCTAAATCGGCTGGCGGTGCGCCTGCCCAATCACCTGCGCCTCCGCCGGGGCTGTATGGTTCAGCACCACCGCTACCCGCACCAACGAATGTAGCGTCAGTGAGATTACTTGCCGCTACAATGTCTCCATTTCCATTCGCTACCAATACTGCATTCGTAGCCGCCGTTTGACGAACAGTTCCGCTAACATGCAAGGCTTGTGCTGGTGCGTTGGTGTTGATACCCACCTTACCGTCACTCCCTTGAACAAAGAGTGCTTCTGTTTGACTGATAGTCTCAACACGGAAGTCCATATCAATACCGTGTTCGTTGATACATACTTCTGCGCCGCTACCGTTTTTCCCTCCTGTTCCTTCCAGATTTAAAAAGGCACGATTTGTTCCCCCAATAAGACCTTGAAAGTAATATGCGATGTCTTCACTACCGGCAGTAGCGTCCAACAGTTGCGTTTTGATAGTAGCGTATTCGTCAATGTTTCCTCCCGAATCCTTTCCTTTAAAGACAAGTCTCCCTAAGAAATCATTGTCGGCGGGGGAGGAGGAGTTGCGTATCATGGAGATGTCCGGGCCACTACTCGTCCCTGCATTCGTGCATTCAAGAATGAAGATATTACCCGTTGCCGACGATGTGACATGCAAATCAGCGTCCGGTGAAGCCTCGCCAATACCCACACGGTCATTACTTATATCCACTACGAGAACATCGGTATCAACAGTCAGCGAACCCGCAAGTGCGAGGTCGCTTTCTGCCTCAACCGCTGCGATTGCATCTGCGTCTGCGTAAGAGCCGCCCGCCGCCGCCGCCGCCCACTTGACACCGGACGCTTCACCACTGTCAGCGGTTAAGACATGTGCGTTTGTTCCTACTGCCAAGCGGGTGAGAGTGTTGTTGGCGGTTGCTACAAAAACATCTCCTTTTGCATTAACATCAGTTTCCATAACTGCACCTGCGGCATTAACATTGGTTGCATCTGTTACATCTGCGCTTGCTTCAATAGCGTTTAGTTTGCTGTGGTCTGTGTCCGTGAATACATTTGAATCAGTCGCCGCTTCAACAGCCGTTCTTACTTGAGCGTTAGTGAGTGCTGTGGCCTTCGCTGTGTTAGCGGTAACAGCATCAAAGATTGCTTTGCTCATCACACCACCCGCACTTGTAGTAGCAACGGGTAATTCTGCATTATCACCATCCGAAGAAGTCACTGTGATTGTTGTAGTGCTTGTGGTAACTCCTAAGTCGGTATCAACATTGGTAACCTTTGCTGTGTTAGCGTCTATCTCATCAAATAAACCGGGACTCAATAACCCCGATACTGATGTAGTAGCGATTGGTATAACTGCGTCTGTTCCATCCGAGGAAACTATTGTCCTTGCCGCCGCACTACCTGTTATGGATAAGTTGGTGACTACATTGGTAGCCTTCGCTGTGTTTGCGTCTATCTCAGCGAGTAGTGTGTTGGCTAACTTGTCTTCTGTGACAGCATCATTCGCAATTTTTGCTGTGGTAACATTCCCGTCTAATATCTTCGCTGTGATAACTGCATCAGCCGCTATCTCGTCGGAGTCCACAGCGTTGTCTGCCAAGTGTTCATTATCAATTGAAGCGGCAACATAGTGCTGGCTGTCAATCTTATCATTCCCGATTGCTATTACACCCGCATTAGTCATTGTAGCATCACCGGATAATGCAGCGGCAGTGAACCCTGTACCGTCACCAATTAGGATTTGTGTGTTTGTCACCTCTTTGAACGACGGGTCACCAATGTCGGCTGCATCTCTTACGAGAACTGTATTAGCGGGGGCGTGTGCTAACATAGGGAGTGTGATTGACTCATCGCCAGTAACTGGTAATGTCTCAAAGGCTGGCGGAGAGTTTGCTCCAGTTGATGTCAAGACCTGACCGTCATTACCAGTTGCGATAGCAACGGGTGCGCCATTTGCATCGTAGGAGATAATGTTACCGTCTGTCCCATGAGCCATTTTAGCGAGGGTGATAGCATTATCCGCTACCTGTGGTGTCTCTATTGTATCATCAAACAGAAGTGCAAAGGTTGGGTAAGTGGCGTGACTTGTGGTACATACGAAACTAGCAAAAGTAGCGGGTGCTATTGAGTAACTCGTAACCGCTGTACTACTTGATGAAGATGTAAGAGCAAAACTCACAGAATGAGTAGCACTCGCTAGGTTTCTAATGTATATCAAATACCCAGCAGGGAACGAACCGTTTGTAATTACAGCCGTGGCTTCTGTAGGAGTGAGAACAAGTACATTCGCATCAGTAGATGTAATGGTGAGCGTTGGGTCGGCACTGGTTAAAACTCGGTCAAAGACTGAGCGAGTAAAGCGAGCAGCGTGCTTACCGCTGTAGTACAATACATCCTTAGCATTGTCACCGGCTACTGTATCAGCCAACTGTGTTCCGTATGACTGCCATAAAGCACCATTGTTTCCAAAACTACCATGTTCACCACTACCATGAATCTGCTCCAATGCCGTGTGTGAGTTTATTGTGTCTGTGTCTCCTACATCCTCGCTGGTAACTGGTGACAAGTAGATAGGGGAGGGACGAATGAATATACGCTTGTCATTGATTTCTGAGAGAGTGAGTGAGAGGTCGTTAGAGGCAGACGCTGAACTATTGAATGTCGCCCTGACAGTAGCGAGAACAATTGATTGCTTATTTGAAGCAGCACTGACACCATTCATTTTCAAATATGCATCAGCAATACTACCTGAAATATCAGGGTAGACCCCGACACCTGCGGTTACTATAGTACTCTGTACAAACTTAGCACCGAGGGATGTGGCTAGAATAACAAAGAGACATTCTTTGCCCGCTGTAAGAGCAGTAGCGGTAGTCCCTGCTAAAAAAGCAGAACCGGCTGTACTCTCATCAGTTAGATTGATTGTCACATCTCCACCGCTACCATTGTCAATAGGATAGGAAACACCGTCAAGAATGACAGTGCAAGCCTTGATTGTTACTTGATGAGCAGCACCACTGGTGACCGCTCCACCCAAACTCGCTGGGGTATTTCTTGCACTATCCCCAAACGCTGTGTCATGGGCTGACAATATACCGTTGCCGTGTAGTCCCTCGTAGATGTTAGTCAAGGAGGGTGATAGAATATGGTCACCATCTCGTAGTCCGTCGTTTGTACCTGCTGTATGTCCTGAAATTGGATTGTCTGCCATCTTACTTCACCTCTATTAGAATCTGTATTCTTATCTCGTTTGCTGTCGTCTTATTAAAAGATGCGATTGTATGTCGGGCGATTGGGATTGAACTCAACGCTCCTCTGAATTGGATAAATACTTCTTTGATATTCTCATCAAAAGATTCTGCCGCTGACAAGAATCCCTCAACCAAAAGAGAGGTGTCGCTTAAGATTCTCACTGTTGGATTGATGACCGTAGCGGGTCTACCAGCAGCACCGTCACTCTTTGTTGCTGGGCTACCATCGTAACCAATTACCATCTCGTTGATGTTAGCGGCGATAGTATCTACAAGCAACCGTCTTATGTGATTTGATACTGGCATTTTCATTCACCTCGTTGTATTATAATTTGAGTTTTGCTGCCGCCTATGGATTCCTTAGTACCACTCTTGCCTACTATACCCCGACCCATGCCTCTACCTATGATGAAACCATCGCCTTGAATACCGTGTCCTTGGATGTGAGTGATAACCATAGAGACAATTTCAATGTCACCAAAGAGTGCCATATTTTTCTCAACAATTTGCTGAACGCTGTCCGGTGCTTTACCTGTGTTCTTAGTTCCTTGAAGAATACCTTGTAGCACCCCTTCAACTCCACTTTGTACACTCAGGAATACGAGGTCAGTCTCATTTGAGGCTAGGCGATGCCTGACTTCAATGAGTATCTTCATTTGCCCGTTATACTCAATCGTCATTCCGGGTCGCAAATCCCACGCATTCGGGTGACCGGCACTCGTTAGGTTACCTAACATGACGGTGTTCGCCCTCAAGATGTTACGACCAACCGCTCTCGCTTGGTCGTTACTACGCACTGTAAAGTCTCCTACAACTTGTGGGGACTCTAAGATTTCTCCAGCAGCCCCCGATTGTTTTTCAGAGTTGTTTACTTCGGCGTATGCTTGGTCATTAACCGCTGTCTCTACACCTTCAACTATGACTCTGTTTGAAATGTTCTCTATAGGATTTGTAACGGCTGGGCCTGTTCGTTGATTGTGGTCTATCATACGCCCACCTTCTTCGTGTTGGAAAGGCACATACAAGAGATTACCAAACCTATCAAATTGAATCACTCTGTTATCGTGTCTACCTATGAAGCGTAGAGCATCTACGAGAGTGATACCGAAAAAATCAGACGCTACGAATGAGTGGCTATGTCTGCGCCTGTCTACTTCAGCGTTACTCGCTGACATTGGTAATGCTATGTTTACAGAGGTTAGAGAGTCTGCTATATCCCTGCTTATACGCATGGCTAAATCAGTGGTTCTTAACCCTACATCAAGAGGTTGGGCTATGTGAGCCTGTGTTGCTTCAAAACCAAGTTTTTCAAATGTCCTACCCTTGAGATTCTTGACAGCAAATGTAGTACCGACCCCGCTAGACATCACACTTGAGGGTCTTAATCTCTGATGAGAGAGGCCTTTTGCATACAATAGCACTGGCTTATTTAAAGCAGCATCGTTTTTGATAGCAGAGCCCATGTAAACGATTGCGCCTTGGTTATTTCTACCATGAGTCTGAGGTTGTTTAAGAATCATTGAATCTTGTAACTGAGTGATGTCGTAAGCACGAGGGGTGGCTACTCCGTATGTCCCAGTTTTACGCTGCTTAACTGTAACTTTGTTTTGAATCGTCGTCTGAGGTGCAAACTCTCCTAGGTGTAGAGCGTTGTCTACAAACTTAGGCTTACGAATACTCTTCATCACCACATCGGTGTCGGTAGAACCCCTCTTTAATCCGAGATAAGGCATCATGCATCACCACTGTGGTCTGATGTACTGAACTCTACATCTTCTTTATGTCCCTTACCGTGTAAGGATTGACTGAATCTAGGTTTCACTGTGTAATCTTTGGATACGCCTGTACGCCGAGGTGCATCACTTCTGAAATGCTGGAGTGTATTTTCAGTTATCACCAATCGTGTAACGCTACTCTTGAGTGTTGTCTTATCAAATCCGGCTACTTCTGTTCCGGGTAGTTTCGGCCCTTTGGATGTAGGTACTGCTTCATCACTGGATTCAACTAGATATACTGGTTGGTAAGGAGCAGATGAATCAGGGTCAGAAGAGCGCATGTATGAACCACTACTTGCTCTACCATTGAGAACCTCGTAAGTAAACATACCGTATTTACCACCAGCGGTAGCACTGTATGCTGTACCACCCGCTTGTTTACTATCACTGTGTAAGGCCAACAGTGGTCTGAAAACAGCAATATGCTGGTTGTCAAGTAGGCGTACTGGGCGCACAAGGAAACGGATAGTGTCATCTAATTTATTTGTTTGAGCAGATGTAGGGTTGTAAACTGATGTTTGATATGGGTTACTTGTTTTATCACTACCGAGAGTTCCTCTACCCCATCCATAGTCATTGAATGGGTTAGCGAAACTCCTTGTTTCTAAGATATAGTTCCCACCCATTGGTTTGAAGTTACTAGTGTGACTAAAGCGCATAACACCTCCATGTGGTTGCGCTGCAAAGGAAAGTGAAGTCAGGTCATAATCACCGAGTGTTTGCGTACCCGCTTGCATACCACCGTGTAGAACGACTCTTTGACCCACGCCCCTGTTAGTGTGTAGACTATGCGCCTCTGAGTTGATTGCTACCATGTTTGTATTGCTACCAGTGAGGGATTCAATAGTGTCCCCGTCAATACCGATTCTCGGTGAACTGCGTGAAATTGCATCCTTGTGTACAGAAGTTCCACTTAGGGTTTCTACCTTATCGCTCACAGTTGCTTCAGGCTTTAGTAACCCGTCTTCGTCAATTTCTAAACGAGTACTGATACCACGCTTCACTTCACCGGGTTGTAAGACATCATCTCTTGGGCGAAGTAGACCTTCTCCGAATGAAGGCTCTGCTGTGTTAGATGATAGAACGACACCTGAGTTTTCATACACTGCACTTAGTTCTACCAAAATATCTTCATTGAATTGAGTTGGATAGCGAACCCCACGACCATTACCCATATCCCCTACTCGCAGGGAGTTAGTCGGTGCAAACACATCAACAAGAGTAGTAGCGTCGTTGTTGTTACCAGTGTTCTTTCTACCACCGAAACGAGGGATGGTGACCGAGGGTGAGGCCAAGACCGCACCTGATGATGTATCTGAGTCAGCAGCAATACCCTTTAGGTTGAAGATAGGTTTGTTGTTGTTCCATATTCGTGCGTATGGTGTACGCCCGTTGGTTCTGTCATACTCGTAAGCGTCACCAGCGTCCCACGATGGGTTGATACCAAAACTACGAACAGGTGAGCGTCTTACATCTTCACCACGAGTATTACCCCACCAATCTACCAAGTAATAAGAAACAGCATCTTTGTAATCCGCTAAGCCCTTACCCGCCGCATCTCCCCACCAATCTCTAATTACAGTTGATGGGTTACGCACAGTGCGTATAGCACAGCCGAAACCTCTTGTCATTCTTCGTCCCTCGCTATAGCGAACTTGCCATTCATATTTATCAGCGTTAAGCATACCAGCGGCTGTGGTGTGTCGCTCTAATATGCCTACATAGGTCGTAGGTAAGTTAGCATGAGTTGAACCTCCGGCATGAACCCATCCGTTACTACCTTGGGCTTCATATTCAACAAGAGGGCCAGCCTTGTATCCAACGGTAAAGTTACTCGCCCCGCTATGAGTGGCTGCTTCTTGGTAAGCCCGCATACCGTAGTGTCCCCATTGAGGTCTGTTCCATGGTTGTCTTAGACCAAATCGGTAACCGAATGGATAAGTGCGAGTACCCTGACTTGAAGCAGCACTGGTGGTAATACCACTGGACACGGCATAACTACCATCGTCGTCAGCGTCTGTCCAGTGAGTACCTGCTCCGTGTGAATATGCCTGTGGTGTATGCCAACCGGCGGCAGTTGCTGCATAACCATCTAAACGGCTAACCAAAGGCCCACCACGAGAACCACAAGGCCAAAACCCTGTAAGCATTCTACTAGCATTTCCTTGTGAAGAGTAACCTGTTAAGGCGTGTATTTGAGCAGCGGTACTGAGTTCTCCAGTAGCACCGACATATACTTTGTCACCACTCGCCGGGACTTCAAATATGTTGTCGTGTAGTACAATTGTAGCACCACTGACACTGCTGACTTTACCAAGTAATCTACCGCCTGAGAAAACATATTCACCTGACCCAACACCCGATACCGTTGCGCTCATAGTGATGGTGGCCGAAGATACACTTTGGAATGTACCGGGTAATTGTTCAGGTGGTGTAGGAGTCTTCATCTTCAAAGCAAACGGCCCATGGCTTGCTGCATAGTTTACTTCATGGTAGTGAATAGTCTCGTAGTGTTGAGGCATACTGTTGTATGCTGCTTTGTTTATCGCTCGGTCTGCTGTGTGATTTGTTCCGTTCACTATCCAAGTTCTACTTGCATCTGAATAATGAGTGTGAGGGCGACCAAGGTTTGGATGCCAAGCGCAGATGAACGCATCGCCTGAGAATAGGCTATTTGTGTCTCTCGTACCTGCAAGTAATTGAGGTAGACTCTGAGCCAAAACACTCTCGCTTGGGTTCTTGAATAAATCAGAAGATGAAGCATTACTGTAGGATTTTGACAATGTAAGTTTAGTACC
>TARA_R110001632_G_scaffold21298_1_pt1 | contig 11195 bp, 8 predicted proteins | sample TARA_R110001632 | Tara Oceans TARA_R110001632 (sample SAMEA4398266) | marine metagenome | biome: Polar Biome; feature: [SRF] surface water layer (ENVO:00010504); material: water (ENVO:00002006), including particulate matter (ENVO:01000060) such as... | depth 5 m
AATGCCTTTATCATTGTAGACGAAGCACAGAACATTGAGATCCCTGAAATCAAGATGCTGTTGACACGTGTAGGTGAGGGTAGTACTATTGTACTTAACGGTGACATCCAACAGTCGGATCTTAAGGGTACGTCTGGCCTAGCTAAGGTCATTCATCTCGCTAAGAAACATCTGCTTGACGTTCCTGTGGTTGAGTTTGGGATTGATGACATTGTGCGTAGTGGTATTTGTGCAGAGTGGGTCAAGGTGTTTATGAAAGAAGGACTTTGAAACTAGAACAAGAGGCTAAAGCTCATGTAGAGAGTAGGCGTGTTAGATTCTATGATGAGTTAGCTGAGCAGGTAGGTGAGCTAGAGCGATATGCAAATAGCCACCTCTGGCATAGCGAAGAGAAAGACAAAGCCATAGAGCATATTACAGCGTTTGTGTTATGGGCTAAATACTGCGCTAAGATACATGGTATTAAATAAAGAGAAGGGGCGCTTAGTGCGCCCCTTTTGCTATTTCCAGTCTATGCTTTCCTTGTGGAAGTCTACATACGTAAAGAACGCCTGTAGCTCTGGGTAGGACATGGAACGTACATCCCCGTCAAAACCTTCCTCCTCTTTAAGGTACTTAATAGCTGCCTGCTTATGCACCTTAGGTACAGCGGATGCTTTACGTCTAATGGCATCAATGTGAGATGCTGTAGGCGCATTCTCTAAGTATTCCCGCATGTCTTTCTTGGCCATGCTAAAGCGTGTTTTCCATACCTGTTTCTGATCATTTATGGGGAGTTTACGGAAAGCAGGGTCTGTTAGAAGATCTTCAGCATAGCGGTTTAGTAGAGGCTCAACCTGCTCATTAAAAGCTTTATCATAAGCAGCAATCTCTGTACGAGAATTAGCTTTGTATCGCGGTAGGTCTAGCTTATCTAGAAGCTCTTCCCCTGCTGTACGGCCTTCACGTATCTTGATACCAATAGCAGACAAGAACGGGTTAGGGTCACGAATATCACCCTCTCGCGTTGCTACCCGTAGTGTCTCACCTGTAATACTCTCTGATTCACCTAGAAGAGCCTCAATAATATTGTCGGTGTATTTAGTAGCACTCTGAGTTAGTATTGGCATACCACGCACCTGTCTTACATCTTTAGCCGCATCGTTATTAGCTACAAGCCCTACCATCTTATTGGCTGCGTCTAGTGGGCGTGTAAACCCTGCAGCAAAGTTACCAACCTTTTTGTATAGGCCATCAAGCATAGCTTTACTTGCATCGCCATCTTCAGCAAAGATAGACTCACCCAGCGCACGGATGTCATTACTAAACTCAATATCAGAAGCTAATTGCCCTACAGCGAGTTGTTCTAACGTAGAGATCCACACATCACCACTGACAGGACGGCCCTGCTGCTTGTCGTTTAGTAGACGACCCGCTGCTAAGAAAAGTGACATAGGAAAAGTGTTTTGTGCGTTAATAATAGTGTCACCTACTTTAACATCAAATGTACCTAGGTTGTCTTTACGACGCTCTTCATCATACTGCATAGACATTGCCATAAACGTAAGACCTACAGTGCTGCGTGAAAAAGCTTCCACATCTTCTAGGCCAGCATTACGCTTCATCAGAGACGACATAGGGCCTATGACCCCGCCTGCAGTCCACTGATAAGAAGAAGCAAGAACATTATTAAAGAAGCGGCCAAAGGGTAAGATCGTACCAATTAGAGGTGCGTTAGAAATAGCCTCTACAGTTTTAGCAGCACCCTCAATGACAGAGCTTTGTCCTTTGGTGTAGTCCTTAGAAAACACAGACTTCTGTACTGCGTCAAGTGTTTTGCCCATGATGTCATCATCAAGCAGTTCCATCTTTCCGCCACGCAAAACTTCATTAAGAGGTTGTTTGTGCTTAAGACGTGTTTGCTTATCTAGCTCTGACATAAACATGACAGACTTAGTAATGGTATCCTGCGCACGTACACCTGCAATAATAGAGGAGCCATTAGCGACAGCTTCTAAGCCTTTGAATAGAGGTGCTGTTTTATCAATGCCATATCGTTCTGCGTTCAAGTCAACGCCGCCTGTAAGGGACTCATACAGAGTCTTACGTACACTATCGTGATCCTCTAGGATCTTCATGTAAGCATCTTTTGTAGCGTATGGATCTGCAAGGTAACGCAACTTCTGTGTAACCATGTCTTTATACACAGCTGCCTGACGTAGCGTCTCTTTACCTGCCTCTGTTTTGTTACCGCCTTTAATCATACCTGCGGCCAGTAATTGACCACCTGTTAGGATTTCAGCTACAGCAGTACCACCATAAAACTGTGCAAAGCCTGCCACGTTGATAGCGGAAGTAGCTGGGCTGGATACAAGCATACGACGCCACAGCCCTTGCATATAGCGTCCGTAGTCAGCCTTATCTGGCAAGGCTTCCATAGCGTCTTCTGTTTGCTCTTTTAGCATCTGCTCACCACGATATACACCACCATCAATAGTGCGGCGTACTTGGGACATGACGTTTAAGACCTGACCCGCTTTACTTGTCTGTGAAGCAATCAAGTCACCTAAGTTTGTAGCTACCTGCGTTGTTTCACCCAAGGATATACCCAAAGAGCTAATCTCTTTGTTAATACTGTTTAGTTCGCCTTTAGACATATACTGCACTAGGTTGGTCATGAGGTCTGTAACCCTCATGTCCTGAGGTAGCTGAACACCCTTATCCTTGTATACCTTAACAAGGCCACCCTTTTTGTCTTCACCAAACATAATAGACTCAATCAAGTCTACTGCAGTAGGCATATCATCATATAGCTTCTTACCACGGGCTACTTTTTCCTTCCAGGATTTAGCTGCATCCATAACGGCAGCTGTAGCTTGCTTAGTTTCAGTCTTATCTAGTGCTAGACTAATATCACGGGTTGCCGCCTGAGACATTTTACCAATATCAATGTCAGCAGCAATGCCTTCCATACCAGACTTAACAGGTATATTCATAGCCGCTAGCTGGGCTGCACCACCTACTCCGCCTAGAAGTGATGAGAAGCCTGTTTGAAGTAGGCTGTACTCTTCTTGCACACCTACATCCATCATAGTGTTCTGGATTTGAATATCCTGCAGTACAGCTACGGTAGCATCAGCAGCAGTTGTAGCAACTACGGACTTCTTAGCAGCACCCTTAATGCGGTCCTGCATAAAGCGTTCTTCAGCACGACGCTTAATCTTGTATTCAAACAACTCTGCCTCACGCTTACCAGCCTCTTTAAGGAGCTTCTTACGTGCAGGTTCACGGATAGCACGTTTGGTTAGCTGTGCTGATGTAGTTGCCACAGCTTTATCTACAGCTTCCTGTTGGGCTGTTTTGCTAAGACCTCGCTGAATAGCATCCTGTCCCGCCTTCTGAGCCATGCTCTTTACCATCTGCTTACCTGCAGCACTAGCACCTACAGCAGCAGCTTTACCTGCGCCACCTGTAAGTAGACCTAAGTAGTTAGACGGGTCTGCAGCAGCAGCAAAGACATAATCCTTAACACCATCAACAGCACCCATAAAGCCGTCATTGACAAAGACGTTACCTAAACGGTCATACAACTCATAGGCCTGACCTGCAGCGTCACGCTGATCTGTGTCAGCATTCTTGATACGACGTGCTTCAGTAATAGTACTGGCTACGTTAGTATTAAACCAACGCATAGAATCAACAAAGCCTTCTACAATCTCGTCGTTGGTACCCTTAAGAGCATCCCGCCCATAGCGCTGGCCCATATAGTTGCGTACAACTTGGATATTCTCAGGGCGTAGGAGGTCATCCTTCTTAAGCTTATCCTGGCGGTTATTGGTTACACCCTCATAAGGCTCTGACTTAGGTTCGTCACCGAAAAGAAAGTCTGTACTTGATAGAGGGCTAGAGGCATCTTTCTTATCGTCATCATCTTGGGAGCCAAACAGAAATTCTGTACTTGATAGGGTGTTTTCCATCTTAGGAACCTCCATCCAGCATCATACGCATTACATAGATGATACTTCCGTCATCTGCACCTGTAGACATACCGACTAGCTCTTTATTTGCAGAGTTTTCACCGTACCAATCCGCTAGTACTGCCTTAAAGTCTTCTTCATCATCATCCTTAGTAAGGCCTGATTCACGGAAGTATGCTAAAATGTCTTTTCCGAACTTCTGAATCATCGCCTCTGAGCGAGGTGAGGCTTCTGTAGCGGCATCCGTTTCTACGGCTTCGGGGGCTGAATTGACTTCGGCCTCTGTAACCCTATTGGTGCGACCTCCGTTACGACCCTTGTTACGGCCAGATTTAAACTCAGGTAATTTGCCCAATACTTCCAACGTATCAGATCCCAAACTACTATAACCCTCTTCATATTGTATACGGGCTTGTTCAGTAGCTTCTTCTGAAAGAACTTCCTTTGTTACCTCATCCCTAAGACGCATCACACCATCTACATTCAAGAGCGTGAAATCCCTACCTTTAATTTTAGTACGGCTTACAATCTCAGGAAGTTCTGTAACTATAATCTCATTGTTCACGGGCGCAGTTACTGTCGCCGTTGATGTGAGACCTGTGCCACCCTCTTCAGGTAGACTAGCCGAAATACCCATCTGATCAAGCAGCGGCCCCATGGCATCTACATAAGATTCACCGTACAGTTCTACTTGAGAATCCACATAAAGGTTTACGTAGTCATTTATGTATTGACCCATCTCATCCACGATGACCTTGGTTGCAGCTGCCTTTTCAACGGGGTTGGCGTATTGCCCATCTACCGCCGCAAGTTTCGCCTCTAAGGCCTCGTAGGCAGGGGTACGTTTTGCAGTAATAGCTACATCACCCAGTGCTTCCTGTGCAGAAGCCTTCTTACTAGTATTGAAGCGCTTAGGAGCTACATAGCTTAGGAAAGAAGAAGCATTCATACTATCATAGCCTGTTACGCCATCTAGTTCAGCCATGTCATACACAGACATACCAGAGCCTGTCATTTGCTGATCAGCTTCATAGCGAGTACGTGCCATAGCATCTTGGCCCATAGCCCTCTGCCACCACCCACCATCAGGTTTAACTGTGTCGCCTACTTCCTGACCCTTCAAACCATAACGTGCTAGAGGGTCAATATTACCTGTAGCTTTAAATCCTTCAGGCAACTTAGCATAGTCGGATACTAATTCAGCATCATAGCCATCTCGGAAGTCGGATTTAAGCTTTGACAGTTCACTAACCAAGGATTGCAAGCCTGTAGGACCTGCATCTAGAGCCGCTTCAATTTGTTCAGGGCTTGCGTATAAGCCTTTGGCTTGTGCGATGAAACCTTGCTGTGCGCCTGCTGCTGCGCGTAGCTTCTGCAACTTACCTTTGTTACGATCTGCTTGCTCACGAAGCTCGTCTGCGTAAACCTCTGCTTTGTCTTTACGCTCGTTAATATAACCAGCCGTGTCATTCAAGAATGAGGTTGCGAATGTAGCCCAATCAGCCATTACTGTTCTCCCTTAGCCATAAGACCTGCAGGAGCAGCTTCCGCTTCAACCATAGTCTCTTCTTGTGGTGCTTCTACTTGTTCTTCTTCGGGGGCTTCATCTAAAGTCTCAACCTCAGACATCTCCTCCAATAGCTCTGTACCGCCATCCTGTTCTGGATCTGTGCTTAGGTACTGCTTTAACATACCTTTAAGACGGCTCAGGTTGCGCTCTTTACGATCCTCTCCTGGATCACGCGATGTCTCCTTAACTTCAACACCATACGTAGTCATAGCAGCCTTGATAAACATAGCTACGGTAGGTCCCGCAAGCATACCGTTCTCTACAGTATGTATACCTTTCATAGTACCCATCGTCATAAGGGTATCTACAACAGTTTTCATATCTGCACCCATTTCAAAGGCCACAGCTAGATCATCCATTACATCTTCATCAGCCAATCGAGTGATGTAGTGCTTTACCACCTCACCTGTCTCAGCAAGCTCAGGAGGACGTTCCCAAGGGGAGTTTTTAGGGGTGTCTGTCAGTGATTGACCTGGGATGGCCCGTGAAAACATATCTACCATATTAGTACCTTACTTTGTAAATCCAGCGCCGAAGTAGAGTCCTACGATGGCAGAAACTATATGCGTGTCTAGAGGTGTGATTACGAAGCCATAAGCTGACTTCCATTGGATTGCTTCCTGCGTACCGAATATCCAGTCCCAGAAACCGCCTTGCATCTCTGTATAGCCAACTACTACGCTAACTTCAGGATACCATACAGCAACTAGCTTTGGCAATACGATAATAGAGAACACAGCAGATAGAGCAATGATGCGGCGTGTCCACGCAAAGTGTATGTCTGTCTTGCCATGCTCACGTGCTTGGCTAACTGCACCAACTAATGCTTTCTGGTGTTCAGCCTTGTTCTTATTGGATTGACCCCAGATGGACATTACGCCACCTAGGATCGTTGAGAATAGCATTGTGATGAGTTCTAGAGGTAAACCAAACATTATTCGCCAGCCAACTCGTTGTATCTGTTACTCCAGCCTGTACCATGAACATCCCATGTGGCTGCAGGGCTACTGTAACCTGTCGTCCCAAACTCAAGCTCTCTTAAGTACTCATCTCTAAACTCTTGAGGAGTGAAAGTTGATTCCTGCATAGCCGTTCTTGTGTTTGGTCCCATTATTCCGTCTGGTGTAGACCCTGTAAGGTTTTGTATAGCCCTAACACCTCTAGATCCTCCCATATAGACAGAGTGGAATACAATTTCTTGAGTTTCATCTGGTAGGTCTGAAATATTATAGGTGTCATAGTATTGAGTTGCGGCTATTTCTCTAGCGGTATCTTGAGTTAGACCTCTCATATCCTCCACTGTAGGTGTTCGACCTAAGTTATCAGCCAAAACAGGAGCAGATATTCCGTGGTTTGTACCTACAAACTGCCCTCTGTAATAGTTACCTGTGTCATCTCTATCTGTTGAATAACCACCCTCTGCATCAAAAACAGAGTCTATAAGCTCATCTCTTGTCGGGGTTGTAGCCGCTGTATCAGCAACAGGTGTTACCGCCTCTGCCTCTTCAGCAGGAATAGGTACAGATGTATCAACCCCTGATACAGTATCTTGTACTGGTGGAGACATAAGACCTGCAGGCGCTGGGCGTCCTAGTGATTCAGTAATATCAGAAGCGGAACGAATAGCAGCCTGCTCTTGTGCATCCTGCATAGCCATAGTGTCCATGTCAGGACCAAGGTCTGTAGTAGTTACAGGAGGTATTTGAAGAGCCGTATATGCAGGTGCGTCACCACGATACTGAGGCATGAAAGGTACCGTAGAAACCGTCCAATCATCTAAGTCACTGTAGTCATTAGGCCCCAGAGTAGTAGGATTAAGCATAGCTTTACGTGCTGCATCTTCTCCGCCAAGAGCAGCAACAGCCATCTGTGCCATATCTCTAGCGGGATCTACAGCAACAGGGGCTTCAGGCTTACCTGACTTAGGAGAGAACAGGCCCTCCTTTGGCTCTTCAGGTTTAGGCTCACCTAACCAGCTAAAGATATCGCCTGTAAATGTGTATTTATTATTCATTGTAATATCCTTAACCTGACTATCAACGGAACATAGCAGCGCCAATGCTACCAATAGCGCCCCACAGACCTGACTTCTTACTCGCTGATGCCGCAGCCGCAGCATCTTCAGAACTAAGCTTTGCAACTGCGATTGAAACGGCTCTATCCGCATTATTATTCTCCGTCTGCCAAGCAAAACTCATCAGGTCACGGGTCTCTTGCATGACGGCATTAAAGGCTTCATTGGTCATACTGTTTGCTGCAGCAGCATCTGCTCGGTAGCCTTCATTAAGAGCAGCTGTATCATTAGTTGCTACAGTCTTGAACCAGTTCGTGTTCGCCTGCTCTACCACAAGGGAGTTCCCTGCATTAAATTGATCACGCATGCTGGTTAGTTCACTGTTAAACTTATTGATAGCGTTAGTTTCACTTGTGTTAGCCATATTAACTGAGGTGGTTTGCTCACTGTTAAACATACTAATAGTAGATGTGAGGTTAGCGAAGAACTGATCTGTTTGCTGCTTATTGGTTGCATTAAACTGCGCTGAGGCATTGGTAGCGGCTGTATCGCTCAGCATGGAGTTTACAACAGACTGCATCTTAAATACAGAAGCCTCTTGTTCGTTGTTTAAGTTAGCCATGTCCAACTGTAGGAACGCTTTAGCATTCTCTACCTGTGCTTGCTGACGGTTATCTAGGTTAGCCATATCCATAGAAGCTAGCGTAGCAGCATTCTGTAGCGCAGCTGCGTTGTTAGCACTCATTTCAGTCAGGCCAATAGTCTGCATCATCTGAGAGTTAGCAAGAGACATCTGAGCTTCAGTTGTGTATGTGAGGTTATTAGCTTCTGCAAACTTTTCTGCATTGAGTACCGCAGCCTGCTGTTTATTGCTAAGCTCCTGCCCACGTAGTGTAGCTTCAATCTGCACGTTAGCTAGAGCTGTCTGTTGACGGTTAGACATCTCTTCCATGTCTACAGCTACTTTATTAGTGGTATTGAAGAGTTTAGTCTGTTGCTCGTTATTCAACTCAATTTTACGCTCTTCCAGCATAGCAGATACGTTGAACAGTTGCGTCTGTTGCCGTGCATCTAGTGCTTTGCCTTCTAATGCAGCTTGAGCCGCAGCATCCTGCAAGAACGCTTGCTGCTTAGATGATGCATCAAACTTAGCAGCCTCAAAGGACTGAGTACTTTTCAGTACAGCCATCTGTTGATCATTAGTCAACTCTTGGCCCATCATAGCAGCCTTAACCTGAAGAGCAGATAGTGCTGTCTGTTGTGTATTAGATAGGTTAGCCATTTCTACAGATAGGTTCTCAGAGGAACGCTGTAGCATAGCTTGCTGAGAGTTATTTAGGTTTAGGTTGTTACGCTCTGCATACTTAGCAGCATTGGTAAGAGATACCTGCGTATCAATGTTTAGAACCTGTTCTTGTAGACCTGCTTTAAGCTGTGCATTAGCTAGCACAACTGCCTGCTGGTTAGATAGGTTTGCGCCCTGTAAGGAGAAAGCATTAGTAGAGTTAGCCATCGCTGCAGCTTGACTGTTACTAAGATTCTGAAGTGTAAGGCCTTGCTGTGCAGCAGCGTTGGACAGTGAAACCTGTTGGCGGTTGTCCATGTTTTTTATATTCATACGCTCAAATACAGCTGCATCTGCCTGTGCAATAGGGATAGCAGACTCCATCATAGCCTGAACTATAGCAGCACTAGCCATAGAGCTACCGCTAAGACCACGTGCAGCCATAGCAGCGTTTGCAGCCCTCATAGCCCCCGCAGCCCATGTAGGCGTACCATTGTTAAATTGCTGCATCAGCTTTTCCATCTGACCAGAAACAGTAGACTGTGCAGGTACAGAACCTAGTGATGCTTTAGCTAACATAGCTTGACTAAAGGTACCCTGCGCAGCCTTAGCTACCGCTTCCTCGTTTAGAACATCCATAGTAGCAGCAACAGCCTCTACAGCTTTTGCAGTTGCTACGATGTCTTTAGCGTTTACAAGTTCTTCAGAACCTACAGTACCCTGAGCGGCATCAACTAAAGATTTAAACCCTGATACAGCTGCGTCTGTTGTAGGGTATGTATCCACTTTGGATGCATCCTCTACAGTAGTAGCTGTCATCGTAGCACTCTCTGTAGTGTCCAGCTCATACAAATCTTTTGGATCTGCTGTAGGAGTGTTTGACTTAAAGGTTGTATCACCTGCAAGATCAATATCTTTATCTAAAGTTCCAGCCTTTGCCTCTGGAATATCGTCGCCTAAAGTTGCAGCAACCGTAAGCTCTTTATCTTGGACATCGCGTGTACCTGCATCAGCCTCTTTGATGCGACTTTCGTCTACTTTATTTGTTGTATCAGCAATGCCACCCTCTGAGATCACGCCTTCCTGCGCTTTGACTTCTTTAGATACCTCACCTGTAGCACCTGTAAAACCCTCTACAGCTTCGGTAACGCCGTCTGTTGATAGTGTAGGATCATACGAAGCGGGGTCTGTAGTCGTAGGGGCTGCTACATCCGTAGGAGCCGTTGTAGTAACGCCATCTGCTGTAGGGTCATCGCCAGTTAATTGACCTTTAGTAGGGTCTATAAGCTGATCGTCTGACATTGTAGTGGACGCTGTTTCGGTATTCGTAACCAAAGAAGTAGGGTCGTTAATACCTGCTGAAACCACCTCTGCGGAAGTAGGTACTTCAGTTGTCTTATACTGATCCATAGAGGAGTTATAGTTCTCTTTGCTTAGCGTAAGAGCAGACTGTGCGGTCTTAACCGCCTCGACAAGAGTATCATCCTCAGGATTAGCCGCCTGCGCATCTTTTGCAGCTTGGAGAGCCTTCTGCGCAGCAGCGTACTCAGTCTTAGATGTTTCTAGGCCCGCATTACTGGGTAGACCGCCCTCTTGCATTCCAATACGCTTCATAGCTACTTCACCCATCTTACCTACCCTAGCAGCAGCGCCAGGAGTGGCAGCTAAGAACTTAGCTTGCTCGTCAGCCTGCATACCCTGCATCTCAGGTATAATCTTACCCATCTGTTCAGGTGTGAAGCCACCAAATCGCTTAGCCATAATATTAGTCCTTACTTAGCGCTGAACTGCATCCAAAGGGCAGTAGCTATGAAGCCGAAGACGGCAACGGTTGTTATCTTTACGAAGGTGTTCCATATACTAAGACGTGTACCCTGCCATGTTTTAAGTAGGGTACGTAGCTCACGCATATCATTAGAGGCAGTTTCATCATGAAGGCCTAGCTCAGTAAGCACAACCTTTGCACCACGCTTGGCAGCACGGTCTAACATAGCTTCTAGCTCTTCTGGTGTCAATGTTACTTGGGGCATTATGTGCTTCCGTATATTGTACCGCTGTTAGTCAGGGAGACTGATGTGCCTGATATGGCTGCACCACCAGAGCCAGCAGGGGTACTGGAACCACCGTAGCCGCCACTGTAGCCTGGCGGGCCACCAGATGCACCCCAGCCACCACCACCACCAGCACTGCCACCAACAGCACCTGCTGAACCACCATTGCCGCTACCATGTTGAGACTTTGTGCCGCCAACACCTGGCAGGATACGACCACCGCCGCCGCCGCCAGCTTGTGTCGTGCCTGAGTTCCGTGAGATGTTGCCACCAGAGCCGCCGCCTGCACCGCCGCCGCCAGCGGCTGCGCCAGGGCCTT
>TARA_R110001632_G_scaffold19898_10_pt1 | contig 11182 bp, 9 predicted proteins | sample TARA_R110001632 | Tara Oceans TARA_R110001632 (sample SAMEA4398266) | marine metagenome | biome: Polar Biome; feature: [SRF] surface water layer (ENVO:00010504); material: water (ENVO:00002006), including particulate matter (ENVO:01000060) such as... | depth 5 m
AGAAGTACTCTTTTTGAAAGCTCTATTAAAGGTTGCCTTACTATTAAAACCGCAATCGTAGGCAATTCCTAATAATGTAGTTGTATCATGTTCTTTAGTCTCTAGCTTTTTCTTAACGGCTTCAATTCTATGATGGTTGATAAAATCATTGAAGTTCATTTGAAAACCTAAATTGACGATAGAAGAAACTACTTTCGAATTTGTTTTTAGCTCTTTTGCTACATCAGAAAGTGTTAATCTTGGATTGATATACAATTTTTTGTTGTCGATGAGGATTAATAATTTCTCTTTCCAAAGTTCGATGTCTTTTTCAATAGGGTTTTCTTGTGAATCTACTTTGGAAACTTTTTCTTCTTCTAGAAAAACATTGAATTCCTTTCTTTTTTCATTCTTAAAAACAGTTGTTTTTATAGTATTTGAATATCCATTCACTGAGATATAATAAAAGACAAAAGAAAAAGAAAGATAATGCCAAAACTGACTTCCGAATTCTCCCCAATCTGGATTTAAAATAAAGAATAAAACCCTTAAAAGCAAAATGGATAAGAAGGCAATCATGAAATTTCGAATCCATTGAAACAAAATTGTTTCTGCATAACTAACCGTGTCAAATACCAATTTTTTATAATTGGCATAATAACGTAAACTCAACACTAAATAAAATGACATGGAAATTAAACCAGTGACTTGATACCAGTTTGCCAAATCTTTATCACGACCATCTGCATAGAAATAATATTGATCTAACACCAACTTATCTGTGACAAAAATGACTATGCTATAGATTAAATATAAAATTGAAGGAATCAAATGAATCCAATCTTTTTTTGTCAATTTAAAAGCGCTATTTAACAGGTTTTTAGTGTAGAAATACACAATAGGTCCAATTAACAAAACTTGCATAAAAGGCACAAAAAAGAGAATCTCTCTTGTAAGTTTTTTACTATACCAATTGGCATATCCTAACATATAAGGAGTGATATACATCACACACAAAAACAACAACAAACTAAGCCACTTACTCGCTTTGTTATTGTAAATGATTCCTTTTCTTAACAATAGAATTGAAAAAATAATTCCATGAAAAAAGAAGATGAGGAGTAAAGAGCTTTTTTGTCCGAAACTAAAAGGGAAATCCATTGGCTAAATGTAATACTAATTTTTTATTTTAGTAGTATGGCAGAACACTATGACTTAGGAAAAAAAGGAGAACAATTAGCCGTAGATTATCTAATTAAAGAAGGTTATAAAATCTTAGTAAGAAATTGGAGATTTCAAAAAGCAGAAATAGATATCATCGCTCTAAAAGAAAATATTTTAGCTTCCGTTGAGGTAAAAACAAGATCAACTAATTACTTTGGAAATCCACAAGATTTTGTAAATCCCAAAAAAATTAAATTATTGGTGATGGCAATGAATGAATATGTGATTAAACATGATTTAGACGTGGAAGTCCGTTTTGATATTATTGCGATTACTAAAAATAAATCAGGCTTTGATATAGAGCATTTAGAAGATGCGTTCTTACATTTCTAATTCAATTGTTCTAAAACTAATTTTAAATCTTTAAGCTCATCAGGATTGGCAATGATTTTTTTATCCATTCCTAACACAAAATAGGTTGGAGTAGAATTGATTTGATATTTTCTAGCAATCTCATTTTCCCATTTTTTTAACCCTAAAACATGATGCCAGCTCGGTAAGGTTTTTACATAACTTTTCCAAGTAGTGTCTTCAGTTTCCATAGCAAAAGCAATCACTTTTGTGTTGTTTTTGCCTTTCATAAACTCAAATAATTGAGGAATTTCTCTTAAACAATGCGAACATCCTGTGCTATAAAAAATAACCAAATAGCTCATCCCGCCTTTTAAAGTTGAAAGACGAAGGTCTTTGCCATTTTCTTTCCAAGAAAAATCTGGAGCTATTCTTCCAATGGCAACACCCATTTCACCAAGAACCCTGTTCTTAAATTCAGTATTTTGATTTTCTTTTGGAAGCTTGTCAAAATGATTCGCAAATAAATAATCAACGATATCTGCGTTTTTAATTCCAGCAAATTGTGAAATTAAAAACTCTACTACATCACCTTTAAAATTGAAATCTTTCACTTTTGCAAGAGCAATTCTAGAAGCTTTTTTGTAGAGTTCTTTTTGTGTTTCAGGATCTTGTGAAAAATTCATATAAAACACATAATCTGCAATTCTATCAATTAAAAAAGAAGAGTTGTAGAGGTTTTTATTTGAAAAATCTATTTGATCAAAAAAATGAGTGACTGCACCATCTAAATATTCTTGCGGTTGTTTCGCAATTTCAGGAGAGTTGTATCTATCCGTTGCTTTTATAAAATGATATGCTAATGTTCCTTGAGAGCTTTGCAGATAGTTGTTCTGTACCTTTTGAAGTTTTAAAACCCAACTTCTATAAGACTCTTCAGAAGTTTTAGAACCATTTTTAAAATAACCACTTTGTAGAGAGTCTATCTTATATTGAATAGCTGAAATATCACTTAAAAACTTTTTATAAAGTTGGTTTTCTTTAGATTTCTTAAAAACAGTTGATCCGTCTGTATCTTTTGGATTAAATTCAAGTTCAATATTTTCTTTATTGAATAAAAAATCTACATATCCATTATTTTTCAAATCATAGGTTACTCTATAGGAACCCATTTTAGCATCAGCAGGTAGTTCAAATTCAAAAGAACCTTTAGTTCCTTCTTTTTTTATCGCTGTGTTTTTTACAAAAACTTGCCTTGCTCCTTCAACTTTGTAGAGTAAAGCCCATTCATATTTTTCAACAGAATTTATGACTCCTTTTATAGAATACTGAGCTTGTACCAGAGAACTAACAAATAGAAATAAGATTAGAGTTTTTTTCACAAGAATAAATTTAAATTAAATAATGTTATATCAACAGTTTAAATAATTTTAGTAAAAAATCATAAAAATAGATTTGATAAATGCTTTCCAAGAAGCATACCAAAATTACAGATTCTTACTTAAATTATGTACTTTGGAGTCAAATAAATCATTTATGAGTTTTCAAAATAAGGTAGTTTGGATTACAGGAGCTTCTTCGGGTATTGGTAAAGCATTGACATTAGAATTATCTAGTCAAAATGCATTGTTAATTATTTCAGCAAGAAACCAAGAATCGCTAGAAACTGTAAAAAAAGCATGTAAAAATCCTGAAAATGTTTGGGTGTTGCCCTTAGATTTAGAACAGTACAAAGAATTTAACAAAACCGCAGAACAAGCTATTAAAGTCTATGGGCGAATAGATGTTCTTGTAAACAATGGAGGTATTAGTCAGCGTTCTTTCGCAAAAGATACCTTGGTTGCCGTCGATCAAAAAATTATGGACGTCAATTACACCGGAACAGTTGCGTTGACAAAAGCTGTACTGCCTTATTTTTTAGAAAAAAAGCAAGGTCATATTGTGGTCACCACGAGTATTGTTGGAAAAATTGGAACCCCCTTACGATCTAGTTATGCAGCATCGAAACATGCATTACATGGTTTTTTTGATAGCTTACGCGCAGAAATATATGAAGAAAATATAGCGGTCACATTAATATGCCCTGGTTTTGTGTCAACAAATATTTCTATGAATGCATTAACAGGTAATGGAACGCCTCAACAAAAAATGGATACAGCCACAGCTAATGGAATTACACCAGAACGATTTGCAACCTTGATGGCAAAAGCAATAAAAAACAAAAAAGAGGAAGCGTATATAGCTGGCTTTAAAGAAAAACTAGCAGTGTATGTAAAAAGATGGTTTCCAAAATTACTTTCTGTGATGATAAGAAAGTTGAGTGTTATTTAAAAAAATCTAAGGACTCAAAATAATTCACAACTGCCTCCTTCATTAAAACAGTTTGTTCTCCAGGCTTTAAGCCAGGAAGATCTGTTAATATTTTATAATGTGGCCAACCGTCTTTATCAAAGAAATCAAACTCATAATACCCGTAAGGTTCTAATAACTTGCAAATAGCAATATGCATTAAATTGACTTTCTCGTCTTTTTTGAATTCTCTTTTCCCTTGACCTAACTCTTGAACACCTATTAAATAGATAATTCCGTCTAGATTTAAAGGGTCACCTTCAGAAAACTGAGTAGTTAATTCTTTTACCAAATAATCCCATCTTTCTTTTAAGTTTGTGGGGTTTTCATGCTCTAATTTCATGTTGTAAAGATATTAATTTTACTAAGTTTTACACCTCACGAAGTAGATTATATTCACTAGGATTCTCATTTCAATTTATATACATTTACACCCTTAAAATTTAACCAATGAACATAAAAAATATTTTAAATTCTTTAGTGATTTTATTAATAACGAGTCATGCTTTCTCTCAAGAAAAAGCAGAAAAGTTAGACTCTATAGTTATTACTTCAACTAGAATTGATTTACCTTTTAAAGAAAATTCTCGTACAATAAACATTATTACTTCAAAAGATATTAAAAACAGTGCTGCTACAAATGTTGCAGATTTATTGCAATTAGTTGCAGGTGTAGATATTAGAAGAAGAGGAACTGGAGGAGGTCAGGCAGATTTATACATTAGAGGTGGTGGATTTGACCAAACCTTGTTGTTAATTGATGGTATTAAAATGGATGATGCACAAACAGGACATCATACTATGAATGCAGCTTTGCCTATAGAAGTTATTGAAAGAATAGAAATTATTAAAGGACCTGCAGCAAGAATTTTTGGACAAAATGCATTTACAGGAGCCATAAATATTGTGACGAAAAAGAAGCTGGATAATACGGTTTCTGCAAATGTAGAAACAGGATCTTTTGGGCAAATTAATGGTTCTGTCACTTTTGGAAAAGAATCTGAAAATTCTTCTTTTATTGCTCATATTGGTACGCTAACATCTGATGGTTATCGCAACAATTCAGATTATAATAATTATAATTATTTCGTAAAAGCAATTTTCAATAAAAAGAAACAACCCATTGAAATTATTGGGACTTTTTTCGATAAAAAATTTGGTGCAGAAAATTTCTATACAACAAATCCAAATTGGAATGAGTATGAAGAAACACAGAGTAGTTTACTAGGAGTTTCAACGACGTTTAAAACAGAAAAGTTTAAAATAACGCCAAGAATATATTGGAGAAGAGGGCAAGATATGTTCTTATTAATAAGAGATAATCCAGGGTTCTTTAGAAATTTTCACATCACTAATAAAATAGGAGTAGAAACAAATGTTTCTTATACTACAGATTTAGGAATTACTGGTTTTGGAGTAGATTTTTCAAGATTTTCTATACAAAGTAATAATTTAGGAGACAGAGACAGAACCATGGCGAATTTGTTTTTAGAACACCGTTTTAAAATCTGGGATGCTGTAGACATTACTCCGGGAGTTGCAGTTACGTATTTTTCTGATTTTAAATTTAACGCTTTCCCTGGTTTAGATGTAGGGGTTCAATTGTCAGAAAGCATAAGAGCCTATGGTAATATTGGTTATACGTTTAGAGCACCAACGTTTACAGATTTATATTACAGAGATCCGGCTACCTCTGGAAACCCAGATTTAGAACCAGAAAAAGCATTTGCACAAGAAATAGGAATAAAATTTAGTAATACTAATTTTTCAGGATCTGTAGCTGTTTTTAATAGAGATTCAGAAGATTTAATAGATTATATTAGGCCTAATACAGGAATAAGCATTTTTACAGCAACAAATATTGCAGAAGTAAACACACAAGGTTTTGAATTTGAAGGGGCTTACAATTTCAAATTAAAGAACTACAATCAAACGGTAACATTTGGATATACGTATTTAAATGATGATATTTTAGATCAAAATAAAGATTTATCTCGGTATTCTTTAAACACCTTAAAACATCAATTTATAACACGTTTTTCTTCAAAACTATTTAAAAATATACGACAAAACATTATTTACAAACATGCAGAACGCACAATTGGCACAAGCTATAATGTTTGGGATGCTTCTATAATTGTAGATTTTAATAAATTCAGTTTTACTCTTACCGCTAATAATATTTTTGATGCAGAATATATAGAATCTGGTTTTGTACCCATGCCACCAAGTAATGTTTTATTTGGTTTACGTTATTCGTATTAATAAAGCAATCTTTAAAAACCAAAAAGGGTTCGTTTTTTTCTCATAAATTTATTGGAAAAGGAACTAATTACAGCAAACCATCGACTTGTAAAAGTCGATGGTTTCTTTTTTAAAACAACGTCCATTTGTTTTGTTAACTTTGTTATTTATACAAATGGCTAATGAGTTTAAACTTATCTCAAATAGATAGAGTTAAAACAATAACGAAAGAAGACTTTATCAATAAATATTTTAAGCCACAAAAACCAGTTGTAATAGAACGGTTTATTGAAAATTGGCCAGCTTTTTCTAAATGGTCTTTAGACTATATGAAAGAAGTTGCTGGTGGTAAAACGGTTCCACTATACGACGATAGACCAGTAAACTACAACGATGGTTTTAATGAGCCTCACACAACTATGAAGATGAGTGAGTATGTAGATTTGCTAAAAAATAAACCAACGAAATACAGAATATTCTTATGGAATATCCTGAAAGAAGTTCCAGAATTACAAAAAGATTTTACATATCCTGATGTTGGTTTACGTTTGCTAAAAGGATTACCCATGTTGTTTTTTGGCGGAGAAAATTCGCGCACTTTTATGCATTATGACATCGATTTAGCTAATATTTTTCATTTTCATTTTGAAGGGAAAAAGCAATGCATGTTATTTGATCAAAAACAAAACAAACATCTTTATAAAATACCCTTCTCTTTAATTACAAGAGAAGATATTGATTTTTTTAATCCGGATTTTGAGAAATGGCCGGCCTTAAAAAAAGCCAAAGGATTTATAACAAATCTTGAGCATGGAAATGTTCTTTATATGCCTGAAGGATACTGGCATTATATGAAATATATTACCCCAGGGTTTTCCTTGAGTTTACGAGCCATTGCGAGAAACCCAATAAATTTAAGCAAAGCAGTCTATAATATCTTAGTGATGCGTTCTATAGATACATTAATGCGAAAAATTCGTGGTCAAAAATGGATTGATTGGAAAAATACTTCAGCAATTAAAAATCAAAAGCATTAACATGTGTTAACGAGAAGAGAACTCTAAAGTAGTAGCTTGCAACAAAAAATTGTAAGTTTTGAAAAAGTGTCCCTCATGTTCATCTACTAATAGAAGTAGAAGGAAAAGAAAATACCTTTTAAAATATATTCCTAATTCTATGGCGTATTGTTGCAGTGATTGTTATACTTTATATTTATATATACAATCTTTAAATAGGTCATATAGGATTAAAAAAAGAGTCAATTATTAAAAAACCCGCTATTAGCGGGTTTTTTAATATCTTATATGTTCTCTAAGCTATTGAAAAAGCCTAAAAATATCATTACCATTTGCAAATAGTAACAGAGCAATTAATAGTACAAAACCAGCTACTTGGGCATATTCTAAAAATTTATCACTTGGCTTTCTTCCAGTAATCATTTCCCACAAAGTAAATACTACATGTCCTCCATCTAGTGCAGGAATTGGTAGTAGATTCATAAACCCTAACATGATAGAAAGAAACGCTGTTATATTCCAAAAGCTTTCAGCACTCCAGGTAGAAGGGAAAATACTTCCAATAGAAATAAAACCACCTAAGCCTTTATAGGCACCAGTACTTGGATTAAAAATCTTTTTTAACTGCTTCATGTAGTTTGTAAGCGTTTCGTAAGATTTGTTTAATCCAGCAGGAATTGCTTCAGCAAAGGTGTAGCTATTCTCAGCCATGTCATAGTACCCTAATTTTCCTAAATCAGAAAAACCAAGACCATAAACCACTACTTCTAGTTTTCCTTTATCACTAACATTAGCCGTTAAAGTTTTGTTTTCCTCACCTCTTTTAATCGTTACAGAAATCTCTTTTCCTTTATTTTCATTTAAAGCAGTTTCTACTTCATCGTAGTATTTTATAGCCTGACCATTAATTCCAACAACAACGTCTTTATCTTGTAACCCTGAGGATTTATTAATTGAGTTTTCTTGAAATTCAGCAATCATAAAAGGACTTCTAGGTCTAACAATCATTCCAGCATCTTTTCCTCTGCTAATTAATTGATCAATAAAATCTACCGGTAATTCCTTTTCAATAATTTCTCCATTTCTTTCAATGGTATACGTGTTTCCATTAATGAATTCAACAGTAATGTCTCTAAACTTTTTTATTTTTTCTCCGTCTACTGTAAGAATTTTATCTCCATTTTGTAATCCTATATTTATAGCTAGAGAGTCCTGAACCCAAATACCATCTGCAACATTCTCATTTGGCAAATATTTTTCACCATAAGAATACATCAACATGATATAGATGAAGATTCCTAAAATAAAGTTTACAAAAACACCACCAAGCATAATAATAAGACGCTGCCAAGCGGGTTTAGATCTAAATTCCCAAGGCTTTGGCTCTTCATTCATCTGAGCAGTATCCATACTTTCATCAATCATTCCGGATATTTTCACATAACCACCTAAAGGAATCCAACCAATACCATAAACGGTATCACCAATTTTCTTTTTAAAGATTGAGAATTTATAATCAAAAAATAAGTAGAATTTTTCTACTCTAGTTTTAAATAATTTGGCAGGAATAAAGTGTCCCAATTCGTGCAACACAATTAAAAGCGATAAGCTTAGTATAAATTGTGAGGCTTTTATTAATATTTCCATCTACGTTAATCTTCTTTTTTTAAAGGCACAAATGTACACTTTTCAATAGAGTTGTAAAAGATTGTTTTTTGATCCTATTTTAATTTAACAAACATTTATAGTGTATTAAAACAAAATTGTTCCAATAGAGATTTCTTATGTAGTAAATTTGTAACATATTTCTAGTTATGAATTTAAGCTTCTTTAAAAAATCCATCCCAACACTAATTTTTTTGATTGTTTTTTCTATCGTTGGAATTACCGTTTTTTATCAATTAATGTCTGTTGATGAAAGGCTAAAAATTTATAATCCAATCGATGTAAATCCAAGACTTGTTGATGTTTCTGTAAAACACATTAAAATGAGTCATACCATTGCTGATTTTGAATTGACCAATCAAAATGGAAAGACCATCACCAACGAAGATTATAAAGATAAAATATACGTAGCTGATTTCTTTTTCACTCGTTGCCAGACTATTTGTATTGCGATGGCTTATAATATGAGTGAATTGCAGGAGTTCTATAAGAACGATGAAGACATCATGTTCTTGTCACATTCTGTTACACCTGTGATGGATAGTGTCACTGTTTTAAAGGAATATGCTCTAAATAAAGGAGTGATTGATGGAAAATGGAATGTAACAACCGGGACTAAAACTCATATTTACGATTTGGCTCGTAAAAGCTATTTTGCAGTACTGGATGAAGGAAATGGAGACGAAAACGACTTTATTCACACAGAACAATTTGTCTTAATTGATAAAGAAAGACGCATCCGAGGTTTCTATGATGGAACCGAAAAAAAAGACATGGAAAAGCTTAAAAAAGACTTGATAATTTTAAAACAAGAATACAAGTAAAATAACTTGTTTAGAATCATTCTACTTTAGTATCTTTGCATTCTAATCTTATTCTCGCATAAGCGGGAACCTATATTTAAGTGACTACAATAGCATCCCTACATATTGGCGAATTAGCCTACATTTCTGAAGAATCTCTTAATGAAATTCCTCTAAAATTATTGGAAATGGGTTGTTTACCAGGGGCAGAAGTAGAGCTGATACAAATAGCCCCTTTAAATGATCCTTTATATATTTGTGTTAATGGAAGTCACCTTGCCATAAGAAGAGAAACAGCTTCACAAATTCAAATTATTAAAGCTAAATAATGGGGATTCAAAAAACTATTAATGTCGCTTTAATAGGGAATCCTAATACAGGAAAAACATCCTTATTTAACCAGTTGACTGGATTAACTCAAAAAGTAGGAAATTACCCAGGAGTTACCGTCGATAAGAAAGAAGGAAGCACTAAAATTTCTAGTAATTTAAAAGCAATTATTACAGATTTACCTGGAACATATAGTATCAATCCAACATCATTAGATGAATCCATCGTCTTAAAAACATTACTTAATTCTAGGAACGACAAATCAACAGATGTCATTGTTGTTGTTGCAGATATCGAAAATTTAAAAAGAAATTTACTCTTATTTTCTCAGATTAAAGATTTAGCTATTCCAACTGTTTTAGCCATCAATATGGCAGATCAAATGGAGCGAAAAGGAATTTCTGTAAATCTAGAATTACTAGCAAAAGAATTAGGAAACGAAGTTGTTTTAATCAGCATTCGTAAAGACAAAGGAAAAGGAGTTGAGAAAGTTAAAGAAGCGATTTTAAAAACCTATAACAACGCAAAAGCATTTCCGCTTTGCAATGTTAATAATAGAATAGACCCTGAATATTTTGAGCGTTTAAAAGAAATCAACCCAAAGTATTCTATCTATGAATTATGGTTGATGATTACTCAAAACAGCTTTCCGGATAAGATCTCACAGAAAGAGAAAGATGAACTGTTGGCTTTTAAAAGCAGTTCTATAAATTTAAAGAAATATCAGCATAAAGAAACTATTTATCGATATCAGAAAATTAATGAAATTTTAAAGAAAACGTATTTAGTAGACCGCTCAAAAGCAACAAATGTAAGAGCAAAATTAGATAAAGTTTTTACACACAAAATTTTTGGATACGTTATTTTCTTTGCTGTTTTATTAGTGATTTTTCAATCAATATTTGATTGGGCAACGCTTCCAATGGATCTTATAGATAACGGATTTGCAATCTTTAGTTCTTATGTTGGTGAACTAATGCCAGCCGGAGTTTTAAATAGTTTAATTACCGAAGGAATCATTCCCGGTATTGGAGGAATCATTATTTTCATTCCACAAATAGCCATCTTGTTTTTATTCATTGCCATCTTAGAAGAAACAGGTTATATGAGTAGAGTTGTCTTTTTAATGGATAAAATTATGAGACGATTTGGAATGAGTGGAAAAAGTGTCATTCCATTAATTTCTGGAACAGCATGTGCAATTCCTGCAATTATGGCAACTCGAAATATTTCGGGTTGGAAAGAACGATTGATTACTATTTTAGTCACACCATTTACAAC